>Ga0187876_1000807_pt1 | contig 30035 bp, 28 predicted proteins | sample June2016WEW_17_4_FD_133000 | JGI IMG/M metagenome (GOLD analysis project Ga0187876, IMG submission 133000) | Peatland microbial communities from SPRUCE experiment site at the Marcell Experimental Forest, Minnesota, USA - June2016WEW_17_40 | ecosystem: Environmental > Terrestrial > Soil >...
GAGAACGGAGGCACGAGCCAACCGCGCCGCGACGGCTTCCAGATCTTCCTGCTGATCGAGAAGTCGCCGTGCTCCAGCTGGCGGCGCGGGCTCGCGCGATGGCTCCTCGGTCATCCAGATTCTGACACTCCACAAAGGTTTGAACTGCACTGGTAGTGTATCACGCCGTGGCATCGACCCTGAGCCGGGGCGCTGGCAGGGCAGCTGCCTAGTTGATCCGGGGGTTGGCGGTGCCAAGGCGACGGGCCTGGTAACGGGCGTGAGCACGGGTGGGCAGGGCACCTGCGCGCCCAGCGACGGCAGCCAAGCTCCAGAGGAAAGATGAGGGCCCGGCAGTTGGGGACAAGCGGAGTGCTGTGGGTGTGGTCTTCGGCCCGCCGGGCCTGTAGCAATACTAGTACGTCCTGAAGCCAACAGCAAACCACCCATTTGGGGGAGTCACGGCTCGGGGAACAGACTTTTGGGGGGACCGGCGGCTGTGACATACGGCGCGCCAGAGACAAGTGCACTGACGGTGCATCACCGTTTACTCTCGCAATGGTTTGTGGTACCCTCTTGGCATGGCGAGAGATCAGGCTACAGGACTAGGCGATCGCGTGCGCAAGCGCCGCAAGGCGCTGGGGCTCACAGCAAAGGCGCTTGCAAAGGCGGCCGGCGTCAGCACATCGTACATTTCGCAAGTTGAGCGCGGGCATCAAGAAGATCCGTCCTTGCCCGCCCTTCGCCGTTTGGCGGATGCGCTCAAGATGGATTTGCACTCGTTGATTGGCGGGCCTGCGGCGGTCGCAGACCCAAGCGCAGTGTCTGCGAGCCTGCGGGAGCTGGCCGACGAGTTCAGTCTGCCGCCCGAAACCGTGGCCATGCTGGCGGGGGTGCAGATTGACGGTATGCAACCGAGCACCAAGGACGACTGGCTGTTCTTGCTCATGGCTGCACGGCGCTCTTGCCGGATATTCGAGCCGATCGCGAAAGCTCAAGGTGTGGTTGCGCAGGCAGCTGATGACAAAGGTGGCAGGCATGCGGTGCGAAGCTGAAGTCTATGAGCGGCTTAGCGCCGGTGAGGTCGAGTTGAAGCGGCTCTCCCGCGAGGTTGCGCGGCTGAGCATAGAAGTCCGACTTGGCGGCGAGGGCTGGCGCGAGGCGCTCGAAGCGCTGTCAACGGACGTTAGGCGCCAACGGACGCTCGAGGCTCAACTCGAAGGCCTTCGCTGGGTGTTGACCGGCGAGGTGGCGCAGCTTGCGGGTTGAGCCGACAAGTTAGTGGCGGCGAGTGGATTTGAACCACTGACCCACGGCTTATGAGTCCGCTGCTCTACCGCTGAGCTACGCCGCCAAATCTCCGAGGCGAGACGCCACAGGCGAATTGTAACAACTGGCGCGACCACGGCACAAGACCATTGCGTATTTGACACCTTCGTGGGGCGCAAGTACGATGAGGTGGCCGGCTGAGTCACCCGACCTGCCAGCATAGGGTTGTTTGGCACCAGTATGTCCCTGCTGGACCGGACCGCCTGGGACGGCGGCTGGTATGTCTATCAGCTTCCGAGGTAAAGCATGTCACGTCTGCTCGACGCAGTGAATCAACCGTGTGATCTCCATGGTCTCGACGCCGCGCAGCTGGCCCAGGTCGCGAGTGAGCTACGAGAGGAACTGATCGCCAGCGTGTTTCAAACTGGCGGCCACCTGTCGTCCAATCTCGGCGCGATCGAGCTCGCGGTAGCCTTGCACAGCGTGTTCGATAGCCCGCGCGACAAGATCGTGTGGGATACAGGCCACCAGGCATATCCTCACAAGATGCTGACCGGTCGTCGAGACCGCATGCACACGATCCGCCAGGAGGGTGGCATTTCGGGCTTCCTGCAGCGTGAGGAGAGCGAGCACGATCAGTTTGGCGCCGGCCACGCGAGCACAGCGGTGTCCGCTGCCGTTGGCATTGCCGTGGCCCGTGACTTGCGCCATGACGACCATGCCGTAGTTGCCGTCCTGGGCGACGGTGCACTTACCGGAGGCCTGGCATACGAGGCGATCAATAACGCGGGGCAGCTGCGCACGCCGCTTGTCGTGGTACTGAACGACAATGCTATGTCTATCTCCCCCAACGTGGGCGCCGTGGCACGAATGATGGAGCGGGTGCGCACCAACCCGCACTACAGTGCAGCAAAGGGCGAGGTAGAGAATATTCTGCAGCGCGTGCCTATGGGCGGCACGGCGCTCAACGCAGCCCGACGTGTGAAGAAGAGCGTGAAGGAACTCGTGCTGTTCAACATGTTCTGGGAGGAACTTGGTTTCACCTACCTGGGACCGGTTGACGGCCACGACATAGCTCGGCTGATCGAGGTGTTGAAGCGCGCTCGGATGGTGCGTGGACCGGTGCTGGTGCACATTTACACCACCAAGGGCAAAGGATACGACCCGGCCGAGGCCGATAATGAGCGGCTGCACAGCGTTTCGCCGCCAGGCCAAATCAAGCCCACTGCACCCAACTACGATGCTGTGTTCGGCAAGACGCTCGTGTCGATTGCCGAGTCTGAGCCGAGGGTAGTGGCGATCACAGCCGGCATGTGCGGTGGCACCGGCTTGGTTGAGTTCAGGAACCGATTCCCCGACCGCTTCTTCGACGTGGGCATCGCGGAGGAGCACGCGATTACGTTTGCCGCCGGTCTGGCGACGCAAGGCATTTGTCCAGTCGCCGCAATCTACTCCGCGTTCTTGCAGCGCGCTTTCGACCAGATAATTCACGACGTGTGCACCCAAAACCTGCACGTGGTGTTCGCCATGGATCGAGCTGGGCTCGTAGGAAACGATGGCCGGACGCACCAGGGCGCGTTCGATCTCAGCTACCTGCGCCTGATCCCGAACATCACGATAATGGCGCCGAAGGACGAGAACGAGTTGCGACACATGCTGCACACCGCAATCCAGCACGACGGGCCAATCGCAGTACGGTATCCGCGCGGCGCCGGGTATGGGGTTGCGATGGACGAGCCTTTGCACACCATGGCCATCGGTGAGGCCGAGGTGCTGCGGTCTGGCGACGACGTGGCCATCGTGGCGATCGGGGCCACGGTCATGCCGGCAGTCGAGGCCGCCGCGGCGCTTGCCCTCGAAGGTATCCAAGCGACGGTAGTCAACGCACGGTTTGCCAAGCCGCTCGACGAGCGGCTGCTCGCTGACCTAGGCGACCGGTTCGGGCACCTCTTCACAGTCGAAGAGAACGCGTTGCTTGGTGGCTTCGGATCGGCCGTCATCGAGTGCTATGAACGGCTCGGCGCACGGGTCCGCGTGCATCGCCTGGGCATACCGGATCGGTTCATCGATCATGCAACACAGTCCCAACAGCGGCGCGGGCTCAGGCTAGACGCCACGGGCATTGCCGAGCAGGTCAAGACCGTCATCTTTGCCGGTCGCGACCTTTCTGCCGAGGGCGCATTGGTATCCGGCGGTTGATAAGTGCCTTGCAGGAGCGCGGCCTGAGATCGCGGGGCCTCCCAGATCGGGCCGCAATCAGGGGTTGTGGGCAGATTTAGCCGGGTATCGGCCGCATGCCAGCATCGCACAACCAGGTTAGATCGTGGCCACTGCGGCAATTGAGCCAAGCCGCACCGCCCCGTGCCAAAGATGCGCCTCGACCCTACCTTGTCTGCGGCGGCGCCTATCCATCCGTTGCCGCGCCAATCCCCACATCTACTGATTGTTACCAGGCTCTGGTGTAGAATGGGTCTAGGTTGAAGCACGACTGATTTCGGAGGCACAGATGTCGCAACTCCGTGACCAAGCTGACGCTCAGCGAAGGGCCAGGGGCGAGACGTTGGGCCAAGCTGGACGGGAGCGTTTGCATCTCCTACCTCAGGTGGAGCATGCTGGCGAGCCGCTCGCAGCGTCCCTGTGGCAAGGAGATCCTGACGGACTTTCGCCTCACCTTACGAGTCTGGCAGACTGGCCGGTGCCCAGCGCTTTTACTCCCCTCATCAACGCTGCCCTCGCGGCAGGTAACTACGTTGCCGCGGAACAATTGCGCCAGGATCAGCGCCTGTGCACTGCCATGAGACGCAAGCTTCGCAAGGCCGAGCGCAGTGGCGCAGGCAACGAAGTGGCAGCGGCAGGCCTGTAGCCGGCCCAATGGGTGGTTGCGCCGCTGTCGCTGGTGCTGCGGCTCCAGACTATCGAGACAGCACTGCGAGCTGCCGGGAAACTGTGACAACTCCCCGATGCCGCGTCATTCGGCGCGGTTCGGCAGCGCACAGCCACCGATTATAGCCGGTCGGACTGCGGCGCGCGGCAGCGCCGGCACCTGGAGATGGCGCTAGGTACGGGTCGCCGTGGCGTCCGCCACGGCGACCCGTACATCCAATTACCTGCTAGCGGTACACCCACTGCAGGGTGCTCAGAACCTTCAACGAGTCCTGATCTATCTGCGTAACGTCCTGCGCACGCTCGATCAGGAACCCATATTCCGTGGACTTCGAGGCGTTCTCGGCGAACCAGAGGGTGGCAGCACCGGCGAATGCGGAGCCACCCTTAGGCGTGATCGTGAAGCAGTAGGGCTTGGCATTACCGGTGACACCGCCGACGACAAGCTGGAACGACGCGCCGCACGCGCGGACCTTTGAGATCCCAGGTCCTTGCTTGAGCGCCGACACACCTCCTTGCGAGAACGGCGACTTACCTGGAGCGTCGGACACGATCAGGAGGAGGCCTGAGCCGCCCTGCTGCTTGAGGGTATCCTGGAGCCAGGCGTAGCTGTTGCCCTTATCCAGCACGCTCCAGGTGCTGCCCAATACCAGACAGAAGGTGCCGGTGGAGAGCACGGTGCCACTGCCTGAGCACGAGACGGTGGGCTGCGCAGGCGTCGAGGTAGCGGCGCCGCCGACCAGCCAGTGCACGGTGGAGATTAGCGCCACGTTATCTTTACCTACCTGGCTACTATCCGGTGGCGTAACGATGAGCTCGAACCCGTAGATTGTGGTGCCCGCGGCGTTAGCAGCACCCCAGATGACATCGTACACCGGGAATGGCTGGCCGCTTTGCGGCGTCATCGTGAAGCATACGCCCTCGGCAAGACCTTCGATGCCGCCAATCTTAGCGTTGAACGGTTTTGAGCCACACAGCTTGATATCCGGGCTGCTCTTCTGCTCACCGGCGTACAATGACTGGACCTCACCTGCGCCGGAGGTCGGCGACTTGACCGTACCTGCCTCTACGTAAACCAGGCCGGCACCGGCGGATCCGTCGTCGAGGAAGAGCGACGCGGACACATTGTCGTGCTGCTCGACCTTCCACTTGGTGCTGGGAATGGTGAGGCAGAACGTATTCGTGGTAATCTGCCCACCTGCACCTGCCTTGCATCCCTGCGCGGCAGCTCGAACGAGCTGAAGTGCACTCGCCGGCGAAGCCAATAGGCCCGTCGTCGAGGATAGGCGGCTCGCGGCTTTGCCAGTCTCAGACACTTGACCAAGCGCGGTATTGCCGCCGCCCATGAGGCCGGCCGGCACACTGTAGCCCGTCAGCCCCTGCACCAAATTGGGGGAGACAGCCGGGGGCGTAACCGCAGTGGGAGCCGCGCTCGGCACCGGCGTCGGCAGTACCACCGGTTGCGGGGAGATCGCGCTGTTGCGCAGGAAGACCGCGGCGATCACGGTAACCGCTGCACTCGCCGCTACCGCTGCCGCCACAATGGCTGCGCCATGCAGACGATGCAGCGGCGTGTCGGCTGTAACCCCTTCTTTCGCTGCACCGGCGAGCGGCGATGCGGCAAGAGCCTTCCCGCAAGAAGGGCAGAACCCTGCCGCGGAGATATGATGGTGGCAGTTCGGGCAGATGGTCTCAGCAAAGCCCATATCCGCACCCTCCTGCAGGAGTGCGTGGTGCAGGGCATAGCGAATGTAGATCAACAACGCACCGTCAACCGCACCCTGCCACGCCAGGATTACCTGCTGCGCCAGGCCGCGGTCGCTGAGCAGCTGGCTTACCAGGGTGAACCCTACGTGAGCCACGAGGGCTATTCCCACTGCCCCGAAGTCGCGCAGGTGCACATTGCCCCGCCGCATTCGCCAGATGGCTGCCGTGATCGCACCCGTGGCGCTGCCTTGTAGCAAGGGCAGGGTTACGGCGGCGGTGACCAGCGGATAGATCCAGTTGGCCGGGTCCGTACGCACCGGCAGGTGCTGCAGCACATCGGAGAAGTTCACAATCGTCCCGGCCATGGCAAACCCCAAGCCGGCGGCCACACCAAAGACGAGCCCGTCCGCGGTCTCGCGGAAGTCGCTTGTTTCCCTGAGTGCCAGCGCGGGGAGCGGCTTGAGCACTTCCTGGATGAGCGGCACAATCACGCACAGCGTTACCAGCGCCGTGGCCGAGCTGCCGAGCGGCCCGCCTAGCGTATACGAGGGGTAGAAGTGGTTCACGATAATCGTCACGACGAGGCCCAGGATCAAGCCCCCGCCGATGGTGAAGCCGATGGCTTGAGCCGGCGCATCCCGATAGACCTGGGCTTCGTACAAGTAGACCAGGTAGAGGACGGGAATCAGCAGCGCCGCCGCCAGCAGAGCCGCCGACACCATGCCTGCGACGTCGAGGACGAAGATTGCCGCAACACCCACCAAGAATGCCCAGCGAAACTCATGCACCTTGTGCTGGCCAAGGTGCGGGAACAGCGTCGTGAAGATACCCGGATGGAGCACGTGCTCGCCCGGGTGCGCCGCGTAGTGCGACACCCGCGCGCTCAGATTCCCCGCCTGCTGCGTCGTGGCCTGATGCGCACCGCACCGCGTGCAGAATACGCCGTCAGGCACCTCCTGCGTACAACTGCTGCACCTCATGTCGTCCCTCGCTTCGCACCCAAAACTCAGCTCAGATCAACGCCTCCGACCCGACCACGCTGCTAACCGGCCTACTCCCCTCTGCTGCGCCATCATGGTGTACTGCCACCAGTCTAGCACGCCAAAAGTGAGCGCAACAGACCGGCGAAACTTGTGTAGCGGCCCGTTTATGTGAAGGCGCGGTAGCGCACGAAGCCGCGATAGACGTTTGACGGGGACGAGCGCGACCCAGTGCGCTGCGCGCCCCCGCGCGCTTCCGGGTGCGTGCGCGGCCATGGAACTCTCGTCGTAGCTTCGGTTTAGTACGCGGAAGATCCCACGTGGCGAACGCTTGGTCAGAGCCTCGGCAGGACCTTCTGCGTGAGCAGCACGCCGATCAGGGTGAGCACCGCCCCAGCGGCCAGGGACAGCGGCAGGCTTATGGCCCCGCTCGCGCCAAGCAGGAAGCCCGGCGCGATGGCCAGCGTGCACCACAGCGCCTCGCCCGCGGCGTCGACCAGCAGGAAGGATTGCCATGGATAGCGCCGCGCGCCAACCGCGAGGTTAACGAAAGGCGCCGGCGCCGTGATGGCCCAGCGCGTGAGGAACACCAGCGCGCACATCGGTCTGCGCGATCGCGTGAACCGTTGCAGACGAGCCATCCAGGCTGCACCGATGGGGGGAAGAGGCAGCCGCCGCAGTCCGAACCGGCCGACGGCATAGCCCAGAGAGTCGCCGGCAACAGAGGCTGCCGCGCAGACCACGAACAGCACGGCGAGGTCAAGGCGTCCCTGACGCGCCAGGGAGCCGGCAACCGAGAGCGCCACGGTGAGTGGCAGCGGCGCTCCGAAGGCGCCCAGCAGCACAGCCATGGCGAGTACAGGGTACCCTGCGGTGATGAAAGCCACGGCCATGTGCTGAACCTTCCCGGCGAGGCTATAGAAGCGGTAGCACCGTCTCGCAAGACCATCATCACACCGTGAAGGTTGCTAGAAGCTGAACAGGATCAGGATGGCCATTGGCCCTAGTGCAGGTGCACGATACCCTGAACCTTGATAGAAACCACTAGGTTGAGGTCACATGGTGCGTAAGCGCAGGGTTCTCGTCGCACTGAGCGGCGGGGTGGATAGCGCGGTCGCGGCGGCCCTGCTCCAAGACGCCGGTCACGAGGTCATCGGGATCACCATGAATGTCTGGCCGGAGCTGCCGGACGAGGCCGTGGTGCGTGCCGACGCGTGCTGTTCACTCGCGTCCGTGGAAGATGCGCGACAGGTCGCGACGGTACTTGACATTCCGTACTATGTCCTCAATCTCAAGCACGTCTTTGCCGATCGCGTGATCGACAATTTCTACGATGAGTACGCCCGGGGCCGGACGCCGAATCCGTGCGTCCGCTGCAATCAGTTCATCAAGTTTGATGCCCTCTGGCTGAAAGCTCAAGCTCTGCAATGCGAGGCCATCGCGACAGGTCACTACGCGCGCATCGTGCACGACGATGCCGCGGATCGGTACGTGCTGGCGCGAGGCCTGGACCAGCAGAAGGATCAGTCGTACGTGCTCTACACGCTGGACAATGCGCACCTCTCGCGGACGCTGATGCCAATTGGCGAGCACCACAAGCACGAGGTGCGCGCGCTCGCGCGCTCGTTTGGGCTGCCGGTGGCGGACAAGGCGGAAAGCCAGGAGATCTGCTTCGTGCACGCGGGTGCTTACCATGAGTACGTGGGGCGTGCTCGTCCCAGTGCGCTGCAGCCCGGGCCTATGGTAGATGAGCACGGCGCGGTCGTGGGCACGCACAGAGGTATCGGCGCCTACACGATTGGACAGCGCAAGGGCCTTGGGTTGGCGACCGCCGAGCCCACCTTCGTGGCGCGAATCGATCCCGCCAAGAACCTGCTGGTGGTTGGGCCGGAGCGGTTGCTGTATGCACGTGAGGTGCTAGCAGACGATCTGCACCTGACCTCGGTCCAGTCCATTGAGCAGGGGAGGCGGGTACAGGCCAAGATTCGCTCCAGAGCGGAGCCAGCGCCAGCCATCGTGACCGACTGCGATGGGCAGTCCGTGGCAATCCGCTTCGAGCAGCCGCAGCGAGCGATCACGCCCGGCCAGGCGCTCGTGCTGTACGATGGCGACGTTGTGCTGGGTGGGGGCACGATTGTGGCCGGCACAGCTGAGTAGCGGCAGATAGCGAGGGCGGACAGGATGTCCGCGCCCCCAGGCTAGGTTGCCTGAGCGATGACGCTGATAAGGTAGCGAGTCTCGGGAGCCTGCAAGAGGCACGGGTGATCCGGACCCTGGCCGCGCTGCTCCAGCACGCGTACCTCGCGGTGGGCATCGTGGGCAGCACTTCGCAGCATCGACATGAAGGTAGCATCGTCGATGTGCTGCGAGCATGAACACGTCACCAAGATCCCGCCCGGCCGAAGCAACCGCATGGCTCGCAGGTTAATCTCCTTGTAGCCCCTGAGCGCGCCTTCGATGGCATCTCGGCTCTTGGTGAAGGCGGGTGGGTCGAGTATGACCAGGTCGAATCGGCGGCTGCCATCGCTGAGATCGCGCAGCAGGTCAAAGCAGTTGGCCTCGATCGATTCCGAGCGATCGGCCAGGCCGTTCAGGGCCATGTTTCGCTCCGCCAGATCGCATGCCACATCGGAGATATCCGCATTGATCACATGCCTTGCCCCGGCAAGGCCGGCGTGGCAAGAGAATGCACCGCTATAGGCAAAGCAGTTCAGCACGTTTGCACCTTCGGCGTAGGTCGCCGCCGCCATGCGGTTACGGCGCTGATCGAGGAACATCCCGGTCTTCTGTCCGGCACGGACGTCGACCAGCAGCCGGGCAGGTCCTTCGCGCACCTGCACAAGGTCGGGTGGCTGGTGTCCTGCCAGGAGGCCGCTGGTGCGCGGCAGACCTTCGAGGTCGCGCACCGACACGTCGGAGCGTTCCCAGATCGTGTCCGGGCGCACCAATTCGAAGAGCGAGTCGATCAGCACGGATCGCCAGGGTTCCAGACCAAGAGCAAGCAGCTGCACGACCAGTACACCGGCGTACTGGTCGACCACCAATCCAGGCAAGCCGTCTGATTCGGCGTTGACGAGCCGCATGGCGTTTGTATGGTCGAGCCTGGGCAGCGTGGCGCGCCGGTCAAGCGCCTCCGCTAGACGGTCGTACCACCACTGCTCATCGATGCGCTCGGCTGTGCGCGAGAGGTAGCGCAGGGTGATCTTGGACGTGCGGTTGAGGTAGGCCAGCCCAAGCGACTGGCCCGTCGAATCCAGCACGCGCACCACGTCGCCGTCGCGAGCGCCGTCTGGAATGTGGGCGATTTCCCCTGCAAACACCCAGGGGTGACCCACGCGCTCCGGCCGCTGCAGCCGGAGCCGCACCGGTACGTACTCGCTTTGGCTCTCCATGCTAATCACCAATTCCGTTGTCGATTGTTTAGAGCAAATGATCGATTGCTTCCTCATCGCCCAAGACCAAGCGGATTCCGAGGCGAATGCCGGCGAGCCTGTTCTGGGGCAGCTGACCGATGTAGTCGCCGAGATACGACCGATCCACCGTCAGAAGCTGCGTCACCACGGCAACGCTGTCCGTTTCCAGATGGGCTTCGGCGAGGCCAATGTGGACGTTGCCAGGATGGCGCGCCATCGCAGTGTTGCTGCTCAATACACACACCACCACAGTGGCAAGCGCGGACGCATTGAACAGTTCTCCTTGCACCACAACGACGGGACGCCGGAACCCGGGCTCCGAGCCTTTAGGGTTGCCAAAGTCGTACCAATAGATGTCGCCCTCCCGCACTACCATGTGGACTCGCCACGCTCGGCGGCGCGATGGATAGCCGCACTGGCGGCACCGTGCAACTCCTCGGCAGGATGGCTGTCCGTGCTGGTGTTCGGTCGGTCGAGCGCCAGGGCCGCTTCGAGTTGCGCACGCGCCGCCGCGATCTTCCGCTCGCGTAGCATAGCACGCAAGGCACTCACGTAGAGCTCGCTCCGCGAGATGCCCAGCTCAGCGGCAACCCGTTCCCCACACTCGAATACATCTTGCGGCAGGCTGATTGCCGTCTTGGTGTAGTTCATACCGTCGTTCCTCATCCGGTTATACCAGCAGTATAAACCTTTGAGGGGTTGGCGGCAATACCGTGGCCGTGCAGGGGCGCACCTGCACCATGTGCTCATCCTGGGGGCGGCGGTAACGTGGCGACGGGCGAGTGCGCGGCAGATCTGGGGACGGGCAGGATGCCCGCGCTCCCGGGCCCGCCACTGCGCACGCCGGTGATCACACAATCCAGGTCCGCCCGCCATGCAGCTCAACTGACAGGCTCAAGCTCGGCCTCCAGGCGCGCCTGGAAACGGCGCATGATTTCCCGCGTGTAGGGGCCGGGAAGACCGGTTCCCAGAGTCGCGCCGTCAATGGCGACTACCGGCAGCACGGCTCGCGAGACGCTCGTGACGAATGCTTCTTGAAGGCTGGGCAGGTCGTCCAGGGCGACCGGCAGGTACTCGATCGGCAGCAGTCCCTCGGCAACCGCGAGCACTATGCCACGCGTAACACCCGCGAGCACGCCGTCCCCGGCAGTGCGCAGTACTCCGTCGCACACGGCAAAGAAGTTGCTTGACGACCCTTCGAGGATCTGCTGGTGGTCACTTACCAGCAGCACTTCTTCCGCATCCGACGCGGCCGCGCGTGCGGCGGTGCCTGGGGCGATGAAACGCGTCGCCTTCGAGCGAGGGAGCTCGCGATGCAGGGTCCGATCGGCGACGGTGCAGCGCACGCCCTGCGCGTACACGGTCTCCGGCAGCTCATGGAGCTCCGTCAAGGAGACGAAGATGATGATCTCGGGTGCGAACCCCACGGTGAGGCGCATGCGCGCCAGGGCGCAACTCGACCGCCCAAGGGCCGATGCGATCGCTTGCCGCACTGCATGGCGGTCAAGCGTGAGCGTCACTCCTTCGATTGCTGCCGACTCGACGAGCCGATCCAGGTGCGCATCGAGGCGAAGCACGCGGTTCCCTGGGTAGGTCCTGAAGCTCGTATATACGCCTTGCGGCAGGGATTGCGACAGTTCGTTGAGCGTTGTGGCACTGGTGACCACCGGCCGAAGTCCCGACTTGGCAATCTCAAAGCAAAGCACGTCGCTCACGTGTGCCACACCTCTCTACTCCTCCCATGCCAGGTCGGCCTCCGGCGCCGCCGGTACTGAGACGGCGCACCGCACCGCATCTGCCAGCTGCCGGAGCGTTTCGGCATCGACGCGGTTGGGAAGCTTGACGACGTGCTGCGATTCGCCGTACCGGGCAAGCCACCGGCCAATAATGATAATCGAATCGATCTCTTCCTGGCCGACCATGGGCGGCATCGCCGCGGCGCTTTGCAGCCGGTCGAGAAACGCCGATATCGAATCGGTCAGATCCGCACCCGGTTGCGCGACCACCGTCTGCTGCTCAAACAGGCGCCCATGGCGGATGCCGAACAGCTCGCTCGAATTGGGCGTGGTACCCGGACACACGATCACCAGATTGTTGCGCTCGACCGCACCGGAGAGGAGTTGCTGTGACAGCATCACCTGGCGTGCCTGGGCCAGCGCGTCTCGCAGACGCGCTGAACGCTCGAAGTCCAGCCGCGCCGCGCACGCCTGCATCTCGGACTCCACGCGATCCAGCATAGCCTCCTGGTCGCCGCTCAGGAAGGCGAGCACCTCGTCCACCACGGCGCGATAGGACGCGGGGACGACGGCAGTCTGGCACGGACCCAGGCAACGGCCGAGATGGTAGCGAAGGCACGATGGGGCGTTGGCCCGCGGGCTAGCGTTCTGTGAGATCACCCGCGTGCAGGAGCGGATGGGGAAAATGCGGTGCACCAGGTCGACTACCGTGTCGACGGCCCGTTTGCTGCGGAACGGCCCAAAATAGCGCGCGCCATCATCCCGCACCTCGCGCGAGGCATAGACACGTGGATAGGTGGAGGCTACATCCACCTTGATGAAAGGGTAGTGCCGGCAATTACGCTGCTGCACGTTGAACTGCGGCATGTACGCCTTGATGAGCTGCGACTCCCTGATAAGCGCCTCGAGCTCCGAGCCGACCACCCTCACTTCGAGGTCCCGCACCGACTCGAGCAGCCCATCCATCTTGCGGTGGTAGCCCAGCGGCTGGGAGTAGTAGGAGGAGACCCGCTGCTTGAGATTCTTGGCCTTACCGATGTAGATGACTTTGCCCCGCTCATCCTTCATCAGGTAGACGCCTGGGCTCTCGGGTAGATTGCGCCGCAGTGCTGGGTCGAGCAGCAACTTTCCGGTGCCACGCGGTCCCACTGCCCGAGTCGAGCCGCTGCTGGGTCCGATCAGTGCCTGCAGCCTGCCCTGCGTGGCAATGCCGCGCTCGCGGGCGATACAGGCGAGCTGCCAGAACGCCTGCTGGGTTACCTCCGCGTCGCCCAGGGCGCGGTGCCGATCGTGCACCGTTATGTCGAGTGCCTTGGCCAGATTCGCCAGGCTTGGCCGCTTGAGCGTTGGCATGAGGCGATTCGCGAGGCGAATCGTGCAGATCGACGGGTTGAGGAGCCTCACGTTGTGGTGCCTGAGCGCTTCGGCGCCCAGGAAATTCAGGTCAAAGCGCACGTTATGACCCACGAGCAGAGTGCCCTGGGCGAAGTCGAGGAAGGCGCTGATGGCTTCAGGGGCGAACGGTGCGCCTCGCACCATCTCCGTGGTGATGCCGGTCAGCTCACGGATCATCGTCGGGATGCTGCGCTGTGGGTCTACCAGCGTGGCAAAGCGGTCGACCACGCGCGGTCCGCGGCACCTCAAGGCGGCGATCTCGATGACGCGCTGGGCATTCGGGTCGAGTCCGGTGGTTTCGCAGTCGATCACGATATAGGACATGGCGTCGAGAGGAACATCTTCGACGCCCCACTCCGCGAGTCCCCACGAGCCGTCGTCGTACTGAGCGAACACCGTAGAGTCGTCGAGCAGGCGCGCCAGCTGACCACGCCAAAACTCCGAGGCGCCCACCTTCCGGCCATCGTCTCTACCGGGTGCGATGCCGAACACGTGCTCGACGAGCGATTCCTGCGTCAACGGGTGCCTACCGGCCGAGAGCAGGTCGTGGGCTCTGGCGGCGAGCGTTCCCAAGGAAGACGGAGATTGAGCCTGCATAGGCAGCAGCATACACGAGAAGTGCGAAGGACAGCCACACGTGGGCGCGCAGGCGTGTCGACCGGCGCCAACGAGCCTCCTGCCGCGACCGGATCGCAGGGTTTGTGCCGGTTGCTGCCGGATGTCTGCGGCCCAGCCGCCTGCAAAGGCTACTTACGGCGTCTTTGCGCGCGACTCAGGGTGGGCCGACCGTGCGCCGGGCGCTTTGTGCCCGCGTTCTTCTGGGTTTGTTTGGCAGCCCGAGCTGCTACAACTGACGTAGCCGGCAGCGCAGACGGCGAGGGGCACGCAGAGGCAGCAGGATCGGCCTGGCCCAGCTCGGCGGCCTCGGCGGGCGGGATAAGCGCAGCACCGGTTGCGGGGGTGACGGCTGGATCAACGGCGTAAGGTGCGAACTGATTCGCGCGCGGATCCTCCATCAAGAGGGTGGTAGGCGCCAGATCGGGGTCCAGGCGGGAGTGCAGCGCGGATTGAGAGCGGCTTTGTAGGAGTGTGCGCAGGCGCTGGCCGCGGGTGGCTTTGAGCTGATCGAGCCGCTGCATGGAGCGTTCGAGGTCTTTGGCGATCTGGTTCTCGTAGCGCATGATGCGGTCCATGACCTTGAGCTCGGCCAAGACGCAGGTGGCGCGCCGTACGGCGATTTGCCTCGGCGTGAGCGGCCTTGGTTGAGGTTTGGTAGAAGCCGGCTGGTCGAGCGGATTGGTGGTGGCGTCCTGCAAGATTGCGGGGGTGGGAGCCTGTTGGTCCTGCAGGCCATCCTCGAAAGCCTGGAGGTTGGCGTCGATCGCGGCGGTTTCGTAGCGGTGGAGGCGGGCGCGGCGCCAGTGGAGGAAGGCGATGTGCTCGGCGAGGACCTGTTCGGGGTGGTCGCGCGGGTCGAGGCGGTCGAAGTAGGAGGCGAGGTGGTCTTCCCAGTCGGCCTGCTCCTCGAAGGCGGTAGCGATGATGGCATTGCTGAGCAAGCCGTGCTTGGTGGCGTTGCGGCTGACGATGGCCTTGCCCTCGGCGGTGCGCGGGCCCGTGGAGTGGGCTGCGTTGGCACGGTTGCGGAGGGTGATGGGGTCGGGGACGATCGGGTCGATGCTGACGAGCATGGTGGTATCCTTTCTCACTGCAGGTATAGTACATACGTTCTATTATATAACAGAAGAGGCTGGTGCAACAAGAGCCTTGCGTAAAGGCCTACTGTTTCGGAGGCTGCAGCCAAGTGGTAGGCAGGCCAGGCAGGGCAGCGATGCACTTCTGAGCGGAATCGTTGCGGGGTGCGCTAGGCGGGTGGTGCTCGACCTGCGTAAGGCGTTGCGTCATCGTGGTCCGGGCGTAACGATGCTGTCGCCCTCGCAAACGCGTTGGAGGAAGATTCCGCTTGCATAGTCTCGCAGTCTCACGCCGCACACGGGGCACAGGTCAACGGGCCGGTACGCCGGGTCCGTTTGATCTTGGAAGTACCAGTAGTAGCATCGTCGGACCGCATTGACTTGGTCCTGAACCCGGCGCCCGTGTCGATTCACTGCACTGGCAATGTCGGTTAGCTCCCACCGTGCCCACTGCTCGTACGGCCCCGAATCTAGCCACAACCGGTCGATCGCGTCGTAGACGTTGCGCCAGCTCGCTATCGCCTCCACAAGCGGACGCGAGAACCCGAGCGCGTCAGGAGGCACTTCCAGATTGCAATTCATGCAGTGCACAGGGTTGAAGCCAAGCGTCGACATGAGCTTGTATGGTGCACCGCAGCACCGGCACAGCTCGTCGGCTGGGGTGGGTGCTAGAGCGCGCAGCTTCATGTAGATATCGTTTTGCCCCACGGCCGTCTATCCTTCGCGTTGCTGCACACGGTCGCCGCACGCCGCACAGAAGGAAGCGCAGGGCGTGCGCAGTGGTTTCCCGCACGCCCGACGGGGTGGCCCATGAATGGCGATGCGGTGAGGCATGATGGTGTTCTCGTGACAATCGGCCATGCCGGTCATGCTCTCGTACTCCCCCCGGACCGGCCCAAATCCCTCAGAAATGGTCTAGAGTCTGCCGGTCGCCCTGCGCTTCTCGAAGAAAGTATGAAAGCAGTCACCATACGGTCGCCTGATCCGTTGGTACTCATCCTCATCCAGCATCGGCGTATCCTGCCGGCACCGCCAGCACCACAGTACTCTCATCGCAATTCCCCCCGGCTGAGCCTGTCACAGACCACTGGGACTGGCAGGTAGCCACCCAGCATAGCGGTGACGCATCGCATCTCTTTCAGAGGTCGAGGGAAGAATGATATCGGCGCCGCCATCGTAGGGCGCGAATACGCTATGACGCAGCACACTCACGAAGAGGATATTGCCTGCCTCATCATCGGCGACCTGCCGCAGTATGGTGTCGAACAATCCGGGCGTCCAAACCGCCTCGTACATGAAGAAGTACCAATGCCAGTTGGCAGAGTCGTCGATCACGTAGTTGTAGTTTATGCGGATAGTGAGGAAATGGCGGCTGGTCGGGTAGAGAGCTGCCACTGCTGGCCACACCTCGGCACCAGCAGGCGCTTCGGAATAGCCAGTGCTCACCAACACGAACGGTTGGGTGTCGCCAAGGGAGTCCGTCAACACGACGTTTTGGCGGCGCAGAATCTCTTGGTACTCGCTCTCGGTCTCTGCATACCGCTTGGACGCCGGCAGCGAGTGGATGCGAAGCCACCGACTCTGACACGCCGTACGCAGTCTGAAGCCGACGGGCGAGCAATCGGGGTACGTCTGCGTCCAATAGTCGTGAAATGCGGCCGGAGACATAGTCACCTCCGACAATAGGTTACACCCAATCTCCGCCCATTGCTGTTACCTGTGCAACTCAGCCTGGTGGGGCGCAGGCAGGCAAACCCGCACCAGGTCCCGTTGTGGATTCCCTTTGGGTCCCGGTTCAGTCGCGGGCTGCCCACGCCGCGCACTGCTGCATGGTGATGGGATCCGCAGGGAAGTAGTAGATGGTGCGGAAGCGCGCGTCCTGCGCAAATGGCTCGGAGGAGAGCCGGAATTGCAGCTCGCCTATCCCCGGCACGGCGAGCCGTACCGGCACGAGCGCGCGCGCCGCTCCGGCCGGGGCCGGCTCCTGCGCGGTCGTGTCCCAGTAGTGGCGGAACTGGGGCAGCTCGGCCCGCATGCGAGCCAGCCACGCCTCGGCCCACGGCTCGGGGCCGAGCTGCTGCAGCTCGTAGCGCAGGGCGCGAACCAGCGCGGGCAGGAAAGCGGCCGGCTCGACCACCAGCGCAGCCAGCGGCGAGGATGGATCGAGCCAGGATTCCAGCACGGGCCGAGCTGCGATCCGGTCGAGCCGTGGATCGGTCGGTGCCAGGCCGAGCAGGCGCGGAAGATAGCCGTTCCAGGCGACCAGCCGACTGGTGCAATCCAGCACGTAGGCGGGAAACAGCACGTCGCGCAGCTCCCGCTGGCAGGCGGCCCGGGCCCAAGCGCGATCGGCGTCGTCCGGCGGCGGGGTCGCTACCGTGTAGCCGAAGACTTCCAGGATCTGCCGGCGCTCGGTGTAGCGGGCGCCGAGCGCGGCCAGGATGCGCTCCAGCGTCGGCCGTCCGGGCTGCACCACCCGGCCGGACTCTACGCGCTGGAGGTAGCCGGTTCCCAGGTCGGCCTCGACCTCCACCCACAACTGTGTCTTGCCGTACTGCTCGCGCAGTGCTCGCAGCTTCGCGCCGCCGGGCGTGTCCGTCCCCATTCGCGTTGCCTAAAGTGAAGGCACGCCGGAACCCGCAGGCTCGGTGCCGGTGCAGGCACGCAGACGGGGACGGGCAGGAAGCCCGCTCTTCCAGGTGTGTGCCCGCTCAGGTAGATTCCAACGTGGTCTCACAATAGTGTCCCAACTCGACTTCGATGACGATGACATGGCCACCCATGTCTGGTAGCGTAGTTGTAACAGAGATGAGTCACATTGGGAGGAGGGTCATGGTCGCAGAGTACGCGCAGCGGGCGAGCATCCGCCATGGGCTGCGGCCGGGCGATTTGGGCTGGATCGTGCACCGCCATGGCGTGCTGTATGCCAAGGAATACGGTTGGGACATCCAGTGCGAGGCATTCATCGCGAGCATCGCGGCGGCCTTTGTGCAGCAGCACGATCCGGAGCGCGAGCGATTCTGGGTGGCGGAGCACGATGGCGCGTTCGCCGGCTGCGTGTGCCTGGTCAAGCATTCGGAGACTGTGGCCAAGCTACGACTGCTGCTCGTCGAGCCCGCCGCGCGCGGTCAGGGCATCGGCACTCGCCTAGTAGACGAATGCGTGCGCTTCGGGCGCCAGGCGGGTTACCGGACGATCAGCCTGTGGACCAACGACATCCTGCTGGCTGCTCGCCGGATCTACGCGGCCGCCGGTTTCCGCCTGGTGCACGCGGAGCCCCATCACAGCTTCGGTCAGGATCTGGTCGGGGAGACCTGGGAGTTAGGCTTGTAGCCAGGCTGCGATGCTTCATCACCCAAACGCCCACGCGACCATCAGCGGGAACTCTGCTCGCCACAGCGCCTGACCGTGCGACGCCAGCGGGCCTCCCCGGCCACGCGGAATGGCGAGGGGGTCGTCGAGCCTAGTGCTAGGCCATCCACAGGGCGTGCGGCGTGCGGAGCCGGGCGCTACGGGCCTGCATTCGCTGCTGCTGGAACCGCGCGATACTTACCCAGAGCACGTGAACCGCGAGGTCCAGGGCCAGCAGGGCGACGACGCAACCGCAGAAGATCGGCACTCGTAGCTCCGGATCGCGGGAGAGGAAGGCGAGCCAGTCGGTCAAGAGCTCCAGGGCGTTGCCGTTGGGATGAGCGGGCGGCTGTCCATACAGGACCTGGTAGAGCTGGTTGCTGGCGTCGGAGAACGCACCGAGCCAGCCCAGATTGGTGCCGACTACCACCCCGGCTAGACCGGCAACAGCTAGGGCTGCAATCGTGAGTTTGGTGTACATCGCCGAAAAGCCCTCCAACGCGACTACAGCGTACACTATTTTTGCCCGGAATGACTAGCCCATTTGGGCTACCTCCGAGGGGCTGATTCGCCTTCCGCTACGCGCGGCCTGGGCGCCGGTGGGTGAGCGGTGTCAGCGCCGTATAATGACCGCATGAGGCGCCTATTCCCCGATCCAGTCGACGACCTTGCCGTGGCGGACGCGTACAGGGATCTGCAGTTCCCCGAGCCCGCGGCGGCGCGCCCCTACGTTGTCCTCAACTTCGTGATTACACTTGACGGCCAATCAACCGTGGGCACAACCGGAGTAGCCGGCATTGGCAGTGAGACCGATCATCGCTTGATGCGGGAGCTGCGCGTGCTCGCTGACGGCCTGCTGCATGGGGCGGAGACGGTGCGCCGGGACAATTTCGCGCCAACGGTGCGGGCCGAGCTAGTGCCGGCCAGGCTGGCGCGCGGGCTGGCGCCGCAGCCGCTGGGCGCCATCGTCACGCGGTCCGGCAGACTCGACCCCGCGAACCGCTATTTCTCAGGCCGTCCTCCGGTGATATTCACCACGGGTGCAACTCAGCCCGACCTCGCGGCTCGGCTACATGGTGCTGCCGACGTGATCGCGGCGGGTGAGGGCGACGTGGACCTGGCCATGGCGCTTGGCATGCTGCGAGCGCGCTTCGGCGTTCGCGTGCTGCTCTGCGAGGGCGGTCCGACCCTGGCGCACCAATTGATCGCGCGCCAGTGCCTGGACGAGATATTCCTGACGCTGGCGCCGAAGCTGGGGAGCGATCGTGAGGCACTGCGCTTGATCGAAGGGCCGCCCTTCGCACCGGAAGCGCTGCCACGCCTCGAGCTGTGCCACGTGCTTAGCCACGAAAGCGAGCTATTCCTGCGCTATCGCGTGCTATGACCCATGTCGATACTGCTACGAATTTGGCCTAACTTACCGCTAATTGCGCATATCAGGCCAAATACGTGACGCATCGCGCGTAAATCCTTCGGCCGCTGTGCTAGTATTTTGTGTTGGGAAGTGAGATTGCCACTACTGGTAGTCCAGCAAGAGGTCAAAGTGTGTGTGAGTACGTGGACCCGAGACGTCTTTCTGTTTGTGTTGGCCATGGTATCCAACCGCGAGCGCGATATCTTGCGCATGCGCTACGGGCTTGACGGATTTCCGCCGTGCTCGTGGTCGGAAGTGGCCGAGGCATTTGACATTAGCGCCGATCGCGCGGTAGCCGTGGAAGTCAAGGCACTGCAGCGGGCGCACGCGGTGCTGGGGTAGGACCCTGACGGTCTGATAATAGCAGGCGAACCCTGCCTGCCGTAGCCTAAGTTTCTCAGGGCGAGCTATGTTAGTGCCTTGAACCTCACGTAGGTTGGCTGGCTTGGGAGGTTGCTGTCGGGCCTTATACCTGTCGGTGATGGCCAACATCGCCGCCACGGCGGTTGGATGTTGAGCGCGGCATAGCCTGGCGGCGTAACCAACGCTACACAGGACCGTTCGGATTTCGACAGCCCGATCCTCTCCCGTCATCCAAGCCAGGCATGACGTCATGCGCCATTCGTTCCTGACATGTGCTAACATGCGCCACAACCAGCAGCCTGAGCCATCGCGGCTCCCAATGCTAGGCTATGCAGCGATGCAGATGACAGTTGGCGAGAAGGCCGCAACCGATAATCTCCGTGGGCAAGACCCGCTGATGTTAGCAGTCACCTGGCTGTCAGCGAAGCTCCTGTCCGGCAACGGTGCATCTCGTGCTGTTAGCTTGCTGCTGGCAACCCTCGTCTGCGCGGCTTCGATCTCTACGACTCTGTTTGTCGTCGCAATAATCCTTATGCGAAATGGCCCTGCCTCCGCCAGCGTTACGTTGCACGACAACTTGATAGCTATCGAACTATCAATCGCTGTGGTCTCGGCAGTAGTTGGGTGTCTCACGCTGAAGCTGATTCTCTCCGCTGCTGCTGCCAAAGTAGGGCCTACTTACCAGTTCTACCTATTGTTTTTTCTTTCGGCGTACATCGTACTTAACGTAACCCCTGGGCTGCTCATCTCAAGCATCAGCAGTAGCCACGATGTCGTACGGATATGGGACCACGAAGAATGGCCATTTGCGGCAATCATGTATATTGTAGTCGCTCCGCTCCTGTGGTCCTTCTATGTTTCCCAACCTGGATGGATCGCAAAGATGCTGTCAATGCTCCAGACGGATCGTAGTATCCTTGTGCCAACTTCGCAGGACGGCCCTCGTGACTACAACGAATTCCTCCGACAGGCCGGAGATTATCTTGCGGAGAGACATTCAGCGCTCCCTGTAAGCAGTGGTATTTCGGAAAGGTGCCAAGCAAGTCGCAGTTTGCGATCAGGGTATGCTAAACTAGGCGCTGCTTCGCCGGTATCAGTCGGCTGTGCGCTCGGCGCCTTTCTCCTAGTAATCATATTCTGTGTGCGTTGGTCGCCAACATCCTCGGTGCCTATATTCTTCTCCAAACCTAGACCTTCGTGGATTACGATATGCAAAGGCTATCTGGGCATTTGGAAGGTAGTCAATCAGGGTATGGTCTACGTGGTGGTTTGGGCATTCGTGAGGAACCTCGCTGCAATTATCTCAATCAATCGCCTCTTCAAATCCTATAGAATAGAGCCAGACATACTTCATCACGACCAGTGCAATGGTTTGGCCCCTATAGGTGACTACGTGCTTAAGTCTTCGTCAATGTCGCTTGTTCTTGGTGCCATTGTTATGTATGGCGCAATAGTGAATTCCAGCGTTAACAGCTTGGTCCTGTGCGCCTGCTACGTCGTGCTCCTGCCATTCACATTCATTGTACCGATGTGGAGGACACACCTGGCTATGGCAGAAAGCAAGACAAGCAATATCAGGCATGTTGGGAAGGAGGTAAGCCGACTGCTTAAGTCAAGAAGTCTACTCACGTCCGAGCGTATGGGAGCTAGGATGAGAGATCTGATGCTCTATGTCCGCTTGTTCGAGGAACGGCAGCGAGAATGGCCTATTGCTTTTTCACAACTTGGAGCAGTCACGGTGTTTCTCCTTCTTCCGCTCTTAGCCAATGTTGTGGCAGCCCTGATAGTTGCGCGACTCTAGTCGTGAACTGGGAAGTTTTGAGAGTCACCCCAAGACTTGAAGGGACTACAATGGCACAGGTGTATGTCTAACACAATCCTTATCCTCACCTCCGAGACGGGCCGTGGTCATCTCAGCCTCGCTGAGGCCCTACGTGAACGACTAGTAGGTACGTACGCCGTTGAGACCAATGATCCGCAACCTCGCATCGTTCATTGGCACTACCGCACCGTTGCTCGCCATGCGCTCTGGCTCTGGGCCGCTGAGTTTCGTCTCAGTAACACCAAGACCCGCGCCTTGGTCTCGCACCGGCTTTTCGCGCCCTTAGTCGCCCCATCGATCTCTGCGTTGCTCGATCGCCTAAATCCGCATCTCATCCTGACGACGTATCCCTTCCTCAGCTACGAAGTAACACGGGCGCTACGTTGCAGGGACGTGAAAGTTCCGTTTGTTATGCTGCTCGCCGACCCCTTTGCACTCCACGCAAGCTGGTTTACGGCTTGCGATGTTTCGGCAACGCTAGCTCCCACGTGCGAGACCTATGCGCAGACACGGGCCGTCAGGTACCTACGAGAGCGGGTGCACTACGTCGGCTGGCCTGTTCGGGAGCAGTTCTATCGCGTTCAGGTCGCGCAGCCTTGGACATCGCTCGGATCGATCGGCCTAAGTCGTGACCGGTTCACCGTGTTCCTTCAGGGAGGTGGCGACGGAGCAGCAGGATTCAGCCGCATTTTGGCGGTGTTGCTCGCGGTTCCGAAGATTCAGGTCATTCTCGCGACCGGCACCAATCGGGTACTTGCGGCACACTATGCAAAGAGAGGGATCCCAGGACTGCGCGTGTTACCGTTTACGCGTGAGATTGCGCCGTATATGGCAATGGCAGACGTCGTCATGGGGAAAGCCGGACCGAACACTCTCTTTGAGGCCCTCACCCTTGGCAAACCCTTCATTGCAACCAGCTATATACCCGGTCAAGAAGAAGGTAATCTCGAGTTCATTCGTCGCCACCAGTTGGGCTGGGTAGCCACAAAGAGACTGGAGTTGCTGGATCTTGTCTCGGAGCTCGCCGGCAACCCTGAAGAGCTTGATATGATGCGGTCCCGGCTTAAAGCACTTGGGGAGCGTAACAGGCAGCAGACAGGTGCAATCCTTCCCGTCATTGATGGCTTGCTGGGAGGCTGCACGCACCCGATCTGTGTCGGATAAGCGAGCGTGCGGCGGTCAGAGTCGAACGGCCCATATTACTTGGTGCAACGCACTTGCAAGGCAAATTGGCAGGGGCGACTCTGGCAGGACATGACCGACGAAAATGGGCATGGCACTTGTGACCTAGCGTTACTTGCTTGAGGTCAACCTGCTCGCTTACTGCGCGGCAGGTATATTACCCTGCCACATGCGGTTCGCGTAGCGGGGCCTGCTAACATTGGGCACATTCGTTGCCAGCGTTAGCCGGAACGTGTCAAACCGCCGGGTATTCTCGCAGCCGCGTTATGTTGCGTGAACGTCCCAGTTGTCTCTGGCCCTAGGCTCATCCCCCAGGCGTGCGCGAAACGTAATAGTCAAGTGGCGTTCAGCCTGAACCGATGTGGCCTCTAGCCCCCGATTGCGCGGCCCACATTGCCCTTGGTTGGCAGGCGCTAAGGGTATATGACTAGAGATCAGGGTGCAAGAATCGCTACATCACGATGGAGACCGAATAGGGATGCCTAGCCGGGTGCTGGAAGCTGCCTACCAGGCGTTCTTCGAGGAGTCGCTGTCGCCAATGCTCATCATCGACCCCCCATCCGGGCGGATTGTCGAAGCAAATGCTGCTGCCTGTCGATTCTACGGCTACAGCTATGACCAGCTCACTGCCATGCGCATAACCTCAATCAACTGCCTGGACGAGGCGGCAGTAGCCGAAGACATGAAGCGAGCGCAGACGCGGCACGCCAACTACTTCTGCTTCCAGCACCGGCTGGCCTCGGGGGAGATTCGCGACGTCGACGTGTACTCCAGTCCGATAGTGGCTGATGGACGCACATTGCTCGCCTCGGTCATTCACGACGTGACGGAGCACCACCGCACCCAACTGGCTATGGAGCACGCCTTGCGCGTCGCCGACGAGTTCCTCGCCACGGCGGCGCACGAGTTGAAGACGCCGCTGACGAGCCTACGTGGATTCAGCCAGACATTGCTCATGCTGGCCGAAACCGAGCGGCTCGACTCGGCACGCAGTCGACGGGCCCTGCACAGCATAGCCTCGCAGACGGAAAGGCTTGTGCGGATAGTCGATCGGCTCTTCTTCCTCTCGATGATCGAGACGGGCCGGCTCGTGCTCAACCCGGTTCCCACAGACTTGACCAGTATGTGCGAGGATATCGTAGCCGAAGCACAGAAGGGCACGAGCAAGCATGCCGTCACGCTGCAGGCGCACGGTCCCGCCGTAGCGCGTGTCGATGCCCAGTACATCGAGCAGGTACTGCGCCATCTGGTCGAGAACGCCATCAGGTTTAGCCCTGAACCCGGGCCGATAACCGTGTCGATCACTGAGCCGGATGCGAGGACGATTGGCGTCGCAGTGCGTGACCATGGCCTTGGTGTCCCTGTCGAACGGCGCGAATTGATTTTCAGCCGGCTGGGACAAGCTCACGCCGACAGCTACCGCTCTGGGCTAGGTCTTGGGCTGTACGTCGGCCGACACATAGTGGAGCGGCACGGGGGCAGCCTCGCGGGGGAGTTTCCCGAGGACGGAGGCAGCCTCTTCACCGTCCTGCTGCCGCGTGCAGCCCGGCCGGCTCAGCAGGTATCATAAGCAGGCGACGACAGAAGGAGATAGGCATGCCCCTTCTCACCTGGAACGATGCCCTGGCGCTCAGCGTTGAGGTGATCGACGAGCAGCACAAGCAGATGGTAGATCTGCTCAATCAGGCCTATGGGGCCATCACGACGGGCAGCAGCCCGGAAACGGTTGGCGTGATACTTGCCGGCTTGATCGACCATACGATTTCACATTTTGCCACCGAGGAGCAGGTGATGGAAGGCGCTGCCTACCCGGGCCTTGCAATCCACAAAGGCGAGCACGAGTTGCTCACCTCCCGCGTGCTCGGCCTGGAGCGTGCATTCCTAGCTGGCCAGGTGCAGCCGACCATTGATACCCTGCTCTTCCTCAAAGGCTGGTTGCTGGACCACATAGAGGGCCACGACATGCTCCTGGGCGCGTATCTGCATGGCAGGCCGTCGTAGCGGGCAGGGTGCGTCAGCGTTTCGACGATTGGCAGGTCTCTGATTCTCCGCGCGATCACGCAGGTGGCTTACTTGCCGTGACCAATCGCGTGGGGAGCCAAGGTCCGCTCCACCACATCCGCCATCCCAGATTCGAGCGGGTCACGTCGCGTATGCCGAGGGCGGCAAGGTGGTTCTGATACTCCTTGGTGGCGCGCAAGTCGGCGATGAGCAGGCGACCGCCCGGTCGGAGCACGCGCACCGCTTCGTCGATGGCTTTTGTCCTGCCCGCACGTGTCTTCACGTTGTGGACCGCTAGATTGGACACGACCACGTCGAAGCTGGCGGCGTCGAACGGGAGGCTGGTCATGTCGGCCGTCTGCACGTCGACCCGGTCGGCCACGCCTTCGGCCGCCGCATTGCGACGTGTGGCTGCTTCCGCGTTGCCCGACTGATCGCCCTTGCGCCAGAGATCGACTATCACAGCCGGCTATAAATCCAGTCGCCAACAGGGACGGTCGCGCGAAGGGGCACCGTGTGCCACAGCTCACTGAGTAGGCGGTTGGCGCCGAAGCGGCCTATCTCGTATGGGTCCATCTCTGCCGCCCGTGGCGCGGGGTAGTAGCAGTGATAGAGACGTCTCGGCTCTGCCCCCCACTTGTGCTTGAATTCCGCCAGCCCTGCATTATCCGCGCTCACTTCACCGAAATCCATGTGGCGGAAGCCCTCGGCGCTGGCGTCGTGAATCGCCCGCCACAAGATCGTATCGTTTGCGTGCAAGGCAGCACCCTGCCTAAGCCATCCATTGAACGCATAGCACACGGTCTGGCCCAGCATCAGAAAGACAGACCCGGCGACCAACGCGCGGCGGCCACTATCGTGCTGTTCGGCGAGTAGCAGGCGCATCAGTCCAAGGGGCCTGAGCTGCTCCCAGCAGGCCTGGAACAAGCGATACGGCCGAGGTGGGACGACGTGCCACCGCATGCTGTCCAGGTACAGACCGTACCAAGCCCTCAACTCGTCCTCGCTCTCCGCGACACGCACCTGTACGCCTTGCCTGGCCGCCTTGTTGACCGACCACCTGACGTGGTGCGCCTGGTGTCGCGACCCACCGATGCGGAGCTGTGTGGGACACTCGGGAAGATCGAGCACGTAGGTCAGGCGCCAAGGTACTATTGCCAGGCCCTCCACGAGCCCGCCCAGCTCATCGGACGCGAGCTTGAGCTGCAGTGTGTGGCCGGGCCATGCCCGCACTCCGCGGATGGCTGCTTGCACCAGGGCCAATTCCGCCGACCGGTCAAGCGCCAGCGGCCCTGCAACCGGGGTCCGCGGCAGAGACGACAGCCGGCGTCCAGTCACCGCACCGCCGAGGTGGAACGGCAGGCCCCGTGTCGGCAGGAGGGGCATGACGCCGCGAGTCCGCCCCGCATCGTCCTTGCAGGCAAGGCAGATCGGCGCGCTACCATGCTCACGTTCCAGCGCCTGCAGCCACGCGGAATGGTGGTAGACCAGCGCCCGCGGATGTGCCAGTACGAACGCGTCCCAATCCGGCTCTGTACGAGGATCTACCTCTGTCACCGAGAACCCGTCGTGGCGCAGCTGGCTCGGGCGAGCCGGCTCTTGGGTCGGGACATTGCGAACTAGGGTGCTCATCATGACTCCCTGTGAAGAGGACTGCGGCCGGCTGCACCATCCTGGACAGCACCGCGTCAGGCGCGGTGACCTGCACAAAAGTCAGTACCAATTCGGCCTCCGCTTGCTCGGCACCAGTTTGTGCGGCACCGGCGAGGGCCAGTAACTACTCCGGTCTACCTACTGTATAGGCAGCGATTGGCCAAGAAAGCAAGAGCCCGCTTGACACTTGCGTGCGCATGTCGTAGCAGGAGTCTAGCCCAAGGCCACGGCGCGAACTACACAGCGGTGCGCAGTTCTTGGAGCGCGGGGGGCAGCTCTTGCCGGCGTGGCGACGCGGCGGCCAAGGCGGATGGATCCTCAGCGTCGGGGCATCAGTCCCATGCCCTTGGCCAGCATCTTGCCCATGCGGCCGCTCGTGAGCTGCTTCATCATGTTCTGCATCTCGCGGAACTGGTTGAGCAGCTGGTTTACGTCTTGCACCTGGGTACCGCTGCCCTTGGCAATGCGGCGCTTCCGGCTGGCGTTGAGAATCTCCGGATTGCGCCGTTCACGGGGCGTCATCGAGTTGATGATGGCTTCGATTTGCTTCAGGGGGCGTTCGTCGAGATCGCCTTCCATGCCGCTGGCCTTCAAGGCGCCGCGCATGCCCATCATCTCGACCAATTGGCTGAGCGGGCCCATCTTCTTGATTTGCTGGAGCTGAGCCAGGAAATCCTCCAGCGTGAAGCTGTTGGTGCGCAGCTTCTTCTCCATGGCTTCCGCCTGTGAGCGGTCCATGGTCTCTTCGGCCTTCTCGATGAGCGTCAGAATGTCGCCCATGCCCAGGATGCGGTTTGCCAACCGGTCTGGGTAGAAGGGCTCGAGGGCGTCGGTCTTCTCGCCGGTGGAGATGAACTTGATTGGAATATTGGTCACGGCGCGGATGGAGAGTGCCGCGCCACCCTTGGCATCGCCGTCCATCTTGGTGAGAATGAGCCCGGAGAGCGGCAAGCGCGCGTTGAACTCCTCGGCGACGCGAACGGATTCCTGACCGGTCATGGCATCGGCAACGAGGAGCACCTCACTGATCTGCAGGGCCATCCGGATAGCGGCCACTTCATCCATCATGGCATCGTCTATGTGCAGGCGGCCGGCGGTATCGAGAATGGCCACGCTGTTGCCGCCCTGCCGGGCCTGACGGATCGCGTTCTGGCAGATCGCCAGCGGCTTGGCGCCGAGCGGTTCGTGGTACACGGGGATGCTCAGCTGCTTGCCGAGGGTCACCAACTGATCGATGGCGGCAGGCCGGTACACGTCGGCTGCCACCATAAGCGGCGATTGGCCGCGCTTGCGCAGGAAGTAGCCGAGCTTGGCGGCGGTCGTCGTCTTGCCCGAGCCCTGCAAGCCCACCAGCATGATCACCGCCGGCGAAGCGCCGCCGAGATCGAGGTGCGCCTGCTCGCCGAGCATCTCGATGAGCTGCTCGTTGACGATCTTGATCACCTGCTGATCGGGTCGTAGCGACTGCAGCACCTCGACGCCGACGGCGCGCTCAGTCACCTTGGCCACGAAGTCCTTCACCACCTTGAAGTTGACGTCCGCCTCGAGGAGCGCGCGGCGGACTTCCTTCATGGCTTCCTGGACATCGGCCTCGGTGAGCTTGCCTTTACGGCCGATTTTCTCGAATATTCCCTGCAGCCGGTCGGTTAGTGTCTCAAACACAGATGCCTACCCTCAGCCACGCATGGCCGGTCGTTCCTCAAGTCCTCGTCACTCGGAATTGAACAGCGCGCCGACGAAGGCCTCGGCGTCGAACTCCGCGAAATCGGTCACTTTCTCGCCGGTGCCCACGAACTTGATCGGCACATCGAGCCGGCGGCGGATTGCAAATGCGACTCCCCCTTTGGCGGTGCCGTCTAGTTTGGTCAGCACGACGCCGGTGACACCCACAGCCTCGCCAAAGACCCTGGTCTGCTCGAGGGCGTTCTGACCGCTGGTAGCGTCCAGCACCAGCAGCACCTCGTGCATAGCCGTGGGATCGACCTTGCGGGCCACGCGCTGGATCTTCTTGAGCTCCTCCATCAGGTTGAACTTAGTGTGCAGGCGGCCGGCGGTATCCGCGATCACGTAGTCGGTGTGCCTGGCGAGCCCGGCCTGCATGGCGTCGTACACGACGGCTCCGGGATCGGCCGAGCTCGATTGGCTGATCACGGGCACGCCGAGGCGATCGCCCCATATAGCCAGCTGCTCGACCGCGGCGGCTCGGAAGGTATCGGCGGCGGCGATGATCACGCTGTGGCCCTGGCTCTGCAGGTATTTCGCGAGCTTGGCGATGGACGTCGTCTTGCCCACGCCGTTCACGCCCACCACCATGATGGAGGTCATGGGGTCGTGATGCGCCAGACCCGTGGTCTGGGACCCACCCAGCAAAGCCAGCAGCTCCTCGCGCAGTGCGGACTCCACTTCCCGCGCCTGCGTGAGTTTGTCGCGTGCGACCCTGGTCTGCAGCGCCTGAATTATGTCAACTGAAATGTCGACGCCGATGTCGGCCCGGATCAGCAGCTCCTCGAGCTCTTCCCACAGTGCGTCATCGATGATCTGCTGGGTAAGCAGACTGGTAACGCGCGCGAACACGCCTTCGCGAGTCTTGCGCAGACTGTCGCGAAATGGATTCAGGCGCCTGATGCGATCAAACATGATGATGTTAGTATCCCGGACCGGCCTCGTTGATGCCAGCCGGTGCGGCGGTCGGCAATGTGAAGCTGAAGGTACTGCCGTGCCCCTCTACGCTTTCAGCCCAAATGTTGCCGCCGTGTGCCTCAACGATGTGCCGCGCGATAGGCAGGCCAAGCCCTGTGCCGCCACGCGCGCGCACCCGCGACTTATCGGATTTGTAGAAACGCTCGAATATGCGAGCAAGGTCATCAGCGTGGATGCCGACTCCCGTGTCGATCACAGCAATTTCCACGAACCCGACCCGCGATGTGGCGCGAATGTGCACGCTGCCACCGGCCGGCGTGAACTTGATGGCGTTGAAGAGCAGGTTGAGCAGCACCTGAACGGCTTGGTCGCGATCGACCAGCACGCGCGGCAACGGTTCAAGAAGCTCGGTAGTCACCAGAATACCGCGGTCCTCCGCCACCACCGAGAGCCTGCTCACGGCTTGGCTGACCACCTCGCCAACGTCGACGGCCTCGCGCTTGAACGGCAGCTGGCCCGATTCGATGCGCGACAGCTCCAGCAGCTCGTTGAC
>Ga0187876_1000823_pt1 | contig 29741 bp, 19 predicted proteins | sample June2016WEW_17_4_FD_133000 | JGI IMG/M metagenome (GOLD analysis project Ga0187876, IMG submission 133000) | Peatland microbial communities from SPRUCE experiment site at the Marcell Experimental Forest, Minnesota, USA - June2016WEW_17_40 | ecosystem: Environmental > Terrestrial > Soil >...
GACATTGCGACCAACTCCTTTCGTATGCGGCTCTGCGCCGCTGGACTCACCTCTTCGCAGCGTAACCCGCGCCAATGCGATTCGGTGGTTGGTCGCTCCATTGTGACTAAGCCTTCGGCTTAGGTAATCGCGACCCCCGCGAAGCACCGTTTTGTTCGATGCACGTTCATCGAATATTCGATGAATATTCAATGGATATTCGATGCTTGTTCAATCGTCATTCGACGGGCGTTCAACGTCTTCGGCGGGCCGCTGGGCTCATGCCGGGGTGCGTTTCAGGTGGGATTGAGATGGATGACAAGGTCAACGAGATTTTCGAGAGACTGCCGGCCAAACCGCCGCGCTCGCGGTTAACGGGCGAGTGCTGAGCCGGGGCTGCTCTCGTGATTCCTTGGCCGTAGAGTTTCATTCCGTAGGGTGGCGGCTCATGACGCTTGCGTCCTCATCTGTCCACTTCCGATTTTCCCGGTTTGATGAGCCGGAGCGGTTCATTGGGATCGTAACCGGACAGGTTCGAATGAGCGCACGCAGGGACTCCGGCCGCGGCTCGCTCCGCCGCCTTGCCATAAAGGTCGAGCCCGTTCTGTTTTTCGGCCCAGCTCTTTTCGAGCTTCTTCGCTTCTTCGGCCGGCGCCATGGCCGAATCGACCCACCGATAAGATCATCGCCCGGACGGTGTCGTCGGGGGCGGCGGCTTTCCCAAACCGTCCACACCGCGGGCATTCGATTACGGGCGGACGGATGTGCCGCTCAGCCCGAATCTGGTGCAGCATCGTGTCAAGCTCGTCGCGCAGTTCAATCAGCTCCGCACATGCCAGACCGACGTTCCAACGAGCCCGGAGGATCTCGATCATCTCCGGGAACCACGTTCTTTGAGCGTCGCCAGCGGGCATTTCGCCCTCCATTCTAATTCTGATCCCGCGGTCCCGTGGAGGCACTTTACCGATAACGCCACTTTCGAGGAACTTACCATGGGCGCGTCACAACTGGATTCGTAAACACAACGCCGTTACAGAGGACCTATCGGAACTCCGACGGTCAATTTGCCACAGCCGGACGGGCAGTTAACGCCGGTGTTTCCGTGCAAGGGTTCCCGCCGCAGTGTTCGTCTGTCGTTCCCGAGCCTGTTTGCGACAGTAGTCCGCAAACATTGACGCAGCAGTGTCATTCAAGTTCTCCGGTAATTTAGGTCCACTGCGCGAACAATATCGGCCAGGCTCTCCCGCCCACGACGAACCGATGTGCTAACCTGCTCTCGATCAGCACCGGGTTTCTGAAGATCTTCGGCTCCCCGATCGTCTTGGCGCTTCGCGGCGGTTCTAATCCGAATTCTACCCCTGACTGAAGCCATTTCGGGATCAGGAAGTTAGGTCAGCCACATAGGAATATTCCGAGGACCACGACGCCAGGGGATATCTACGCAACGAAAAAAGACTACACGGCCGTCGTTGGCGGGGCGACACCCTCCGCCAGCGTCCACGAAGTCGGCGCGCCCGCATAAACATGAATCGCATGGCTCTCACCGTCGTCGACCAACTGAATCTCCTGTTCAGACCGTTCGCCGCCGTTTTCCACCTCGATCCGATACTCGGTTCGTCCGTAGCGGAAGGTCATGGCGTAGCCTGGCCAGTTCTCAGGAATAACCGGCTCGATTGACAGACGTCCGGCTCGCAGCTTGAAGCCCAGGACTTCCTCCAGCCACACCCGATACATCCAACCCGCTGAGCCGGTGTACCAGGTCCAACCGCCGCGCCCAGGCTGACTCTGCAATGAGTAAACATCGGCGGTCACGACGTAAGGTTCCGTTCGATAGATCGCACAATCCTCCGGCGTGCGTGAATGCTCGATCGGATTCAGCATCTGCAGAACTTTGACGGCGTGATCGCCGTCTCCCATGCGCGCAAACGCCATCGCAACCCATAAAGCGGCGTGCGTGTATTGGCCGCCGTTCTCGCGCACGCCCGGCGGATACCCCATGATGTAGCCGGGGTTCGGGCTGGATTTGTCGAAGGGCGGCGTGCAAAGGAGCACGAGCTTCTCTTTCTCACGGATGAGATGTTCTTCGACCGAGCGCATTGCCACTGCCGCCCGATCCGGGTTGCCGGCGCCACTGATCACGGACCACGACTGCGTCAGCGAATCGATGCGGGCTTCCTCATTCTGTCGCGAGCCCAGCGGCGTCCCGTCGTCGAAGAAGGCCCGTAGATACCATTCACCATCCCAGCCGGTGCGTTCCACCGTCGCGCTCAAGAGGTCCGCGCGGTCGCGGTACCGGGAGGCTAACTCCTGCTCGCCGCGGCCTGTGCATACCTCGGCGAACTTCTTCAAGACGTCCACCAGAAACCACGCCAGCCAGACGCTCTCTCCTTTCCCCTCCTCGCCGACGCTGCTCATGCCATCGTTCCAGTCGCTCGTGCCAATCAGGGGCAATCCATGCGGCCCAGACGTGGTGCCCTTCTCAATAGCCCGGCGGCAGTGCTCGAATATGGTCGCTTGGTCGATCGAGACCGACGGCTGAAAATAGGCTTCGCGCTCCTTCTCTTTTAGCCGCGGCCCATCGAGAAATGTTGTGGCGGCATCGAGAATGCCGGCGTCGCCGGTGACATCCATGTATTGACACACTGCGAACGGAAGCCACAACAGATCGTCCGAGCACCGGGTGCGAACACCTACTCCCGAAAGAGAATGCCACCAATGCTGCACGTCTCCCTCGGTGAACTGCCGCGAAGCGGCACGCAAAATCAGCTCGCGCGCAATCGGCGCCGCGGAGTAGACAAGAGCCAGCGCATCCTGCAACTGGTCTCGAAAGCCATACGCGCCGCTCGATTGATAGAAAGCGGAACGTCCCCAAATGCGGCAGCTCAGCGATTGATAGAGCAGCCAGCGATTCAACATGAAATCAACCGAGAGAATCGGCGTCTTGACCTGGATCGTGGTCAGGAGATCATCCCACCACTCCCGCGTCTCTTCGAGCGACCGTTCAAGGTTTTCCGCATCACGGTACTGCGCAATCAAACGCCGGGCGTGTTCGGCATCATCCGCCTGCCCGAGCACATAAATCACCGTCTTTTCTTCGCCGGGGCCGAGGTCGAATTTCGTTTGCAGTGCCCCGCAGGGATCGAGCCCGGGACCCGTGCGCTTGCAAAGCGACTCCCGCAGCAAAGCCGCTGGGGCTTCCACCGTGCCATTGCGCCCCAGGAATACAGTGCGATCACCGGTATATGAAGAGGGCTCTGGTGTCATGGCCGCGAATGCGACCCGCCCTCCATGATCCAAATGATAAGGATTGCGCAAAAACAACGCTTTCGCACTCCCATCCCAGGAGGACGTAATGTGCATCTGCGTCGCCTCACGATCCGTGCCGAGCACGAACTCCGAATATGAAGTCACGGACAGACGCCGCCTTTGCGAGGATCTATTCTTGACCCGCAGACGCTGTATGCGAACCGGATCGGCTCTCTCGGCGTGTACCGGCACAAAAGTCATCAGCGTTTGTTCCAGCCCATGACTGTTGTGCTCGATTTCGGTGTATCCCTGCCCGTGCCGGGCACGATACGCATCGAGTTCGCGCACCGGCAGCGGCGTGGGTGTCCAAAAACCTCCGCCGTCTTCATCGCGAATATAGATGGCCTCGGCCGAAGGATCCGAAACCGGATCGTTACTCCAAGGTGTCAAACGGTTCGACTGGCTGTCGCCGTACCAGCAGCACCCTGAACCGGCTTCGCTCACCAGGGCTCCGAACACCGGGTTCGCCATGACATTTATCCAGGGCAGCGGCGTGGAAACATTCGGGCCCAGGTAGATCGCATACTCGCGCCCGTCCGCCGTAAATCCCCCCACACCGTTGAAGTACGGAAGCTCCAGGAACGGCAAGGGCTCGGAGGGCTGTTCCTCACCTCGCTGGGTCCGCAGCGGCGGCGGCAGAAAAAGTCCCTCCGGAGGACTGCTGAGCTGCTTCGCCAGCGTGCCGCGCTCCGCGCCTATTGTCGCCTGCGCAACGGTGAGAATCAGATTCAGATCCTCCTCGGATATCTGATCCGCCTTAAGCAGGAACGCGCCACCGGGCCGCTGCACCCCAGTGTGCAACGAGTGCGCTTCCACTAGGCGGAGCAACTCCTGATGGAGAGGCTGCTCATAGCTGGCCGGCTCGCGGTTGAGAATCACCAGATCGGCTTTGAGGCCGCGCAGCCGCCAGTAAGTATGCGCAACCAGCAACTCGCGCACCAGGGAAAGACCTTGCGAATCGCGAATCCACACCACCGCCAGCGGCAAGTCGCCGGAGATGCCATGAGCCCAGAGCTTCGACTGTGTTTGCACATTCCGGCGCAGGCGTTCCGCGGGCGCACGCAACCGGATGTTCGGATACAAAAGGTGACTGGCCAGCTCGGCAAAACGCAGCGCCGCATCGCTCTGAATACCTAGATAGCGGTATTCGAGCTGCGCGTGCGACCAAGCCAGTTCGAACGCGCGGCTGCAGACGTCGGGATCGCGGTATTTGATGATCAGACGCATCAGCTCCTCGCGTGACCCCGCAGCCACCGTAACCAGCGTGATCTGCACCCACTGCCTCGGTTCAAGCGAAACGCGCTGTCGCATGGCGAACACCGGATCAAGCACATAGCCATCGGTCTGGTTCAGCGACATGATCGGGTCGCGCCAGCTGCGTCCCCGCCCGAGGCACCGCGCGCGGTCCGTTTCGTACTCGAACGAGCTCTCGCCCTCTGGACTTTGAATCATCAACTGTGCCACCCAGATCGGCGTTTCATCGGAAGACCGTAGCCGGCGCCATGCCAGAAGCGCGTGCAAATCGGCCCGCGCCTCGGTCTGGATAAACAGCTTGTTAAAGGCTGGATGCGCACGATCCGCGCCATGCGGCGCAAGGCTCAATTCAGCGGCGCTGGTCAACTCGAGTGTCCGCGCTCGCGAACCCTCATTGACGAGAGTGATACGGCGAATCTCCGCATCATCTTCCGGCGACACCGTTACTTCCAGATGACTCTCGATCCCCAGCCTGCGGCGGCGGAACTCGGCGCGGTCGCCGCTGAAGGTCGCCGTGTAGCGGGGGTCTATCACGTTTAAGGGCTGGTGCGTCACGGACCAAAGCGTGTCGCTTTCTGCTTCGCGAAGATAAAAAAAGGTTCCCCAATTATCGCGCGTGGTGTCCGAACGCCAGCGCGTGATGTCGAACTCACCCCACCGGCTGTAGCCCGCGCCCGTGTTGGTGATCATCAGCTCATATCGGCCGTTGCCGAGCAGTTGAACGCGGGGGATCGGAGTGTCTTCATCGAACACCCGGTATTCAGGCGCCGATGGCCCGGAGACCCGCCGCATGGCGACCTGATCCGATGGGCGGTGGACGAGCATCGAAGGCACAGGCGGTATGCGCTCGAACAACAACGGCTCCACGGCTTTGATGCGGCGATCGGCATGAAAGCGCTGCCGCAGGATGCCGCGGTCGAGCACGTTGTTCAGGGCCATGAGGCTCATTCCCTGGTGGTGAGCCATGTATGTGTAAACGATTACTCCCTTCCCGCCTCGCCGCTCCTCCTGACGGGTGTAGTCCAGCGATTCATAGAACCCCATGCGGCCGTACATACCGGCCTTCACCAGACGCTTGAGGTTCTTGATCGATTCCGCCAGATCCACTAGCAAAGCGAGCGCGGTGGCATAGGGCGCTACCACCAGATCCTCCTCCAATCCCCGTTTCAGTCCCAGCGATGGAACGCCGAAAGCTCCATACTGGTAAACCTTGTGCGAATCGAGAGCGCTGTATGCGGATTCCGAGACTCCCCAAGGCACACCCCGATCCTTGGTGTACTCAATCTGGCGCTTTACCGCCACGGCGCAAGCGTTCTCCAGCAAGGAGTTTCGGAAACTGCGTGTGAACAGGAGCGGCATCAGGTACTCAAACATCGTGCCGCTCCAGGAAAGCAGAACCTGGCCGTTCGCCGACGTGTAGGGCCGTCCGAGCGCCAGCCAGTGCTCCGCGGGTACGTCACCCTTGGCAATCGCCACTAAACTGGCAAGACGTGCTTCGCTCGCCAGCAGATCGTAGTGAGCGGTGAGGTTCAGCGGGCCGCCTACCTGGTATCCGATGGCAAACAGACGCCGCTGAGCGTCGTACACGAAATGCATATCCACACCGTCAGCGAGGGCTTCGCTCATTTCTCCGAGATGTCCGGATCGGTCGAGCAAATCTGCCGACGCTCCACGGGACCTCTCGTACTCAGCCCGGACGCCTGCGATCCATTCGGTGAGGTTCGCCGATAGCCCATCTTTGTTCCTGGCGTCCTGCAAGATCTCGCTAAGCAGGCCGGTTTCTCCGCGAGCTACTGCGCCCCAGGAAGGCAACTCGCGCAGCAGCCTGCGGCGCGCCGCAATCGCGCTATCTCCGAGAGGCTGCAGGAATTCGTCAGGTGGAGCGGCCAGAACGTCCAGCCAGCGCAAATAACGGTCGGCGTGTTGAATCCAGCTCTCTATTTGCTGCTCCAGCCGCGTAAACCAGTAAGCGCGCTCCCCGGCCGGCGAGACGCTCCAACGCAGGGAATCGGTCAGCTTGCGTGCGGGCTCGGCGGCCAAGCGGATTCGCCCCAGAATTTCGATGCCCGCAGACTCTTCCTCGAACAACCCGCGCAACGCAGCTAGAGGAACACCGGTATTGTGGTCGGAGGGGAATCGCTCCGTAATGACTGCTAACGTGTCAGCTAGGCCGCGTAGCGCGCGCGCATCCAATTGCGATTCCGCATCCAGTTCCTCAGAGGCCTGCTTCAGCACCCACAGGCTGGCGATGAGATTTCCGCTGTCGACAGTCGACACGTACTTTGGCGGCAGCGGTTCCAGAGTTCGGGTGTTGTACCAGTTGAGAAGGTGACCCTCGCAAGTCTCCAGTTTTGCCAGCGTTTCAATCGTGGCGGTACAGCGGTCGACCATCGGCTCCAAAGTCAGAAACCCGAGATCACTCGCTGAGACCGCGGACATCAGCCACAGTCCGATGTTTGTGGGCGAAGTACGATCCGCGACCTCAATGTGCAGGGTCTCCTGGGAGTTATCCGGCGGGAGCCAGTTGTGCTCCGGTCCGACCAGGTCATCGAAGTAGCGCCAGGTTTCACGGGCGACACGCCGCAGAAAGCGCTGGTCATCGGCATCGACCCATTCCGCTCTCCTGACCGCACTGCGTTGCGACCGGATCCAATGCTGAACCGCCGGAGCGGCAACCCAGAGCGCCAGAAACGGAGCCCAGGCCGGTCTCCACAGAATGCCACGAATCTGCAGCGACAGCATGAACGCCGCGGTGAGGGCGGAGATCAGGAAGAAATGGACACGGAAGGGATCCAGGTGCAGACGGGCCGCCTGGTAAGACGCCTCCGCGGTCTGCCATTCCAGCAGATGGCGCTTGCTGATGCTAAGCCGGTACACGACGCGAACGATGGCGTCGGCGGAGAGATAGGCCTGGTGCGGCAGGAACGCAGCCTTGACGAGCGCTCGATTTAAATCGCTGTTGGCTTCCCGCCATGCCCACGCGTCGCCCCGCCATCGCGCGATCAGGCGGCTGAGAATTTGAAAGCAGAGAGGAACGACGAGGGCCATCGCCACTAGTGTGCTGGCAGCCGCGGGAGCGGCATGGCAACTCCAACTGAACACTAACAGCAGCAAAGACGCCGCCGGCACCAGGCTGCGGCGCAGGTTGTCGAAAATCTTCCAGCGATTGATCGGCGTCAGGGGATTCGGCACGTGCCCCGGCCGGGTTGCGGCCGGAACTCGCGGCAAAATCCATGAAGCGATCTGCCAGTCTCCGCGGACCCATCGATGTTGCCGTTTGCTGTAGCTCGTGTAGTCGTACGGGAACTGTTCGAAGAGTTCCACGTCGGTAGCCAATCCGACGCCGGCGTATGCTCCTTCGATGAGGTCGTGACTCAGCAGCCTCTGCTGCGGGAAGCGCCCGTTGAGTATGTTGTGAAAGGCACGCACATCGTAAATGGCCTTTCCATGGTAGATGGCTTCGCCGAACAGGTCTTGATAAACGTCGGAAACTGCCTGACAATAGGGGTCCGTCCCTCGCGCGTCCGTAAATAACCTCGTGAAACGTGAGGCCGTTGCCGATGGGAGCGTGATGCTCACGCGCGGCTGAATGATGGTGTAACCGCGAGCGCGGTTACGTTCGTCCCCCGTGAGCTCCACACGGTTTAAGGGATGCGCGATGGTTTCGACGAGCCTTTGCGCACTGCCGTGTGGGAGTTGGGTATCGGCATCCAGCGTGATCACATATCGGATCTTCTCCGGCAGCGACCCGACGCGCAGGAACTCCCGGTTCTCCCCGCCATTCAGAAAACTGTTGAGTTCCTCGAGTTTCCCTCGTTTCCGTTCCCAGCCGATCCAGCGGTTCTCGGTCTCGCACCATACCCGCGGTCTGTGGAAGAGCAGGAACCGGCCGTGGCCGTGACGTGCATTCAACTGCTCTATGCCTTTCATTGCCAAGCCAAGCAGATCGTCGTCCTCCGGCATCTCGCGCTCTGTCGCGTCGGTGAAGTCCGACACGAGTGAGAACCAGAGATTCGCACTCGGGTTCGCGAAGTAGCGCACTTCCAGCCTATCGATCTCGCCACGAACCGACTCCGGGGTAAGGAGCATCATCGGCACAGCGACAAGCGTGGCGCAGTCTTCCGGAATTCCCGCCTCAAATGACATCTTCGGCAGCACACGCGGGGGAAGAACCCATGTAAGGAACATCTGCAGCAGGTAAGTGGCGAGTTCGCTGGCCGGGAAGAGCACGAGTATCCCCAGCAACAGGAGCATCCCTTGTGAAGCCACTCCCGCGCTGTGCGCCGCGAACTGAAAACCACCCGAGAATCCGGCGGTGAGGGCGGCGAGACCACCCAGGTACGCGAACGTCCCGTGCCGCTGCAAAAAACGCAGCCACCGTTCGCGCCAGGGAGTGCGGCGCCGCACGCGCTTTTCAAGTTCCGGCAATCCTTCATCTAGGAGGTAGTAAGCTGCGCACTGCTCACGGCTGCCCCGCGGAGCGAGCTGCGCGAGATCCACCGCCAGTCGAGCCACGTCCCATTCGGAAAACTTCGACTGGCGCGCTGCTGCTTCGACAACCCTGCGGCAACGGTCGCGTGTGGCGAAATCACTGCGGGCATGAATGCCTGCCGGGTCCTGGCGCAGAATCGCCTCCATCCGGCTCACCGCCTCCACAATCTTCGGGTATTGCAGTTCGGACAACTGGCGCAGACTCCCAATCGCGCTGGCGATCAACATCAGATCGTTTGCTTCTTCGGCATGCTCGGCCTGGATGACATCGGCTAAGCGGTGTTCTGTCTTCTCCTGAATCCATTTCTGAATCGGAGCCAGCGCGGATTCTTCCTGGTGCAGTTGCTCGCCGAGGCGCGCAATGAAATGGGGCGTGAGCTGGTTGCCACGACGATCGAGTTCGGCGACCATTTCCTCGAACTGCTCGGGAGTACGATGGGCGGCGTTCAGAAGGCGGTCGGCCCAAAAGTCGGCTAGTTCCTTCTGATGCTGACGCAGGCTCGCCACCTCTGACAGCCGCCGCAGCCGCTCGAGAAGCACCAAACGCAACATCAACGGAAACACCCACAACTCTGCGATGGTCAACGGAGACCGATGCTGATAAGCGTCGAGAAAGGTGATCATGCTCTCTGCCGCGAGCCGGTGGCCGGTGCGATCGCTCAATTCAGCGGCCAGATGATAGATTCGTAGCCGGACCAGACAGCTACGGTCCGTTAGCACTGGCAGAATCTTGTTGTGATTGTCGGGAAGGTCGTGCCGGATGTCGGCAATGTTTGAGCGAATGAGGTATGCGTTATCCAGGAGCCATTCGGCCGCATGCGTGATGCCATACTCCAGCCGTGTGGCTTCGGCCAGATCCCTCCGCGCGCGCTCGAAGATAACCTCGCACTCGTGCAAAATCGGCAGCAGCGGGCGTGATCGGGTCGACGACTCGAGTTCGTGTGAAGTCGCCAACCCCGCCGCGCAATCCGGCAAGCTGGCCATGGTGGCCGGTTCGCGCCGTTGCCCGGCAGTTTCCGTCGAGGCAGCGAAGCCAGGCCCCGGACGAATCGCGAAGACGGATGGATGAGCGATGTGCCGCAGCACCGCGACGACATCGGCCGCTTCATCTTCGGTTGCTTCGACGACCACGAGGCTCTCTCCAGGAAGGACAATGCCGCGATAGCCGCGAAGAACTCTGTTGCGAATCCCGAGTCCCAACCAGAGCGTGCCAAACCAGGTGATCAGAAAGACGCCGAGCGCCGATGGGACCACCGCCAACGGAGGAATGCCCGCAATGGCGGCGAGCACGGCGACGGCAAGCGCCAGGGTTGCCCCGAATGCGGCCCGCTCACGAGGTCCAAGTCCGTCATGGAAATGCGTCAGACCGCCGTCTAAGGCGCGATTGATTACAGCCGAACGCCGGAACCCATTCTTGCGGGTCTCGCGAAGCGCCTCCCCCCCGTGTTCTTCACTGCGGTAAAACCCAAGCACGAATCTGGAGACGCGGGATTTCCCTGTGGCACGAGGCGAAGAAAGCACATATTCATTCTCGCTGTTTCTCTGGCACTCCTCCACTGCGGAACTCGCAACATGTCCTGAAATGCCAGCCCCGTCTCCTTTTCTTCCGAGATTTCGGTTCGGCGACGGCCTGATCGATTGTCGCCTTAAAGAATTCTGCCCAAGTCAGCATTACGGCGAAAAGCGAGCTCAAACTGGAAAACCTTTACTGATGTGCCACGCGGACTGGGCAATTCGTCAGAACTGACGGCGATCGATAACGAGTAGTCGCGAAGTGTTTACCAACCTCTCGGCCTTCCGCAAAAGCATTAGGGGCAGGAAAAAGGGCTTTGGGGAAACTGGACTGCACCGATCCCTAATACTGGGCTCTATCGACGGCATCACCACACTTACCGCTCCTGTGGCTGCTCACAAAACGCGCTGGGCGTTCATCAAGCTCAACTGGGAACATCTGTCCTCTCCGTGGTGTCGAATTGGGAATGCGGAGGTTTCTCTGTGTAGCGGCTCTAATCGTATGCGCCCTTTCCTGCCCCGCAGCCGAAACGACCGAGTGGGGACAGACAGTGGATGGGTTGAGACTGTCCGTCGCAATGGTGGCGCATAGCGGTGGAGCTGTTCAGATTCGAGTCACGGTGAACTATGTTGGGGAAAAGCCGCTGTTGCTACCGTTCGCGTTCATTTCCGGCGAGGTCATTTCCCGCCACAGACTGAGGCTGATTGTCTCCGCAGCGGACGGCGAGCACACTTTTGGCCTTGACGACCCGACGATGCCTTTACGCGGTCGATTCGATCCGGTGGTCATCCCAATGCTTTGTCACGCCAGCTATGTTCTCGAATCGCCAATTGCAGCGTGGTGCAGGGGCCGTACGAATCCGAAGGATCTGGAAGTACTGATTCAGGGACGGGGCCAACTTTGGGTGGAGTTGGACTGCAAATACATGCTCAGCACGGCGATACCCCCGCTGGCATGCCCTTTGTACGGTTACCCTAATCCCAACGCGATCACGTGTTGGCAGGGCACACTCACGTCGAACAGACTACGGCTGCCGAGATGACCGCAGCCGGCTCATCGCTGCTCGATGGAGTCGAGGAATCGCCATAAAACAGACGGGACCGCGCCTGCGATTCGATGTAGGCATTGTGGCCGATAGACGGGGTTAGCGGACTTCATCCCAGCGGCGTCGCCCCGCGACCTGGGGTTCTGTCCGCAAGCCCCTTCACGGGAGGAATGGCCAAGGACATCCACCCGGGGCATTCTCCGAGTGGCCGACCAACCGACCGGAGTAGCAGAAGAACGTACCGCCAAGCGTCCGATAGCGTTAGACAACACGCATGGCTCGCAATCGCTGGGAGCGGCAAGGCGCTCATCGGCAATTGGCCGGGCTTCGACAGTTCGGCGATCCCAGTCAGCACGACGTAGAAGGCGTCCGGGATGGCAAAGAGCGCCAACGCGGGAATACAGCCGCACAGCAGGCAGGTCTGGTGCATGTCGCGGCGGGCCGCCGTGCGCCTGGCGCTCCGGAATTTCTGCGAACTTCCCGCTCCGCTCAGCGTAGATACTGGCATGGCGACACTTGTGTCCGACGTCCGTTATGCGGTCCGCTCCATGCGCCGCAATCCGGGATTTACCGCGGTTGCCACCACCGCACTCGCGCTGGGGATCGGGGCCAATACGGCTATTTTCTCCGTGGTCAACGGAGTGATCCTTCAGCCGCTACCGTTTCGGGAGCCGGACCGGATGGTGAGCCTGGACGAATCCTATCCAAACGGCGGCCACAACGGCGCGGTCGCTATCCCGAAGTACATGGCGTGGCGCAACAACGAAGTGTTCGCGGGAACCGCGCTGTACGACCAGGGGGCGCTCAACCAGACCCTCGGCAGTGGAGATCCACCCATTCAACTCAAGACCCTGCATGTCTCCCAGGAGTTCTTCAAGGTGTTTGGAGCGGTGCCCGCGCTAGGCAGGGTTTTCGACGGCATCGAAGATCTACCCGGCGGGCCGAGCGCCGCGATTCTCAGCTACCGCGTTTGGCAGAGCCGCTTCGGCGGGGATCCGCGCATTGTGGGTCGAACCATCCTGCTGAACAAACGGCCCTTCACCGTGGCCGGCGTGATGGAGAGGGCGTTCGAATCCGATCCGCAAGCCGATGCGTGGCTGGAGCTGCAAGCCGACCCCAACAGCACCAACCACGGGAATTACCTCTACGCGGCCGCGCGCCTAAAGCCAGGGGTGGACCTCAGCCAGGCGCGCGCAGCGATGAGGGTGATCGCCGAACAGTATCGCAAGGCCAATCCCAAGTGGATGAGTGATGGCGAAAGCGTGGCGGTGATTCCGATGAGCGACATCATGGTGGAAGACGTCCGCCCAGCGCTGTTGATCCTGCTGGGCGCGGTCGGACTGGTGCTGTTGATCGCCTGTGCTAACGTGGCCAATCTATTGCTGGCCCGCGCCGCCTCCCGGCAGAAAGAGATGGCGGTGCGCGCCGCCATCGGCGCCGGCCGATGGCACGTGGTGAGGCAACTGCTTACGGAAAGCGCCATCTTAGCTGCGGCGGGCACCGGGCTCGGTTTCGCCCTGGGAGCCTGGGGCGTGCGGCTGCTGCTGGTGGTGGCGCCCGGCAATATTCCGCGGCTGACCGACACCAACAGCCTGCATGCCGCCATTCCGGTGCTCGACTTGAGGGTGGCCGCCTTCACCATAGCGGTGGCGGTTCTCACGGTGATCCTGTTCGGGCTCTTCCCGGCCCTGCGGGCTTCGAATCCCGACCTGGCGACAGCGCTCAAGGAAGGCGGCGGAAGGGCGGGTACGGGCCACTCTCACAACCGCGCGCGTTCCCTTCTGGTGATTGCAGAGACGGCGCTGGCCTTGGTGCTGCTAGCGGGCGCGGCGCTGCTGCTGCGCAGCTTCGCCGGATTGCGTTCGGTCGATCCCGGCTTCAATACCCACCACCTGCTGGCCTTCGAAACCTCGCTCGCCGGCGGTGACTATTCCAAGACGGCCCAGGTGGCCGAACTCATCCGCCGTGCCGCTGGGCGTCTGGAGGCTGTGCCCGGCGTCAAGTCCGCCGGGTCCACGTACGTCCTGCCGATGAGCGGGATGAATACCGACCTGCCGTTCAACATCCAAGGCCGCCCTCCCGCCAAGGGCGACTACAGCGGCGACGAGCAGTGGCGCCCGGTGTCGCCCGACTACTTCCGCACCCTGCAGGTACCGTTGCTGCGCGGCCGCTGTGTCACGGAGCGCGACACGGGCAGTTCGCCGCTGGTGGTGGTGATCAACGAGGCCATGGCGAAGAAGTACTGGCCCAAGGAAGAGGCCTTGGGCAAGGTCATCGTCATCGGCCGGGGCCTCGGTCCGCAGTTTGAGGAAGGGCCGCGGGAGATTGTCGGCGTCGCCGGCAACGTGACCGAAACCGGCCTCGCCCACCATGGAGAGTGCGTCATGTACGTGCCGCAGTCCCAGATCACCAATGGCCTCACGGAACTTGCCGGCGGCATTCTTCCGCTGGCGTGGGTCGTGCGCACGGAAGGCGATCCGCTGGCGCTCCGCACCGCTGTGGCGCGGGAGATGCGCACCGTCGATGCCTCCATCCCGGTGGGACACCTGCGCACCGTGGACGAGATGATTTCCCAATCCCTGGCGCGGCAAAACTTCAACACGCTGCTGCTGACGCTGTTCGCCGCGATTGCGTTGCTGCTCGCGGCTATCGGCATCTACGGGCTGATCTCCTACGCAGTAGAGCAGCGCATGCAGGAGATCGGTATCCGGGTCGCGCTCGGCGCCGCGCGCGGCGACGTGCTGCGCATGATCGTGATGCAGGGCGCGAAGCTGGCGGCCATCGGAGTAGCCGCGGGACTGGCGGCCGCCTTTGGATTGACGCGACTCCTCGCGAGCCTCCTCTACGGCGTCAAAGCAGCCGACCCGATGACGTTTGCCGGCGTAGCGCTGGCAATCGGACTGGTGGCGCTGACGGCGAGTTATATCCCTGCGCTGCGTGCCGCAGCGGTAGATCCCAACCAGGCGTTGCGCCACGAATAGGTGCGGCTGCGCCGCGGAGAATCCCGGCTGTGCGTGGATGACGCTACTCGGATACTGCCCGTGTTCCCGGCGCCCTGCGCCACGACGTTTGGACCGCGCGTGGTGAAGATGCCCACGGAGAAACCCCTAGCGGATGGCTACTGGCTGGGGCTTGCGCTGCCGAGATTGAGCACCGATGACTTCGAGCGCTGCATCGCCGCTCATTATGTAGCCACGCATCAGAAGAACCCAGTCGACACATTAAGGTGGAATCAGCGCTCGCGCCGATGCCGATTGCGACGCGAGGGGCGGAGATGTGGCGTGAGATTGTGGCTCACATGGAATCGTCACGAGCGCAGTACTTATCAAGGGGCGCACCCGCAAAGGATATGGAGTGGGCGATCCAGAACGCCCGCGTCGTGTTGCAGTACATGGACATCAAACAGCCCGGCAATATCGGGCGTGAACATGCCATGGCCGAGAACGTGAAGTGGATTCTGGACCAGAACCCCGGCACGAAAATCGTGCTGTGGGCGCACAACGGTCACGTGGGCACGGAGGATGAAGCGGGTTACCCGAAGATGGGTCAGGAACTCCGTGCCACTTACGGAGATCAGATGGTGGTGTTCGGCACTGCGTTCGACCAAGGCTCGTTTGAGGCCTTTGATGACACGAGTGGACAATTGCGGAACTTCACTGTTCCACCGGCGACGTCTGATAGCTTCGAAGGAAAGCTCGCCGCCACCGGCATTCGGATTTTCGCGCTGGATCTTCGGCACGGCCCGTCCGGTGGCCCCGTGGCCCGATGGCTGAAATCACCGCATGTGACGCGAAACATAGGCTCGCAGTATTCCGAAGAGCGACCGCAACGCTATTCAACGACGCTCGTCCCGCAGAAGAAGTTTGACGCAATTCTGTTCGTGGATCGGACCACGGCTGCCGAGGCAAATGCTTCTGCAAACAGACCGTTTGCCGTGGCTTGTTCCGCCGCTACCGGTCCTGCGTTGTGCATCGACAGCACCTACGGTGTGTCTTTCGGCCTGCCGGAAGGCTGGGGCATCAGAAGGTCGTCGCGGCGGGCCGACCGGCAGAATACGGTCGGGCTGCGCGATCCGCGATCGATACCGGAACAGACCGGGCCGTCACTGTACTATCAAACCGGCGAGGCGCCCGTGGCTCCAGGCGCAGACATACAGGCGGCTATGCAAGGCTTGATGGAGCAGAAAGCCGCCGACCGAAACGACGCGGGTCTTTCGAATTACCGCCTGTTGCCCGGCAGCTGCGAGGCGCGCCTCGTAGGCGGCCATCCTGCTCGGAGTTGCATTGCCGAGTTCACCAACGAGTCAGGGACGGCGATGGCGGAATACCTCACCTTTGTCAGGACCACGACGACGCTGGCTGAGGTTTTCGGCTTCGTGCCGGCAAAAGGTCTCGCGGAGTATCGCAGTCGTGTCGACGCTATTATCGACACGCTGAAGATCCCATAGGATATCGAGTTCTTCCCGCACTGCCGGGTCCTGGTCAGAGGCATGTTCGGCGACGCTTGACCTGGCGGCCGTGCTTACTCGGAGGTGCATGCACCGCCGCGCCTGTCCGCTCTGCGCAATCCACGTGGAGGTCTTGTCGCCGTCTCGTTGATCTGGACCGTGCGCGCCACGCTCCGTCCGGGTGACGGGCAACTCGGAAACAGCCTGATCTCAATCAATATCGCTAGGCGGAATGCGCCTTCACGCCTGCACGAAAGGAACCTTACCTCCCCAGAACTTCTCGATCAGCGGGAGGGCCTCCGTGGAAAACCCCGTCGAGAGGAACTTGCGCCGGCCGGCGTGCGAGCCATCATATTCAGGATGCCGGTCAAGATAAGCCTTCAGCGCGTGAGCAGTGGCGTCGGGCTGGTGGATCATCCGCACACCAAACGGCAAGGCGGCGGCGAAGAGGTCGGCGACTAGCGGGTAGTGGGTGCAGCCGAGAATTACGCACTCGGGCGCGGTGCCGAGCTCGCTCAACAGCCCGCTTACGTAGCGGTCGACGAGTGCGTGTAAATCGCGGCGAGGCAGCCCACGCTCGATTGAGCCGGCAAGCTCGGGACAGGCTTGCTGCACTACCGTGATGTCGGGCCGGCGTTTCCGGATCTCGATGGGGTAGCAGTCAGTTTCGACCGTGCGGCGGGTCGCAAAAACCGCTATGGTGCTGCACTGCTTTGTTTGTTGCACAACAGTGCCACCTTCGTCCCAGCCGATCCCGGTCGCAGCCTCGATTGTCGGTACGACGATGCCGATCACGTTCCGCGCGATCCCATCGTCGCGGCGCTGCACGGGCAACCACTGCTGCTGAATCCAGCGCAACGCCACCGTAGAGGCCGTGTTGCAAGCGAGGACAGCAAGCGTACAGCCCTCCGCGAACAGGCGCTCCAGAGCCGCACAGGTTAAGTTCAGCACGTCAATGGGCGGCCGCACTCCATAGGGCGCGTTTCGGTTATCGCCAAAGTAGACGAAATCGCGCCCGGGCAGCGCCTCGATTAGTGCACGATGCACCGTGAGCCCACCGAAGCCGCTGTCGAAAACCCCGATCATCCGAAGAGCCTTTCCATTACCAGTTCATGTGGGCGGTTCTTTCGCCCTGATCTCAGTTTAAATGGTGGCCGGCGTGGACCGCATACAGACGAAGGGTCTCCGCCGCAACAAGGCGCTGCGTTCCTGTCAGATCACGCCGACCGTAACTGGCGAGGATCCAGTCGCATTCACGCATAGCGCCTCAGCGTTTACGAATCCAAGTTATCGGCCTGTCGCCGGCTCGTGCATTTGCCCGCTCCGCTCGATCCCGGTCGGATCACGGGCGACTCGGAAAGAGCCGGGTTGCACATGCTTCCTGGTAAACGGGGTTAGCGGACTTCATCCGTCGGGCCGTTCCCGCCCGTATAGCGCGTTTTACGACCAGGCGACGTGACCGAGGCTCAACGGGACTCATCTCCTGGACCGCGATGTCTTGGGGGGAGTGCGCTGCAAGGGCGGTTCAGTGAGTCGGCGACACGGTCTGATGGCCATCGGCGGTGGGACTGGTGCGAGTGCTGGCCGAAACTGGAGACATGCTATAAGTAGTGTGGCATGCGTCTGAGGCTCAGGTATGCGTTGCCCCTTGTTCAGATGGTGACAGCGCTCGCTCTACTCCAGTGGTCCTACCGTTGGTACACAGTCCACGCAAGGGCGATGGCCATCCCGGGTACGCCAGAAGAATTCCGTCTTGCTATGTTCATCAACGGCCCCGTTGCGCTGGTGAGGATGCTTTGGACTGGATGTTTCGTCGGCAAGTGGTCTACCACAGTCTTCTGCATAGGCTTTTGGTGGTGGGACGCATTCTTCATCGCCTCGGTCGGGATATTCTGGTACTGGATTGCCCTGAACATCAGCTCCTGGCGGGAGCGAAGGGTGCTTCTCTTGCCTACGTCGATGCCTCTACGAGTGACGACCGACCTGCTTCTAATTGCGCTTGGCCCGTGCTTTGTGTGGTTTTCTCGAGACATCGACCTTATCCACCTCTGGCAGCAAGGGTTCGTTGTTGCCGTTCCTTTCCTTCTCATCTGGTCTGTTGGGCCGGTATTCGTATTTGGTCGCGACCTCGTTCGTTGTTTATTTACAGCGAGTGCGGCCCGAAGGTTAGACTAGGTCCGACTGCGGACACCTTCGAAGCAAGTAGTTGAGCCCCAGCGCGGGAGCATCACCGGGAAGCAGTTGCCGAGAACTCGATGTCGCCCCACTCCGGGTACACCTGGAGGACCGTATCACGCGGCTGAAAGGGCCAGTCTGGCCACCGCGCGGGTGCCGGCCCGTGATACGCCGGGCAAGTCAATCGGGGCGTCCCGGTGGTCCATGTTGACGAGACGTCGCCGTTGCTGAGAACTGGTCAGTTCCGCGTAATGGAGGGCCATCGCGGTCGTTAAACGGGGTTTCTGGAAAGTGGATCGGCGACGTCCACAACAGAACCTCTCTGCCGGAGCTAGCTTGAATTCTTTGAGAATTGCTTTCGAAGTTTGGCGATTTCTTCACTGGATGGAGTCCAGTCCGTGTCGCATGTATTACAGTGGAACACCAACGCGTCGGATTTCAACGCCGCGTCGAATTCTTCCGGGCTAAATCCAACTGTCTGGTTGTGATTGTTGGGACAGACAATATCAAACTCCACGCGGTCGCTCATGAATCCTCCGGCTGGCTGCAATTTTCGTCGATTTGCTTGCGCCGGCCCTGCATTGCGCTGCCGGGCACTAAAGTGAACGTCCTGCTGCTCGGGCGATCCGGTGCAGCGCCTGCTCGTCCAGGCTTGTCAATTCCCGATGGTAACGCAAACCCGCGTCTGCAGACCGACACACCCAGAGCCCTCGGGAAGATCGCCGGCTGAGGGGAAGTTGGACATCCGATGCGGACTTGTGGGCGGACGACGGGAATATCGGACAAGTGAATTTCGGGTTGGATACTGGGGCGGCACTTCTCTGGAAGGCTCTCGTCAGAAACCGTCGGCCTTGGTCGCCGTAACCAGTCTTTGCCGCTATACTATTGGGGTGCGGGCCGGATGGCTTACCGACATCCATCTCAACTTTGTATCCTCTAGCCAGCGATCACGGTTCTACGATCTGGTTCGTAAGCAAAAGCTCGACACCCTTCTGCTGGGCGGTGATATCGGCGAAGCCGATTCAGTCATTCAGTTTCTGGCTGAGGTAGAGGCGAGCCTCCACATTTCTATTTACTTCGTGCTCGGCAATCACGACTATTATCGTGGTTCCATCGCCGAGGTCCGCGAGGCCGTTGCGCGACAGGTCGCTGCCTCTCGCTGGCTACGGTGGCTGCCCGTGAGCGGCGTTGTCTCGTTAACCGATAACACCGCGTTGGTCGGCCACGATTCATGGGCCGACGGGCGTTTCGGCAATTTCTCCCGCTCCGACGTTATGCTGAACGACTACGTGCTGATCGCCGAACTGCGCGGCCTAATGAAGGCCGAACTGTATGCGAAACTGAACGCCTTGGGAGACGAGGCCGCTGAGTTCTTGGGACGTCGCGTGTCTGAGGCATTTTCGCAACGACGTAACATCGTCGTTCTAACGCACGTGCCGCCCTTCCGCGACGCCTGCTGGCATGAGGGTGGGATCTCCAATGACGACTGGCTTCCGCATTTCGCTTGTCAGGCTGTCGGCGACCGTCTCGCGACTCTCGCCCGCGCGCACCCCGAGCAATCGCTGACGGTACTCTGCGGGCACACGCATAGCCCCGGGGTTGCCCGGATCCTGCCAAACTTGGTGGTCTACACGGGCGCCGCGGAGTACGGGAGCCCGATCGTGCAGCGAGTCTTCGAATTCTGAGCGAAGTCGCGTCGCTTGGGTAAACAGGGTTCTGGACAAGAAAACGGACTTTCGGAAATGACGCCGACGCCCCCGGTGGGGAAAGCTTGGAGATTGGAAACGGCCTCGCAACGGATTATTCTCGTGAAACGCCGCTCGTCAATCGGAGCATTTGGCGGTCCACCTTGATGCATGGTCTCCATTGCTGACCCGGTGCCGTTAGTTGGCCCGGAACGGGGTCTGTATCCGGAAACTACCTGGCACCTGGAATACGATTTCGCGTAAGAAACAGCGCGTCGGACAGACGTCAGACAACTGGTCGCGATCGTCGGACGGCCAAAGTGGCCTGGCGTGAGTCAACTGCATGGCGAAATCAACCAACTCGTCAGACACTTCCTTTATGTTCCACTACCGGGTTTTTGGTTGCCTGGGAGCCGTCGTCGGTGGTGGTCACTATCACAATCTGTTGCACCTCGTTCACAAACTGTTGCACGTCCTCGCGCCAAGCGTGAATAGTTGCAGACCGTTCACAAACTGTTTGCAGACGGTTGCACTTCGCAAGAAAAGTGTAGATGTAAATTGAATGTCCCGGCTAGTGCTCGCCATTACCTATATAAGTGAGGGGCTAATTCAGGCGATGTCGATGGGCACAATGCCTCGGCCGCAGAGAAGACGATCAAGATCGGACCTGGTTCACGTGCCGTCCGCCTCTGAGCAAGCCGCCCGCGCATGTGTGGAAGCCCTGCGTGCTCGCCCTTTAACCGATCAGGAATGGGATCGCCATTCAAAGCGCCTCACCGAATTCGTTAGATTCCTATCCCGATGGGATGCCGAGCAGCGCGACGCCGCTAAATGCGCGAAGATAGAATCCAAGCCTGACCGGGAAAGGGTGGCATGAGGAGCGCCAAGGATATGGTTCAGAACGGCTCGGTACTGAAGACGCAGTGGGTGGTGATCTATGCGCGGGTGAGCAGCAAGGAACAGGAGGTCGAGGGCTTCTCGATACCGGCCCAGTTGGAGTTGCTGCGCGATTACGCAAGTAAGCAGGGCATGAAGGCTGTCCAAGAGTTCGTCGATATCGAGTCCGCCAGCACCAGCGGACGGACTGGGTTCGGCCAGATGCTCGCGTTTTTGAAAAAGAACCGCACCAAGTGTCACACGATCCTGGTGGAAAAAACCGACCGGCTCTACCGGAACGTGCCCGACTATGCCACCGTCGATGAACTCGGCGTCACGATCCACTTCGTCAAGGATGGCACTGTCCTCTCACCGGACTCCAAGTCATCCGAGCAGTTCATCCACGGCATCAAGGTTCTGATGGCCCGGAACTACTCGCAGAACTTGGGGGAGGAAGTGCGGAAGGGAATGCTCCAGAAGGCCAAGAGCGGCCTATATCCGAGCAACGCACCGGCAGGCTATCGCAACGTGGAAGGGCCGGACGGAAGGCGGATCATCGTACCGGACAGGGACGCCCCGACGATTGCACGTATGTTTGAGGAGTTTGGCACGGGCCGGTACTCGCTGAAGACTCTCGCCGCCAAGGCAAAAGGGGATGGCTGGACGATTGGCGGGCGGGGGCTTCATTCCAGCACGCTGCACTTGATCCTTCGCAGGCGCATCTACACCGGCGATTTTGACTGGGGCGGCGTGATCTACGAGGGCAAACACGAAGCTCTGGTAAGCCGGGAGACGTGGGAAGGGGTGCAAGCCCTATTTGATCGCCGGGCGGAAACGAAACAACATCGGATCAAGCACGACTTTGCGTACACCGGGTTCATTCGGTGCGGGCATTGTGGGTGCGGTCTGGTGGGCGAGTTGAAGAAACAGAAATACGTCTACTACCACTGCACCGGATATCGTGGCAAATGCGAGGAGCCGTATACGCGGGAGGAAATCGTGCAGGACCAGTTTGCCGCCGCACTCAAGGAACTGGTGATCCCGCCGGGAATTCTGAAGTGGCTCCAGGAGTCCGTCTGCGAGTCCGATCTCAACGAACAGGCCGCCCGCGACAAGGAAGTGAAGCGGCTGGAAGAACAACAGCGACGGCTCGGGTCGAAACTGGACGTGCTGTATGACGACCGGCTGGAAGGCCGCATCAGCCCGGAGATGTACGACCGAAAGGCGCAGGAATGCCAAAAGCAAGCAACCGCCGTTGCGCGGCGGATCGAGGAGACACGCGCCAGCACACCGGCCCCGGTGGAAAGCGCTATCGACTTGATGGAGCTGACAAGCCGTGCAGCGGATCTGTTCTCGATTCAACCACCGCACGAGAAGCAGGCGTTCCTCAGACTGATTCTGAAGTCGGCGTCCTGGCGGCATGGCGAGTTGCAGACCCAGTTCGAAGAGCCGTTTGAGAACTTGAGGCTTTCGAACCGGCTAAGCCGAAGCAAACACGGGGCGAACGGGGCGGGAACTGCCCAAAATCAAATTTGGTACGCCCGAGTGGATTCGAACCACCGACCTTTTGCTCCGGAGGCAAACGCTCTATCCAACTGAGCTACGGGCGCACATGAAAACAAATGACTTACTGAATCCGACTTTCTGATGCTTGCCCAAATTCGCCCAAAACTCTCAGAAGTTCGGAATCCAGAGCTTCGACAGACCGCTTGACACTTTCCGGAATGGGCTGCGTGTACACGTTCATCGTGGTCAAGACGTCCTTGTGCCGAAGCTGGGTTTGGGCATCCTTCGGAGTACCCTTCCCCTGCATCAGTGTAGCAAAAGTTCGACGGAGCGATTGGAACGTCAGATTCGGGACGCCGAGAGCCGCTGCGAGGGGTTTCAGATGCCGCCGCAGATAATTGTGGGCGTCTCGGGGTGTGCCCTTCCGAGAGCGAAAGGTGTATTCGTCGTCACTGGATGGCCGAGCGATCTCCTTCCAGTGGGCAAGTTCGGTTTGGAGTGAGACGGGGAGGTAAACCTGACCAACGCTGCCCTCCGTCTTGGGATCACCAACCCGATTCTCGCCTTTCTTTACCCGCCTGACCGCTCTTTGGACACTCAAAATGTCGCCCTTGAAGTCCGACCACTTCAGAGCGAATTGCTCTCCGGGCCGCAACGCCGCCAACACGAAGATCCGCAGGATCAAATGATCTTCACCGACGAGACCGGCAAACAGTTTGCACAGTTCCTCCGGCGTGTGGTTCCGCTTGTTCGGCTTCCGAGTCTTGCCCACCGCCAGCCTTCGCGCCGGGTTCTTGCCGATGTAATCCTGATCCACGGCTTCTTCCAGCGCAGCCTTCACGTAGACCCGGACCTTCTTCGCAACCGATTCCGACCAGTTAGCAGCGACTTCGTACAGGTGTGTTTGGAGCGCCAATTTTGACAGGTCGCCGAGCTTGACCGAGCCAAACGCCGGAAGGACGTGACGATTGATAACGGACTCCACCGCCGAACGAGTCGCCTCTGACCATTCGCCTTTCTTCATCTGGAGGTAGTTGTTCTTCCAGAACCACTCGAAGGTCACGTCCGGGCTTGGCCGGGTCTTGCCAGCTTGCAAACCCTCTCGGTCAATAATGTCCCGAAGTTTCTTCTTCGCCTCATCCTTCGTCATCTCAGATTTCAAGCCGAGAGTTCGGGTGTGATTGTGGCGCTGCTCAACACCATCGGCGTCCACCGTGTATGAATGCCACCGGCCTCGCCAGCATTTGACTCGCTTGCCCACCAGCCTTACGGTGCCCTGCTGATAGCGACTTCTTCCCATCGCTCGTCCTATGCCAACTGGCGATTTTACTATTGACACCATTCGTTTATGAACTCTTCAATGTCATTGGGCCGAAATTTCAACAACTTTCCGACCTTGACACGTTTCAGGTGGGGCTGCTTCCGAGTAGCGTGATCTCTGACCCACGCCGGGGAAACCCCAAATATTTGCGCCACCTGTTCGACGGAGAGCAACTGCATTCCGAATTCAGGAGTCACAACCACCGTGTTCGGTTGGATCGCCGCTACCCGCTGCCTCTTGGAAACATCCGCAACTTCACTTGCCAGATTGACAACTGGACCGGGGTGGCTTCCGGCACTTCCGAATTCACTTTCACTTCTCATTCACGTCGTTCGCAGAAACGAACAAATGGACTGATCCGGCTCATCTTGCACTCCTTTCAATTAAACTTTTTAAGCGCCAATACTCTGGCCGGGGCGCTGTCTCTTCCGGCGTTCTTGCGTAGCTTCAAACAACGCTACGTTTGCTTGATGTCAAGGAAGCTGACGAATCTGGACGTTCCAGCCGCCAGCAGCCTTCTAACAACTTCTTCATTCAGCTACTGATTCATGCGCTTGCAAAACGCCAAACTCACGAGCAATCCGCCTCTCTTCCCTAATTGCTGGCACAGCATACAAGAACGTGAAGAATTCTTCTTGCTGGGCTGCCGTCAAGGTCAACAGCCTAGCTAAAGCCCCATGTTCGCCAAACACGCAACCGGGAATCACCAACTCCGATGACTCAATGGCTTCTATACAATGCCTGCTATCTATTTCATCTTGATTCAGCACTTTCAACAGTGCTTCAGCTCCACCGTCTGCATAAACGTCACACAACTCTCTTGCGTAAGTAATGAATTGTGTGCCGCCTGCAAACTCATTGTCCGTTACATCCGGAACAACGAGTCCAACCAGTCTTGTTCGGACTCTCATTGGCGTCCCACTAACAATGCTGTGTGTCATACCATTCTGTAGTCGATACTTCTCCAGGACCGGTTTCACTAATTGTGAGAATTCATCGGGTGTTGCTTCGATTACATCACCGTTCCGCACGATCAATCTAAGTGTGTCGCCAATCAGTACTGTTGCCGATGAGGGCTTGTCCCATTCACATACCCCATCAACGCAGTCCCAGATAACCTGATACCACCTACGCTCTTCATCCACTGCCAACGCAACATAGCATTGGTCATTCAACAACTCAAACATCATTGGTTCTTGAATGAGTGTCAGTACCCTACCGTTCAATGCAAAACATTTATTATAAGTCATATAAGTATTCTCCAATACGTTTGTCAAATTAATTGCTGCGGCATCGGTTGCGCTTCGGCTGCGCTTCCCATGCCGCCTATGAAGCCATCGTAACATGACTTGACAGCTTGTCAAGGGAGAAAGGTCGAGGAATCATATAGATACAGGTAGTTACATGCCAATCTAGATACAACTAGTTATGCAGAGACTAAGCGTTATTTCAGCGTTGCACATCACTTAACGAGGGCATCAGGAGTGGAAGTCGTGTTCCGGGGCCAGGGCCAGAGCGGACAGAAACGCCATGCCGAGCACTTGGCGTGCGGTTCTACGCTCATTCTGGGTGCCGCTGGAATCGGATGCGGTCATGGCTTCGGCGTCCGTAACCCCAATCAATAAACCCATCACGATATCTTCGAGTGGTAAAATTGTGCCAGCTACAATCGCTTCTGCCAAATCACTTAATAGCAAGTTGCCGATGGCTACCACGTTTCAGATTTGGAGCACGGCGGGAACCTTCACAAGCTAGAAACTGGGTATGGGCTATTTGCTCCAAGTGGCGGCATTTTAGCGGTCTGCCCAAATTCTGAAATTCCGAATACCTGGGTTTTGACGAATAGGCGGCCTTAGAGCGGCCGCTTGAGTTTCCAGCCACTAGACCATGAAACAGGCCCGCCGAGCCAACCTGGGGCTTGTAATGAATCTTTTGTTTTGCCGATTCCCACGCATTACAGCCTGCTGGTTGCATCGTTAGCCTGTTGGGGGTCCAAGTACCGAGTCATGTTTCCAAATTAAATCACCAAAAAGCAAAAACAATTCCCATCAACATGCCGATTCCAAACACCTCGAAAATAGATTTTCGATACTCCGATTGAGTCCCAGGCTAGTGACACCAACCGCACGAAGCGGCATCGTGCTGTCACTAGGTTGAAGAATGGCGGTTGAACAGTCCCTGGGTGAATTGTTTGAACGTCATCGGCTTCCACGGCCTGGGCAACGGCGGTTTTCGTTTGGGCATTTGCCTCGGCAGTTTTCGCCTTTTTACGGTCCAGCACGGAATCGTCAACGGTGCAGCGGTTGGACGTTTCACTTTCATTCGCCGCCTCGTTCTCGAACATTGCGAACAACTATTTTCACTAACAGTTCTAGTAACATGGCGGCGGCTTGTGGGGAGAACAGTTGCTCGGTTGCGAGTTCAAAAGCCTCCTGTTCTACCTCGGTTGCTTGCAGTTCATCGAGCGACGAGTAGCACTGCTCCAACGTTTCCTGCTCTCTCTGCGTAATTCGCATATCTCCAAACGTCATAGTGTCTCTCCTGTGTTACCTGACGGCAGGTTCCCTGCTCCCTGCCTGATCCGAACGCACATTGCGAATGATGACCTTTGTGAGAAGCTTTACCAGAAGTTCAGCGGCTTCTTGCTGGTGTAGTTCGGCACCGGCGATTTCAGAACCTTCTTCTTCGCATTCAACGATCTGTTCTTCGGTCAAAGCTAGGCGGCACCAATCGAAGGTTTCTTGCTCGTCCGGGGTGAATTTCATGTTATGAAAGTCCATTGTGGTTCTCCTGCGTTACCGCTTGTGTCTCCGTTGCACTTCGAGCTTGTTTCGGCGCTGGCCCGAACGAATGTTGCGAAAGACGATTTTTGTAAGAACCTTCGCTAAACGTTTGAAGTGCTGGAACTCCGCATCGGCATGTTCCGGTGTTTCCTCTGTCAACAAGGCATAGAAATCATCTATGGCTGCGGCTTCTTTTCTTGTCATCTTCAAAATGGGTGCGTTCATTGTCGTGCTCCTGGCTGCTGCCGCACTGCGGTTTCCTTCGCTATCCGCCCAGGCCGTTCATCATGCCATCCAAGGCTCTGGCGGATGGCGGCTCGAATCCAGGCTGCTTTTGTGGTGCGGCGCTCGAATGCCGCTTCAGTAACGTAGTCGTCCAGCCTTTCGTCCAGGCGTAACGTCTGGCATCGGCTGTATTTTGATTTCTGGCTCATATTGGTGGCTCCGGTATCTATTTAGACAACGGCGAAATTGGCGCACGATCACAGGCGGCTCCAACGTGGCTCCGCAGTTGGCATTTCACGAGGTTCCGCCGTTGGCATCTCGGGAACATCCCATTCCGAATCATCGGGGGTAATAGAGCATGGCTCACAATAGGACATCGAAAGCATTCCGTTCGGTTCGGTCACTCCGTCATCGATGTCGTCTAAAGTCCACGCATCTGTCCTGGCAGGAGTACTATGGCCGGTGGCATCTGCTTTGGGCGCTGGCCGTTCATCCGCCGCCGCTGGTTTCGGATTGGCGTCCGCTGGACGGCTGGTGGGTGATGCGTAAAGGCCCCACGCCAGGCGTTCCACGATACCTTCCTTGCGAAGCCGATAAAGATGCGAATCCACGGCCTTCGATGTGGCGTTTAACTTTGCCGCCAGAAACGCCGTTGTTGCTAGTTGCTGTCGGAGAAACCAGATGATCCGGCTTCGCAATGAGTCCTGCTGCTTTTCCAGCTTCTCTCTCTTCCTCTTGTCAAATATCTCCTGCCAGACCCGTTCACCGAGTTTTATCAATTCGCCCAGTTCCGGTTTGGCGAAGCGCCGGTGATGAAGTCGCCACCAAGCAATCACCGTGACGATACCTTGGTACTTCGACCAGCCACGGTTGTAGAGAATCCAAAGCATGTCGTTCTCAGACCGCTTCGTCGGGCTTTGCCAGTGCTTGCGAAATGCTGCTGATGCGTACCAGACGCCGTAGAGCTTGTTCATTCGTACGGAATCTAGCTCTGGTCCAGTTCTTCCGATGCGCTCAATTTCTTGATACTCAACTTCTTTTCTGACTGCGGTGCAGAACTCCGTGAATCCTGGGTCGTCCTTGTAGGTGAACTCTGACCATACGGCTGATTCAGCGACCGCCGCCATGAGCTTGGTGCGTGCTTCGTTGTGATAGGTAGTGTTTGACATTGTTTTTCGAATTGGGCTTCCTGGTTTGCGGATCGGAAGCCCTCTGTTTTTCCTCGCCGGTATTTATACAGAACATTTCCGCAGCAAGTGGGTTGGGTGTTCGTGCAGCTTGGCAACGGGTCCAATACCGACAGTTTCTTCGAAAGGGTGGTTGGAGGGCAACGGGGCTTGTGAGGAAAAGTGGCAGGATGAATTTCCTCAAAGCACCCGTTTAGCTATACTCTAAGACTCTTAAAGATATCTATAAAGCTCAACGGGGTTAATGAGGAAACTCGATTCCAAATGGGATGGATATGGGTCCCTTCCTTCGCTTCGCTCAGTCGGGACGGCTATCGCCGTTTCAGTGAGGAATCGATTCCAAATACGTAAAAGACGATTCCACACGAGGACAATAGTAAAGGACGGCATCATGAAAAGACTCTTGCTCACTGGATAAGGTGAACGGCCCCGCCTTCGGCGTTGTTTCCACAAGAACCAACTGGAGGTCGAATCCACACTAGACGCAATGAGTCCAGCCGATTTCCATTTGCCGCAAACATTCAGAAGGCTCGGCCACGCCGATAAACGCTGAAGACCAGCGAAATTGATTTTAGGAACCAAATCCACACTGGAATCGGAATCGTGTGGTTCCCGCCTTCGGCATCAGCATCACCGGCTCCTCCAGATAGGCCATTGCTGGCGTTAGGAGGCCGCTCACTGTGTTCGGCGCAAGCCGGTGACCTGAGATGCCCTGCTGGAAGTAATTTCGTTTACGGCAGCCAAAAAGCTGGCGAAACGGTGCTCGTCTCGGCTTTGCCGCTCACCTCACATAGCCGCAGTCGCCCTGCGGTTATCTGTTGACATGATCGCCGTCTCCAGGTAGTATCACCGTAGGGCCACAGCGGGAACTCGATCCCACTGTGGCTCAAGCGCTTTCCGAAGAGTTTTTCGGGAAATATATTTTTCTCGGAACGAGAAAAAGGTCTTCACTCAAACCGGCGATTGTAGAAGGAGCCACACTAAGCAGGAATTCTTCTGCTCCTGAAACCAATCACTGATTTCCATTGTACAGTGGCCGCACAAGACAATAGGAGAATTGCTATGCTCTATGTTCGTAGTTACCGAAAATCCTCAGACGACAGAGTATATGAAACCCGCAGCACAAGGTTTCCGAATATACAGTCAGCAGAGAGTGATGCGAGAAGTAGATTCGCCAGCGACAATGGAATTGTGGCCGTAGTAGTCGCTAAACCTGACGGCACCGGAAAGTACGGCTTTCAAAAACGGCGTGACATATTGCGCTTCGAGAGGGAAGGCAGCAGTATTAGAAGACGATCACTAGTATAGAAGCTCACTTTTGAACATTAATTGGAGGAATCTCACGACCCGATGGCTGACAGCAAACGCTTGGTGCTTCTGCCGCCGAGAGGCGATGGTGCTGCTGTCCTTCTCGAAACCAAGGAACCTGAAAAGTTTGTTGACGAAGTACGGCAGAAATGGTCGAACCGTTCGAAGGCGGCAGCAATTGCGGCCTAATGTTTCACCGGCCACCGCAGCCGATCCGACAGTTTGTTCTCCGCTTTTTCTGGTCATGCCGTTTCTTAAGAGACGTACTCGATGAGCGCTAAACTCCTGATAGATGGATGAGAAAGACAAGACCGAGGTTGCGGCTGCTGCTTCAGATGATGCCGACGCTGGCAGGGCGGCTGCTGGCCCTATCGAAGTCGCTACTCAAGGCGCTGCAACGGCACTGTCAGCAGGTCTGGTTATTGTGTTGGGAGCCGCTGCCGGTGGAATCTTGAGTTTTCTGGGGTACAAGCTTTACTACCATCTCACGAAACCGAAGAGTTGAATCGGAACCGGCTTGGAAGGTGTCCCGGCCGTAGTTGCAGGTTGGAGGCGGCGGCTGGATTCATCTTACGCTACTTTCTCCTTGGAAGGCTGATTGGTGGTCTTGGTCTGTCGGCCGAGGATGGCCGCCAGGCTC
>Ga0187876_1000829_pt1 | contig 29534 bp, 23 predicted proteins | sample June2016WEW_17_4_FD_133000 | JGI IMG/M metagenome (GOLD analysis project Ga0187876, IMG submission 133000) | Peatland microbial communities from SPRUCE experiment site at the Marcell Experimental Forest, Minnesota, USA - June2016WEW_17_40 | ecosystem: Environmental > Terrestrial > Soil >...
CCTCGGGTATGCTTCGTAGGCCGCCCGGTCCGAATCGAATCGCGCCCGCGCCGGCGCGCAGAGTGAGCTTCGAGAAGAACGTTGTGGTCTGGCGGTAAGCAACCTGTGAAGGGGCAACCCCTCCGCCGAAAGAGCCGGCGTTGGTCGCCGGCATGGCGTCAAGGGCAACGGTGGAGCGTGTGCGCGGCAAGGCCGAGAAGTCGAGTGCGGATTCGTACACAAACCGGCGCAGGTCCTGACCAGCGAATCCGATCAGGTCCGGAGAGCTATTCCCGGAACTGATTTCACGCGCGTAGGAGGCTGAGGTGCGGAGGGCTACCGCTTTTTCCTGGCGAAGCGTCCGCTCGAGTTGGAGGGTCTCGGGATTGCCGGGGCTCAGTTGATCCGCCCGGGCGAGCAGTTCGAGAGCCTTTTTCGGATGTTGGCGGGCGCGCTCGAGATTGGCAATGAGGAAGACAGCGTCGTAGTCGTTGGGGCGATCGTCGACCAACTTACTCGCCAGCCGATAGGCGTAGGTGATATTCCCGCGAAAATAATGAACGCGCGCGTTGCCGAGCAAGGCGTCGAAGTCCGTCGGGTCGGCCTTCAGCAATGAGGAGAAGTCCGCCAGCGCAGCCGTATACCTGCCTTGATCGAGCTTGACGTAAGCGAGTTGCAACTGCGCATCGCGCTCATGGGGGTGGAAAGCAAGGACCGCCGTCAAGAGCTGGCGAGCGTGATTATAGTTGCCCAAGCGAGCCTCAACCCGCGCCAAGTCGAGCTTATACTCAGGATTCCCAGGGTGCCTTGCTGACAGGCGCTCAAAGACAGCACGCGCCTCGAAGGGCTGATCGGAACGGAGGAAAGTGCTCCCCAAGCCCTCCAGCGCGTCAGCGTTATCAGGGGTTTTTGACAGGATTTGCTCGTAGACGCCTTTCGACTCCCCGTTGTGTCCGCCCAGGCTGAGCGCGCGCGCCAGGCCGAGCTTGAGCTCAGAGTCGTTGGGGTCAACCTGCAAGGCTTGTCTATAGGTCCGAGTCGCGGCCGCGAAGTCGCCGCGCCGCATCGAGTCAAGGGCGGATTGTCTGAGAGAAGGAGAGTCTGCCGGTGGGGGCGCGCCGAGGCGCTCCCCCACCGGACGCGCGGAGGGGGGACGGGCGGCTTGTTTTGACGAATCTTCCGAAACCAGGACTTGGCCTCTTAGGCCGATCGAGCCCTGCTGAAGGAGCACCACGAGCAGGAAGAGAACGGGCGGTGGGAGGGCTCGGAGGGGGCGATGCGAGTGTGACTCGGAGTGACGAGGGACCATGTTTCCGCCTCGAGCAAAGGTTTTTGTAACGGCGGGCTTCGATGGGCGCGAAGCCGCCGCTATTTCCCTGCGCTCCCTTGAACGGCGGCTGGACTCAATTCCACAGGACCCGAAGTGAGGGACTGTCCGTCGTGCATGACCTTCTCCCAGCGATGCGATCCCACCAGGAATTTCAGTATCCCTTGAACACGGAAGAAAAGAATAAGTTGACGATAGCCGACGTTCTCGAGCATCGCGTAAGCAAGCAATACGAAGAGATCGTTGGGCCTGGGGTAGCGCCGGTAGGTCATTTCCTCGAGGAGTACAGCCCCCACTGACAGAAAACCGCCGTAAGCAAGGCCCAGTAGAATGAATAAGACCAACAGGGCCGGTGAGATAAGGCCGCCGAAGAAAGAAAGCGGCACCAGAAGGTAGCCGAGGAACTCAACAATGGTGCCGAGCGCTTCGATATACAAATGGAAGGGTAAGCTGAACATGCCGACAATCCCGAAACGGGGCCGGAAGAGCATACCGCGATGTTTCCGCAAGCACTGGCATAGCCCTAACTGCCAACGACGCCGTTGGCGGTTCAGCATCCTATAAGTGGATGGGCACTCGGTCCAGCAAACCGGATCGGAAGTGAAAGAGAATCCCGCGCCGGTATTGTTCCTGGCAGCGTGCTCGCGCAGGGTGATGACGAGATCCATGTCCTCGGTGACTGTATCTGCGCTGAACCCGCCCGCCTCTACGACGGCTTTATGCTGAAAGAGGGCGAGGGCCCCCGAAACAATGACAGTGCCTCCCAGCAGCGACCAGCCGTTGCGGCCTGTAAGGAAGCTGCGCAAGTACTCGACCACCTGAAAGCGCTCAAGGGAAGTCCGCGGCAATCCCAATTTCACTATTTGGCCATTGCTTCCGGTACTTCCATTAATAATCCTCACGACACCACCGCTGACGATGATCTCGCGGGGCGAGCTAAGGATGGGTTCCATCAGCCGCAAAAGGCAGTCGCGCTCCAGGATGCAGTCCGCGTCGAGGCAGCAGAAATAAGGCGTTCGGCAGAGATTGATGCCCGTATTCAGCGCGTCCGGTTTGCCGCCGCGCTGTTTGTGGACGACCAGGAGATTTGGAAAGTGAGGGCTAAAGTAGAAGCCCAGCACGGGCGAGGAGGGAAGAACGGAGTTGTAGTTCAGAGAAGTCGGGGCCAGCATAAAAGCGGTCGTCAGGCGCTTCAGAGTCGAATCGGTGGATCCGTCATCGACCACGATGACCGCGTGCTGCGGGTAGTCCACCCCCAGAGCGGAACGAACCGTTTCGACGATGATGTGCTCCTCATTCCAGGCCGGCACGATGATGGTGACCGCGGGGGTCAGTGAAGATTCCCGCAGGTCGGTTAATCCTTGATACGCCAGTCGCCGGGAATGAAACCAGATGGCCCTTATGGATATGATCATCAGGGCGGTATAAACCCCATTCCCTAACACGAAATAGGAGAGGATTACAAGATTGAAGAAGACGAGGGCGTGATCGAAGTACGCTCCCCACATGTCCATGGGGAAATCCTTTCAGACGGCCACAGGGGCTTGGCCCTGATTGGCCGGATCCGTCTGCTGGGCTGCCTTGAGAGCAGCGCAGACTCCGAGCCAGGCATCAATCTTCTGCGGACTGTTGTCTTCGAGTTTCTCAAACAGAATTTTAAGCAGATGATGGCCGTAGATGTTGGTGAGGGTGGCTTGGAGATAACTGGTGGCTCCCATGCTCACGATCAGTTCCACCACCCGCGTTTCCCGATTGCCGGCGCTGCCGTCGAGGTTCTGCAAGAGATTCGGAAGCAGGCCCGCGCGGTCGAGTTCCTCGAGGATCTGGTCTCTAAGGCCTTTGTCCTCTGTCTTCAGGAATTCCTCGTAGAGTCTCGACAGACCCTCGCGCCCTAGGGCGAGGAGCGCTCGCAACGTGGCTTGCCGGACCGCTCGCTGAGGATCGGCGAGAAGGCGTGGGAGTTCAGCCAAGGGAAGAGCTTCAAGGCTTTGTGGCGAGGTCCCCGGCGAGGCAGCCCGAACTGAGTCTCGAGTTCGGTCAAGCTCCCGATGCGGGGTCGGCTGGCGGTTCGCAGAATCGAGAAGCGCCGCTACCTCGAAAGCAATCGCCCTGACCCGAGGGTCAACATCGGAAGTGAGCATCGCTATCTCGCGATCGAGAACGCTCTTGTACTGAATGAGGGCCGGTGCGTCCGGCGCTTCCCGCTTTGCCATTGCACGTAGAATCTCCGCCGCCGCAGCGCGGACGCGTGGGCTCGGGTGGCGCATGGCCGGAAGGAGTTGCAGGGCTTCAGAAAGAGGGAACCTGGCTAACGCGGTTTTTAAAGAATGAAGAGAGAGGCCGCAGCGGTTATCCGTAACCGCTTTGTGCATTTGAATGACCAGCGCCGGCAGGCTGCTCGGTTCGCAGAGCGCCGCCAGCGCTCGCAACGCCGTCCGCTGAACATCGGGATGCGGATCGTCCAGAGCCCTGGCAAGGATAGGCCAACTCGCCCGGTGGCGGAGCAGACCGAGGCTCCTGGCGCTGCGGGCGCGAAGCAGGAAGTGCAGGCGGCCGATGAAGTGGAGAGCCCCATCGGGAATTGAACACGCTTGCCCGAAAGTAACGGGTGCGAATTGACCGAGAATGCGGCGCTGCCAAACATCGATTAATCCAAGCTCCAAGCAGATTTCCTGTAAGACGCCTGCGAGTGGCGGAACGGAGGCGCTTTTGAGGAGCAAAGGCTCGAGTAGGAATTCCAAGGTGGACGAAGGAAGCGCGCGCAACTTTGCCAGGCATTGCGGCGAGAATTTCCCCTGTAACAAGGCGGCCGGAGTGAGCCCGAGCTGGGTGCACAGAGCCTTGACCCGGAGATCAAAGCGGTCGTGATGCCAGCGGCGGAGCATCGCCAACGCAGCTAAAGCCAGCGTGCCGCCGGTGACTGTGGCCAGTACTGAGCTTGCGAGGCTTGTCAGAAATGAGAGGTTTGGAATAGGCAAAACCATTGCACCCTCCCGCATCTGCCTCGAGGCATTCTTCGATCAGCGGCTCTAATACGATGATGGATCTTTAGGAACTATATTATTACGTAACATATAACTACTGCCGGACTCCTGAGCAGGCGTTTTCGCGAGGTGGAATAGTTAGTAAAAGGAAAAACGCACTCAGTTCGGCGGGATTTTAAAAGATGAGAAGTGCGAAGTCAATACAAGAATTGACTCAGCGCAGGTCTGTGTACTCCGATTGCAACAGCGCAACGTTAATATCGTCGGACTAGATACCCTCTTCTCGTTATCTATGTAGTGAGCCCCCTCATCCGCCCGCTTCGTCTCGTGTCGGGTCTTTCGGTCCGATCCGGGCATGCGCGCCACGATTCTTCGGAGCGCCAATTCGATCGAAAGCACGCCCTTTGCAGGTTGCCGGATTGAGTTGACAGGGACAGCCGAGTTTTCGCGAGCGCGAGATGCTGCTCCAGTGATGGCAGGACCTTCGTGACAAGACTCATTCCCGGTTAGCGGGACTTGGCCAGAAGCGCCTCGCCGATGACCTTGTCCCAGGCCGACTCGGTCTGCAGGCCGATGATGATCTTGCCGTTAACGAAAGACGTGGGAGTTCTGTTAACGGCAAGGTCGTTCCCCTCCTGGCGGCCGGCCTCAACTCGCGGCAGCGAGGCCTTGGAGTCAATACAGGTGGCCAGTTTTACGGCGTCAACTCCGGCCTGTTCGCCAAGGCTCAGGAGGCGTTCTCGCACATTGGAAGCATTGATGGAGGCCTGATTGGCAAAAATAAGAGTTCGATAACCTGAAAACGCCGAGGGGTTGATGTCATAGGCGCATTCATTGGCCACTGCGGCGGTGGGGGACCAGTCGTGGCCGGGGATCGGAAACTCTTTGAAAATGACTCGAACCTTGTCACCATATTTGGGCAGGAGTTGTTTCTCCAGGAATTCCTGCAACCGGGCGCACATTGGGCACTGAAGATCGGCGTACTCGACCACGGTTACGGGAGCGTTGGCGGGGCCCTGGCTCGGCATATCCTTGGTGTTGATCATGTTGCGAACCACGTCTTCCCGAAACGGCAGTACGATGCCGAGGATGCCGGTTCGCCGGTCCTTCGTCATGAAGACGTCTCCCGACTGTGTATGCTTTCCGTCGTTGGACGTCACCACGGATTTGTAGAACTCGGGATAAGGAGTCTTGTCGAAAGCGCCGACTTTTAATTCAGTTTCGGACGGGATTTTGGCGGCCTCGCGCAGGCAGCGGATGAGATCCGCCGTCGAGCCATCGTGCAGGGCAAAGACGTTGCCGATCACGAGACACCGGCCGTCCTTGGTGATGAAAACATTGTTGGTTCGTTTTTGCTTGCCGTCATCCGAGGTAACGACCGTCTGAAAGAACATGGGGAATTGCGACTTGTCCAGCGGCTCCGCCGTCAACTTAACGTTCTCCGGCACCTCGAAGCGGTCTCGCACGTACTCGACGATCTTCGCGGGGCTGGCTGGCTCGGTGGCAGCGGGGGCGCGCGAATTCTGCGGGCGGCTTGTTTCTCCACCCAGCGTGTTGGCGCCGATGAGGAGCAGGCAAACGCTGCACGTCAAGAGACCCGTCCGGAGTGAAGAATATGCCATGGAAAACTCCTTTGTCACTGTTGTCCGTGGTCAGTTGTCCGTTGCCCATTGTTCATGGCGAGGGGCTAGGATTCCGTTCGACAAGCGCTGGGGCCTGCAACCAGGAACTGCGGGCAACTGACCACGGACGACGGACAACGGGCCCTTAGCCCTCACTAATGCTGGACCGACTGGCCGGCCTTCTGCCACCCCGCCAGCCCCTCCTGATAGACTTTCACCTTCTCAAAAGAGAACCCATGCTCCAGCAGTGCGCGCCCTGCGGCACGGCTGGCAGCGCAGATATCGCCGCCCGAGGATTGCCCTCCCTCGTAGAGCACAATTGTCTTGTCTTTGGGCAGCTTGCTCATATCCTGCACAAAGTTCTCCGCCGGCATGTCAATAGCGCCTGGAATTCTCCCGGCGGCGAACTCCTTCGGCGGCCTGACGTCCACCACCAAGGGCTTGGGCGCAGACCCCAGCAACTGCCGAGCTTCTGTAGTCCCGATCATCGCGGGCTGTTGCTTGTTGGCGTCGGCCTCGCTACAGCCGGCTAGCGACGATTGCGCGCCGCCGAGGAACCCCGCCGCCGGGCTCGAGCCGAACAGGTTGCCGGACCCTGTGCTGGTCTCAGTGCCAGTTCCTCCCTGAGGCTGCGCGGAGGCAGACAGGGAGCTTGGAGAAGATAGCTGCGCGGAGGCGGTTTGCGACGGTGTCGAGGCGCCGGCTGTGGTTGATGATCGTGCGGCCAACTCCTGATTCACCAGCAGTGCAAAGGTGTCAAAATCCAAAGGACGAAAGATCATCTTCCGGCCGATGAAGAAGGTCGGCGTCCCGATCACCTTCAGCGCGTGGCCGTCAGCCAGGTCACGCTTGACCCGCGAGGCCATTTGGCCGCCGTCAAGACACTGGTTGAAACGGTTCTGGTCCAGGCCAAGTTCTCCCGCGTAGCGCTTGAGGGCGTCCACACTCAGGTCAGTCTGCTGGGAATAGAGCTTTTCGACTCCCTCCCAAAACTTACCCTGCTCGGCGATGCATTCGGAAGCTTCCGCGGCCTTCTCGGCCATGGGATGAATCTTGGAAAGCGGGAACTGGCGGAACACGAAACGAATCCGGTCGCCGTATTGGGCGCGGATCTGCCTCGCAGCTTCCTCCGAGATGCCGCAGGCAGGGCACTCAAAATCTCCAAATTCGACGACCGTGAGAGGAGCATTCAAATTCCCGGTCATGTGGCTGTCTGGACGGACCAAGTGCTTGGCGAGCGCTTGGGGTGAGTTCTCCGGCGCGTCCGGGAGTTCTCCGTGCTTGGCGAGGAGAATAAAAGCGGGCGTGCCGAGGACCACCGCCAGCGCACAGAGAACTAAGTGTGTTCTGACCCTCGCCCTTGCCTCCGCAGGATCTGGTGGGGCGAGCGGGCGTGGCAGATCAAATAGCGATAGCACGAATATGCAGGTCACGACAATCGCCGAGGTCACACACCACGCGCACCAGGCATGAATGACGAATGCCTCCAGCGAAGTAAGATAGAGGGAAAAAAGGAAACCCCCGCCCGAGATGCCGATGACGGCGTATTGGAGGGTCCGCCCCAGGCGTTGCGAAGAAAGGTTTTCTGCAAGGATCAACAACCCCAGGACCAAGTAGGCGGCAACTCCAAAGACCGGCATGGGCACGCCAAAAGGGCGCGCGTACGAACTGGCGCGCACCGCGTCGCATCCCGTTCCCAAGCAAACGATGGGCCGGGAGGGTGAGGTATAAACCCAGAGGAGATAGAGGGCATCAAAGAGTCCAAGCAGGGAGAAGGCCAGCAACAGGTATTTTCGCATACCAAAGTATTCTAACAGAACGGTAATTCGAGATTTGAAATTTGAAAAGCAAACCACGAAATTGGAAACTGGAAAATGGAAAATGGAAGATCGAAATCCCGAACTCATCGGTCTGGACTCAAGGTCGGTTCCGGATATTGATCTTTCACTCTCGATTTTCCAGTTTCCATTTTCCAGTTTCCAAATTCGATTTTTCGAATTCGAGTTTCGAATTTCGATTTTCGGCTCTCACAGCCGCCAGGGCTCGCCAAACGTTGTGTCCCATTCCTGGGGAGTAAACGGCTCGAGTCCTGCATTAGGATAGAAGGTAACTTCACCAAATAAGATGCCTTGAGGCGCCGAATATAAATCCACGCGCACAAAGTCGAATTGGGCGCCGATTCTCTCCGCTATTTCGATCATCCGGGCCAGGTTCTGCGGCTTGGGGACCGGCTCCGAGGTGGGCGGATATCTCAACTTCGCCGGCAGAAGATTCCATTCACGATCATAAAAGTTCAGCTTGAGCCCTCGAGTTCTGTCGCAATCGAATTGGATGAAATGGGCGCGTCCGTGGTAAATGAAGAATTTGTAGTCCGCCAGGAGGTCGCCGTCAGGTGTTTCGACCATGCGCTCGACAAGAACCCTAGGCGGGATCCCCAGATAGCCCCATTCGCGGAGCCGGCGCCCATGCGACGACGTCAGGTGCTTGCGAATTGAGGACGCAATCGTCTGTTTCTTGACGTCCTCGGGCGCGCGAATGAACAGGCCTCGGCCGCTGCTGTGATTGACCTTGACGACGTAGGGCGGTGTGAGGTCGTCAAAAGGAATAGCCTCCGGAGCGTCACCGGTCCAGAGGGTTGGAATGATGTGTTGCTCGCCGATCAGTCCTGCGACTTCGGCCTTAACTGCGATCTTGTCGGAAAAGACTCGGAACCGCGGATCATGCTGGTTCAGTTTTCTCCAGGCGATCTTTTCGTTGAAAGTCTTGGGATGTTTCAGGTCCGGCAATCTTCGAAAGACGCTGTAGTACAACAGATTAACCGCGACGTAATCGGGAAGGAGGTTGCGAAGCGATTCGCGGACTTTGTGTGCAACGGTCGTATTCATGCCCCCGAGTTCTTGGTTTGGTTGTAGGGGCAACCCTTGTGGTTGCCCGCGGGCGGCCACAAGGGCCCCCCCTACGACTCCAACTCACAGCCCAACGATGGGGCCGTATTTCAAATTTCCGCCCTGCCCAAATAGAATCTGTCGAAACGCCGAACGATCCTTACGAACACCCATCGATAAGAATTCGTGCCAAGAATTGAAAGTGCCAAAGCAGCCAGAAGCGCAGGCTGAAAGGGCCGAAGCCGGAACCCCTCCCACGCCAAGGCGCGGGCGCGCCGGGGATCGTAGTTGAGGAGCAGGATGGAGACTCGAGAGATGTGTTTTGCGAGGGTGCGAGGCTTCATGTCGGCGCGAAACTTCATCAGGATGTGCTCCCACCCCTCGCAGATGTTCCGTAGGCTCCCGGACATCTGATCCGAAACCAGATATCGCTTTACCAGGAAGCACGGCACAACGGCGATCTTGGAAACCTTGGCCACTCTCAACCAGAGGTCATAGTCCTGGCAGTTGACAAACGTCTCGTCAAACCCGGCCACCCGGTCGAGCACTTGCTTCTTCACCGTCACGCGGGAGGGCGAGCCGATGAAGTGCCGGTCCAGCATGGCCTCGTACATCCAGCCGGATAGTGTGGGCATACGCACCTGGAGGACTCGGCCGTGTTGGTCGTAAACCGTCTTGCCTGTGTAAACAAGCCCGACCTCGGGATCGGAGTTGCGAAGGACCTCGACCTCTTTGGCGAGCTTTTCCGGCAGCCATTCATCATCATCGTCAAGGAATGACACATACTCGCCTTGAGCGGAGCGAATGCCTGTGTTGCGAGCCGCGCTGACGCGCCGGTTTTGGTGGAGGCGGATGTAGGTGATCCGCTTATCGGAATAATTTCTGACCTCCCTCTCCGTGCCGTCCGTGGAGGCGTCATCCACAACGAAGAGTTCCCAATTCGGATAAGTCTGGCCCAGCACACTCCGAATTGCGCGGCCCACGATCGAGGCACGGTTGAAGGTGGGAATTATCACTGTCACCAGCGGCTTGGCGGGCTGCTCAACAGGGGCTTCATTCATAGGTTTGGGTCACACGGCGCCAGTCAGGGCATTGCCCAAGCTCGCGGGCACCGTAACGCCGCCCTCGTGCCAGTTGACGGCGACGCCGGCCAGACCGCCGCGGTCGGAAGTGGCCCGGGCCAGAGCATGAACCTCGACGCCTTCTTGCGCCAATGCGCAAGCTGACGCTCCGCCAAGAAAGCCCGTGGCTCCGGTTATAAAGACGCGCATGCGTTTCATCAGTCAGGGTGCTGATAAGACATTACGGGCCGGTAAAGGCATTGGCAATGGCGGCCCTGGGGACAATCCGGCAGCGGCAGGTTTGGAGCCCGGTCGGGGTGGTAAACCTTCCCGGCGGGCAGCCTCCGTGCGGCGTCGCAAGATTCCGGCGCCGGCTGAACCATCACGCCCACAATAGAGCCCTTGGCTTTCATGCCCAGGCGGTAGGCGGCCAGAGATTTCCGGGCATAGTCCGGCTCTTTCTCTAACCGGTGTTGGAATCTGTCCAACCAATCGAAGGCCATATGTTTCCCCGGCGAGAAGTTGTAGGGGCAACCCTTGTGGTTGCCCGCGGGCGGCCACCAGGGCCGCCCCTACACAGGTATCCCGTTCTTTCGCCGCAATAACTTTGCACCTACGCGCGCCAATGTCGCGGGGTCATGCAGCATGCTCGTGTAAGCGGCGTTGGCCAGGGGACAATGGCATTCCTTGGCCGCGATGCTCGAGCGCACTGCCTGGATCTTCTTTCCAAACCAGATTTCCTTGAAGTCGTAGTCATGGTCGCGTAGATTGCCCAGGTTATCGCCCCGCACACAACACGGCCATACCGTGCCATCGGCGTAGATATGGGCGCTCGCCCAGCCCGCGTAGCAAGCGATCACCTGCTCCTGCTCGTCCAGGATGCGCTTTACCAGTTTGTAATACTCCACCCGCAGGGCTTCCGTGATTCTGGAGACGCCTCGGAAGCGTTTGCTCTGCACGTAGCGGATCAGTCGATCGGCGGCCTTGGCGTAGCTCTCCGCGTCCGGCGTGATCGGCAGCCCCACCGTGTCCAATTCCACTCGCGGTTCGGCGATCTCGGTAATGAACTGGTCGGCGCCGGAGCGGTCAGCGTAGGCGATGATTTCATCCAGATGGTCTACGTTAAATACCGACACCACGGAGTGGATTCCAACGGTCAGGTTCTTTAGCCGCCGGCGGAGGGAGCGCAGTTGCTCAAGGCAATGTTCAAATTTCTCGAAGTTCCCCGGGACGCCGCGGATGACGTCGTGTTTCTCGCCAACTCCGTCCAGGGACAGATTGATGATCACCTGACTTTGAGGACATGACCGGACAATGCGTTCCACAGTTTCCGGGATGCTGGGCAAGATGGCGTTGGTGGGGATGTTGATGACACCTGGCCGGCACTGTTCATAGGCTGACTGTGCGAGTTCGACGACGTGCGGGTACATCAGGGGTTCTCCGCCACTGATCGTGAACCAGTAGGGGGCCCGGCCCAGGGATGCCAACACCTTGCGCCATTCCTCCAAAGTCAGTTCGTTTTCCCGCTTTATCCAGATGTTGCAGGTGAGACAACGCGAATTGCACTTGGGTGAAGGGGAGAGAGTCAGGTTGAGCGGCAGCATCCGCGGCCGGCCCAGGCGGCGAAAGAGCTTAAACGCGGGAATGCGCAGCAAAACGCCGAGCATGGAATTCATTTTGCCCCTAGACTCGAGAGGTGAGGTCTTTCGTGGTCTTGGCGATTTGCCAGACGCGCTGGTCGCGACGTTTGGAGTAATCCTGCCTGCCAAGGAACCGTCCGTACAGTTCCAGTGCTGCCACTCCCCAGGTCCAGAGAAAAGGCTGAGGCCGCCAATTGAGCCGCGGCAGCAGGACCCGCAGAACTCGCCACCCGCTCATGGTGCTGACGGTGTAGCCGAGGGTGTGGCGCACCGCGAGATGTCCGGCAAAAATGCGGCGGCGCTGGCGCAGATAATCCGCGACCGTGAGCGGGCCTTTGTTGTACACCACGGCCGCCGGCACGTAGTGCACCTCGTAACCCTGACCGCGGATGACCGGCTCAATACTTGCCTCGTCCACCGCGGTGTAGTAGGGAATACGTTCGAAGATATTCCGGAATGCGATCATCTCTCCCGCCTTGAAGTGGCGCAAATTGATCTGGTGATGCAATTCCCAAAGCAGATGGGCTGCAAACCCCATAAAAGTCCCAGGATCATTAACGGGTACAGGCCGTCCAGTCGTCATGCCCACCGCGGGGTCGGCAAACGGAGCTACCAACTCTTCGATGGCGCCAGCTTCCGGCACCAGGTCAGCGCTGCAAACCACCACGATCTTCTCGCGCGCCTGGGGAAGAAACTGATTGACTGCGGAAGCCTTGCCCTCACGCTGCGCCTGCACGATCAGGCGAATGCGCGGATCCCTGCGCGTCCAATCGTGCACGACAGATTCCGTACGATCCGTACAGCCGCTGGCGACCACGAGAATCTCCGTCAAGTTCACGGTTGTCAAGCGTTGCGAGACCACAGCCCCCAGCATCCGGCCGATGTTGGCCTCTTCGTTGTAAGCCATAATCCCCATCGAGCACGCGATGGACATGACAGGATCCGTCTGATCGATTCGAAACCGAACTACCGCTGCGTCCCCTTCTCCCTGAGGAGGGGATTCACGGGTAATGCGCCGGAACATTACGGCAGTCCGCCCAGCACACGCTTTGGATGCAAGGCGGATGCGTGCCGAACCGACGAAAGCACGCGGTTGCCTGATTCGTCCCAAATGCCCGCAGGGCCGTCCGGAGTAGGAGAATCCCAACTCCGCCAGATGGCCGGAACGTTGAAGAAGAGGTTCCAGACACCACCCAGCGCCACGCCGGCGGAGGAAGCCAAAGGAAGCTGCACCCCTAGCCAATGCAACAGTAAGGTCGAAATCGCATTCAATGCTGCCCCGAAGGCACAGACCTTCGCGTAATGGGCCAACCGATTGAGAACTCCAGACCGGCCCTCCTCATCGGATGCGCGCGAACGGCTAAAGGTAAAGAGCCAGTTCCAGAAAAAGTTATTCAGCAGCGCGAGCGGGATGGCCACTGCCAAACCCCACCCGAGCGGCCAGGACCGGCGCTCCACCAGATACGTCAATGCCGCCACGTTCACCACTGCTCCCGTGAAGCCCACCACCGCGTAGCCGATCCAACTCCGCAATTGGCCGGTGGAGCGCGCGAGCCGGGCAAGATGTTCCAGATACTGAAGCGACTGGCGCATGCCAAGCTTCGAGCTCCCCAGGCTCCGGGCCTTGAACATGAAAGGGACTTCTACGACGCCGCCGTAGTGAGCTTTGCCTAGTACCTCCAGCAGAATCTTGTAGCCCGTAGGTTCAAGCCGGACTCCCCCGAGAGCCCGGGCGCGGACCAGGAACATCCCTGACATGGGGTCGCTCACTTCAGCCAAAGTCTGTGGGAGCACACAGGCCGCCATGTGGCGCGCCGCCCACGAATTCAGCCGTCGCATCCATGACCACTCTTCCGAGGAGCCTCCGCCAGGGCCCGCGCGTGTGGCAATCGCTACGTCCGCGTCATGGCTGCGGAGTGCGCTCGCAAGGCGCGCGAGGGTTTCGGGTGGATGCTGAAGATCAGCATCGATCACGCCCAGAGTGTCTCCCTGGGCGATCCTCCAGCCGTCCACTACGGCGGTCGCCAGACCGTGTCGTCCGGGGCGCCTCAAGACTCTGACGGGAACCTCTTTGGCAAGGGTTTCCGCCACGTCTGCGGTGCCATCGGGGCTGGAATCGTCCACCACAATCAGTTCGTGGTCCTCCCCGGCGTTCCGCAGGGCTTCGGAGGCCCGGCGCAGGGCTTCCTCGATGCTGCGAGCCTCATTGTAAGTAGGCAGCACGACTGAGATCATGTCACGCAGAGTTTAGCACACCTCAGGGCTCGGAAGCGGAGTTCCCGCCTTAGCTTCCATTCAACCACAGCATCCAGTTAATCTCATTCTCCGTGCGGGGCGGCGCGCAGGGGCCTTGTCGGAGGTATAGGCAGACGCGGCCTGAGCATCCTGCCGGTTCGAAGCCGTCCACCTTTTCAGGCAGATTTCCGTAGGTGACTATGGCGTTAACGCTCTGTGTCTGCTGGTCTAATTCGGCAGCCTGCCCAAAGAGCAACATGGGGACGTTCCTGTGCAGATGCGCATAGCCTCCGGTGTCGTACCAGCCAACCTTGTAGAGTCCTACGCCGCAAAGAGAAGAGTCTTGGCTCAGTCGATCGAAGGCGGCCAAGGCGCCGGAGTTTCGGGACCAATCGAATTGCCGGATGAGCAGGCAGGAACTGATCGCGCAGAACGCCAAGCCGGTCAACACCGCTGCTCGGGAGGACAGCGGCCTTTTCCGGTGTGCGTTCACCGCCGGCAAGACCTCCACAAAACCGAGAGCGGCCAGGGTGATTTCCAAGGGCAGCATCGGGTAAAGAAAACGCACCTCTTTATGCGCGAAATAGTTATGCGTGAGAAGAATGATCAACCCCATCCAGCCCAGAAAGGGGCTCCGGCGAAGTCCCATGAGGACGAGGAAGACCAGCGGGCCCAGGTGGACGCAAAGCATCTCCAGATACCAAAACCAGGGCTGCACGCCGTAGCCGTGGCCCCCCTCGACAAGGTCCGTCCGTATGTAATTGATGTAGGAGTGGAACGGGTGTGCCCAGACCAACTGGTCGACCAAGCCGAAGGCAAGTAACGGCACGAGGGCCCCTGCCGCGAGAGGGATTAGGCGCTTGCGCCAATGGGGATAACAAAAATAGAGAAGCGCAAAGCCCACTGCGGGCGCAAGCTGAATCCGCAGCGCCATGGCGAGTCCGCAGAAAGCTCCGGCCAGCAGCATGCGCCGGTTCTCTCCCAGTTTTTCACCATACATTCCCAGGTACAGGCCTGGAAGGAGAGCGTTGGTAGCCACGGGTTCGCTTAGCGTCTTCGGGGCGAAGTAGACCAACTCGTACCAGCAAGCGCAAGCACCAGCCGCAATCAGGGCCGCCTCGATCCCGGCGGCGCGCTTGGCCCAAGCGTAGCCGAACCAGATGGGGGTGAGGGACATCAGGGAGAGCACAATGACGATTCCTCGCTCATAACCTGTGGAGCCGGGGCCCATCCAGGCAGTGGCCCGCATCACGCCTGCCAGGAAGGCGGGATATACCCAGGACCGAACTCCGCGCCTCCATTCCCAGGTGACGACTCCGTAGCCATAGGCCAGGCGATGCGCCGGCTCCTGAGTTTGGAAGATCTCGTCAGCATGAAACTGGGTTGGGAACCGCAACGCTGCCCCGACTCGCAGGAATAGGCCCAGGAGCAAAAACGTAAGCAAGAGAAGGTGCAGCGAGGTGGATGATTTCATTTCAAACCCATTAATATACATCTTTGCGCCCCGTTCGACATCTCGCAAGCCTAAAGCCCCGCCCACCCGGAGGCGTTGACACTGTTGACTGTGGACTGTCGACTGTCAACTTTTCTTTGCGCTGCTTGACTTCTGGCCTTCCGGACGGTACTTTCGATTCCTCGAATATCGTCCGTGAGGTTCACCATGCTCGTCCCGTATTTTGACCTGAAGAAACAGTTCTCGGGCCTTCGCGATGAGATCATGCAGGCCCTGGAGCGCGCTTGCGGCAACGCGGCGTTCGTTCTGGGCGAAGAGGTCGCTGAATTCGAAAAAGAGTTTGCCGCTTATTGCGAAGTTGACTACTGCGTGGCCTTGAATTCCGGAACCAGCGCCCTGCATGTCGGATTGCTTGCTCTGGGAGTGATGCCGGGCGATGAAGTGATTACCACGCCGAACACATTTATCGCCACCGCCTCGGCAATCTCCTACGTGGGCGCGACGCCGGTGTTCGTCGACATCGATCCCAAGACGGCGAATCTCGATCCTGCGCTTATCGAACTGGCCGTCACGGAACGCACCAGGGCCATCATTCCTGTTCATTTGTATGGGCGCCCTGCGGACATGGAACCGGTCCTGGAGATCGCACGCAGGTACAACCTGGCGGTCCTCGAGGATGCCTGCCAGGCGCACGGCGCGCGCTACCGCGGCAAGCGCGTCGGGAGCATCGGCCACGCGGCAACGTTCAGTTTCTATCCGAGCAAGAATCTAAGCGCCTACGGTGAAGGCGGAGCGCTCACCACCCATGACGCCAGTGTCGCCAAGTTGGCGCGATCGCTGCGCAACCACGGCCAGATCGGCCCGTACACCCATGAGAGGATCGGTTACAACTACCGCATGGAGGGATTCCAAGGCGCCGTACTCAGAATCAAGCTGAAGCGGCTCGAGCAGTGGAACGCGCGGCGCAAGGAAATTGCCGAACTCTATCGCAGCGTCTTGCAGGGCGCCGACGTGGAGATTCTTCCTGATGACCCTCGCGATGAACGCGTCTACCACTTGTTCACAGTCTACGTTGAGCGGCGTGACGCTGTGCGCGCGGCCCTGGAAGGTCGAGGCGTTCACACCGCGATCCATTATCCCTGTCCCATCCACCTGCAGCCCGCCTTCGCAACTCTCGGCTTCGGACCCGGAAGATTCCCGCATGTCGAGCGGGCTTGTGCCCGCGTCGTGAGCATGCCGTTCTTCCCGGAGTTGACCGATGAACAAGTGCGCTACGCCGGCGAACAGCTCGCGGAAGTGGTTGGAGGCGCGGACCTCTGATTATGAGGCCGGCGGCTCTTGGGCCTTGGAGTACACCCGGCAGGCGTTTCTTCCTGCCCCACTCCTGTCGCAGCACACTGCTCTGTCGAAGTTTCACACCTCGGCCTGCGGTCAGCACCGCAGCCGTCGTTGCCGGGGGAATCTCAGGGTGCACAACCACGTTGACACGGCCCGGGAGCTACAACCAGCCGCGTTGGCGATACCCAGCGATGGTGCGGGCCACGCCCTCAGCGAGGTCGTATTTCGGGGTATAGCCTAGTTCGTCGGTTGCCTTTTGCGAAGAGAAGAGGGCGTCTTCGCTGAAAAAGGCCACTCCCGCGCGGCCAAGCGGAGGCGCCCAACCGCCCATCCGTCCCAGCAACTCTAACCCCGTTGCCGCCGGCAGGGCGCACCAGCGGGGCAGGTTCATCCAGGGTCGCCGCACATCCAGGGCGGCGGCAATCGTCTCACCAAACTCCCGAAAACTTACAGCGCGAGGACCGGTGAGGTTGTAGATAGCTCCCGGCGGTGCGGAGCGCATAGACAATAGCATTCCGTCAACCGCATCATCAATATACGTCGGCATACATAGGTGGCGTCCACGGTCGATCAAAAAAAAGCGGCCTTTGTTGATCGCCCGGAAAAGGCCAAGGACATGCCGGTCGCCGGGTCCATAAACAAAACCCGGCCGGCAGATGACGACGTGTAAGCCTCGCGCGGCGAAGTCAAGCGCCACCCGTTCAGCGGCCACCTTGCTCCGCTCGTAGGGATTCGTAGGACCGTAAGGGGCGTGTTCCGCCGCCGGGTGCCCTGAAACCGGCCCGAGAACCCCAAGGCTGCTCACGTACAGCACGCGCGGCCGATCCCGCATGGCGAGAGCCGCTTCCAGCACGTTGCGCGTCCCCTCCACGTGCACTCTTTGATAAACGTGCTCAGGCACACCGGCCTGCCCCAGCCGGCCGGCGGCATGGATGATCCACTCCGCCCCAGCCATGGCAGCGCCAAGGCTCGCCGGCAGTGTTACGTCACCTTCGCGCCAACTTACCGCCAGGCCGTCCAGGGCGCTACGGTTTGCCCCAGGACGGACGAGAGCGTGGATTTCGGCGCCTTCCGCCGCCAGCGCCCGCGCCAGTGCTCCCCCCATGAAGCCTGTTGCCCCGGTAACCAATACGCGCATACGTCTAAGCCACATCAGGCTGCTGAACAGTCTACAGCTTGACGATCATTCCTTGGTCCCCCCCCAAGCTCGATCACAGGCTCGGACAGATCGTTGAAATACTCGACGAAGGCTTCGTGAGCGCCAGGCGCAGAGTCGAAGTCGTGAGAGAGGATGATCCCGCCGGGAAGCATGCGAGGATAAAAGGACTCCAGTACCGAGCGGTGGCGCGGACCACTGACCAGGATTCTTCGCGCTGGCCTTTAGGTCAGCACCGATACAAATCCAAACCCTATCTAGCCGACTAATTGTCACTGCCGCAGCTTGGCTTCAGGACTCGAAAGTCTTCGGTTGGTTCTTGCAAAACGTGGCGTTTTTGCTCCTTTTAGGACCAAATGAGGGGTAATTTGCACACAAAACGCGCGGAATGTGCACCCTTCAAAAAAGTGATGTTCTTTGTTTTCAGGTACTTCTTAGCTTCGTTCCCACTATTTTTCATTTTTTGTATGGCCTTGCTTTCTCAGCACCGCCAGGACGCTCCCTCTCTCTTTTGCGCTTGAGCAGTCGCGGCGCCTGCCTGCGACAAACTGTCCACAAAAAGACCATTGTGATAGGCTATCATACCCATCTTGGCTTGTCAAGCGGAAAATGAGCAGCGACTCATTATGATGTGGCACGGACATTTTGGCCGTGACCGCGCCCGGGCACGATGCCCGGGCCACCGGGAATTGGGTCGCTCCCGAAGAATGCGAAAGAGCCCGGCGGACTTTCCCAAATCCTTCCGCCCTGCCCGATCCACTTGCAGCCAGCCTTTGCAACTCTCGGCTTCGGACCCGGCCGGTTCCCACATGTCGAACACGCTTGCGCGCGGGTTTTGAGTATGCCCTTCTTCCCCGAAATGACCTACGAACAGGTGCGCTACGCCGGCCGACAACTGGCAGACGTTTCGGGCGGCGCGTAAGGGCACGCGAGTATGGTAATAAGTATATATGGCGACACGAAAGATGACCTTCACACTGCCTAGTGAGTTGGCTGACCGGTTTGTTAAGAGCGTTGCGGCCAGGCATCGCTCCCGCTACTTGGCCGAGGCGATCGCTCAAAAGCTCGAGGAGCGAGATCTGAGGCTTGTCCGCGCCTGTGAAGTTGCGAATCGCAATCTCGAGGTGCGAACCATTGAGAAGGAATTCGATGCCATTCCCGACGAGATCCGCGAGCCCTGGAGCGGCGCCAAAGCGCGGCGAAGTGTGGTGGGTGCGCCTCGACCCAAGTCTCGGGTCAGAGATTAGGAAGACACGTCCCTGTCTGGTGCTCAGCACCGACGTTGTCAATCGCCACAGAAGGACAGTGGTGGTGATTCCGCTCTTCACATCGCCTGAGGCAAGCCCGCCTCTTCTCGTTCCCATCGTGTGCGCTGGCCGCTCTGTCGTCGCGGTTGTCGATCAGATTCGAACAATAGCAAAAGAAAGGTTGCAGCAGCGAATGGACGCGGTTTCCCCAGGCCACCTCAAAGCTGTTGAAGAGGCACTGCGCCAGATTCTTGAATTATGACGCCACCTGTCACGCTGAGGACGCCGTAGTTTGCTGGCCGAACTATCCCAACAGTTTCGTTCACATCGAAAAACCAGAAAAGGACCTCGGACCCCGCGGGCGCGGGTCGACGGTTCACCTTGGCCGCTCAGTTCCTTTCAAAAAGAAGGAAACGGTGGTGCGCCCATAATCTCTTGAACCAGCTGGGGGACCGCTCCAGGAGGCCGAACTTCATCACCTGTCGTTCCATTGCCGGTGCCCGGCCGGCAAAATAATCCAGGATACAAGTGCCTTCACCTTCTTTCGCTTCCACCCAGTTGGCTGTCCTATTCAACCCTAAACGCCTGAGGAAGTCCTCCTTCTTCATGGCAATGTCGGGGAAGGGGGGAACATCAAAGAAACCAGTTTCCACCAGCCGCCAGTTGTGTGCGGCCAGTGATGAAGCGATCCAGTCGGTCTTTATATTATCAAGGTAGATATCGCCGGCATCATGGGGAAGCAACTTCCAACAGATACTCTGTTGATTGGGAACGCACAAGAAAAGCGCGGTCTTTGTTACACGCCCAAGCTCTCTCAGATAGGTTCCTGCATCTTTCACATGCCAAAGGGCGGCAAAGTTCCAGGAGATGTCAAAAGACTGGTCGGAAAACGGCAGAAGGGCAGACGATGGAGACTGGCAGACCAGGTGAGCTACGAGACCTGTCTCTCTCCAAACCTTCTGAATAGCTTCCATCCGTTCAGGACATTGGTCGACGATCACAACTGCCGCCCCCTCCCGGGCCCACCAAAGGCTGTTGATGCCTGACACGCCCACCATTCCAAAAGACGGAGCTTCCAGCACACTATTGACGTCATAACGCCTTTTCAACCGACTGAAATAACGGTGAAGGACGAAACGTTCGTAAGTCGTACCGAACCCCTCATACGTATTTAGGAAATATTGCCTCCACCTGTTCGTGGTTGTCATCACGGCGGTTGCAGTCATAGGTGCTCACCTCGGGAAAGTTGCATTTTCGCCCAAAAAGCGGCCAAACCCCTCCCGGGTCGAGCCTGGCTGAATGCCCAGCGTGCGGTACGTGTCGGCGGATTGATAATACCAGTCTCTGCATATCAGCGCCACGCGGACTGCCCACTTTTCGTTGCCCAGCCCTCGGAACAGATGAAACGCCAGCCCAAACGTCCAGTCGGGAAGGCGTAGGAACCGTGGGTAGGGGCGTCGATAGAAATGCCAGTGAATCCAATCAACCAGCTCATTCAACGGGACCGGCTCAAAATCTGCGGCTACGAAGATCCGCTGGGTGCAGTGATCCCTCACAACCAGATTGACAAAAACCTCAGCCAACTGTTCCACATCGACTAAGTGAACGCGGTAGTTGCTCTTGGGGAGCCGTAGTAGATGCCGCCTGACAAGTTCGACCAGAGTTTGCGGGAAGCCGTCGTCACCGGGCCCGTAAGCGATCGCCGGACGGACGATATAGGCGTTCAATCCCTTCTGAATATAGCCATGCACGGCCTCTTCTGCAGCTACCTTGGACTGATGGTAGTGCGTGTCTCCACGAAGGGGAGTTTCAACTCCCGCTGGCACGGCCGTGGGGATCGTCCCGTAAACGCCGACCGAGCTACAATGGATGAACTTCTGCACTCGGTGCTGATGCGCCTCACGAAGCAGGAGTGCCGTCCCTTCAATATTCACCCGCCGGAAGTCGGCAGGTGACGCCTTCCGTGCCCCGCGGATTGCCGCGAGATGGACCACCTGCCGAATTTGGTATTGCCCAAACGTCCGCTTTAGGAGGATTTCGTCGCAAAACTCACCCCCAACAAGGGTAGCTCCCTGGTTCAGCAAGGAGTTCGCTTGCGGGTGGCGCTCACCTCCTCTAACTATACAAAGTAATCGGAGATCCTGAAGTCGGGCCAACTTCCGGACCACGTGGCGGCCAATAAAACCGGTAGATCCTGTTACTAGGATATACTGCTCGCTCATAATAGCCTGAGTCCCTTAGTGTTGCGCAACGTCTTCGTGGATGGCCTGCAGGCGGACCTCATAACCCGACAACCTCCGCGCCCACAGGTTTGGCCGTTCGCACAATGTCCCAAGTGGTGATGAAGCCCGCAAGATTACCCAACACACCGGCTGAGACCATGACCAGTGTCATGTGGACCAAGCTCTCCTGGCCGAACATAAACATGCCCAGCCCCTGCCAAACGAGAACCCCAACTAGGGCATAGATAAATGCCGGGCGCTCCAGAGAAAGAGCATAATTCAGCCAGATGTTTAAACCCGCGTAAAGACACGCGGCCAAGCTGGCCAGCCCCAAGACAATGCCCGGGTTGGGGTAAGCATCGGTGAATATGATCCTCACCAGCCGTCCAGGAAACAGAATGTAGAAAACTGTCAGGAGCAGCCCCGGGACCAGAGCCCCCGCCAGTGCCAGCAATAAGATCGGCCGGGGATCCCGGCCCATGGTGCGACGCTGGGCCGCCTTGGGGAGAAGGATTATTCCCATCGCCAAGGGTAAGAACAAACTTACTTTGCCCAGAGTAACCACGGGCCCGTAGTCACCGGCCATCCGCGGGCTGAAAAAGTGCTTCACAAATAGCACATCCAGGTTTGCCAGGATGGCAAAGGCCGCCAGTCCCAGCAGGGTGTAAGACGAGTAATGCCAGCTAACGGGCGGGGCAGACGCCTCGCTGCGGATCTGGAAATAGGGGCGCAGCCACCATAATGCTAACATTAGGACAACGGCGCAGGAAAGCGGTAACGCAAGAATGGCCCCAACTGCCTGGCATCCCAGCCAGATCAGTACCGCGGCAAAGAGTAATCGCAGAACGGACTGAGCGACCTGCACCACTCCGAATCGCGCAAAGGCCTGCGTTCCCTGAAGCGCTCCATCGGTGACCGGTCGCACGAAGAACAGCAGCACTACGGGGCTGGCAGCCCACAGTGGCCAGGGGCTGGGCAGCCGCAGCAGACGGGCTAACATAGGGCTGATGAGGACCGCCAGCGCCGTCGCCATTAGACCCCACTGCCAAGCCCAGCGCCAAGCGCGCTGCACGAAGGTTCCCACCTGATCGGCGGAATTATCCTGTGGGCTGAGCCCTGCGGTGTAAAAGGCTACTACATTTCGGATGGAAATAGCCAAGTAAGTCAGCACCTGCAGAATAGCCGCCACGCAAACAAAGATGCCGAATTCCACGGGTAGAAGCCAACGGCCGGCTATGACATTGACTGCATAGTCCAAACCTCCGGCCAAAACCATAGCCAATGCCAGGATCAGGCTCTGCCTGATCCCGGCTGAATGGAACAGCGCGTGCCGCCACGCCATCATACTGTTTGTGTAACGAGCGCGCAAACGCTCACCCTTCTTCGGCTCGCTGATAAGTCATCGTTCCGCTCGTCCGGGTTCAGTTCGTTCTGGCGTCTCTTCCAGAAATTGCAGGCTAAGCAATGCGAATTGAACTTAGGGGAAGGCGAGGGGGTCAGGTTAACTGGCAGCATCCGGGCCGGCCAAGCTGGCGGCTTAGCATGAGCAGCGGAACGCGCAGCAAAGCGCGAGCCACTGAATTCCTGTCGCCGCTATCCCCTTACCAGGAGATCCTTCGTTGTCTTGGCGATTTCCCACACGGAGTGGTCACGTCCTCTCTTACAGTCGCGACTCCCCAGGAAACGCCCGTAGGCTTCGAGTGCCGCGATGCCCCACGTCCAGACAAAAGGCAGCGGCCGCCAATCAAGGTTCTGCGTTAAGATCCTTAGTATCTTCCAGGCGCTCATGGTGCTTACGCTGTAGCCAAGGGTGCTGCGCAAAGCCAAGTGTCCTGCATAATTGCTTCGGCGCCGGCGCAGATAATCGCCGATGGTGAGCGGACCTTTGTTGTGGACGACGGCCGTCGGTACATAGCGCGCCTCATATCCCTGGCCGCGAATGACCGGCTCGATGCACGCCTCGTCCACCGAAGTGCGATAAGGAATACGTTGGAAGATCTTGCGGAACGCGATCATCTCCCCGGCCTTGAAGCTGCGCAAGTTGATTTGGTGATGCAGGTCCCAGAGCAGATGTGCGGCAAACCCCATAAATGTCCCGGGGTCGTTGACTGGCACTGGCCGACCCGTGGTCATTCCCACCGCCGGGTCGGCGAAAGGCGCCACCAGCTCTTCAATGGCGTCCGCTGCGGGCAACAGATCAGCGCCGCAAAGCACTACTATCTCCTCCCGCGCTTGCGGAAGAAACTGGTTGATTGCTGAGGCCTTACCTTCGCGCCGGGGCTGCGAGATCAGGCGAATTCGCTGGTCCCGGGTTGCCCAGTCTTGCACGATAGATTCGGTGCAGTCAGTACAGCCGCTGGCTACGACTACAATCTCCGTCAGGGTTACCCTTGCGGTTCGTTGCGAGACCAGGGCCTCGAGCGTCCGGCCGATGTTGGCTTCCTCGTTATAAGCCATGATTCCCATAGAGCAGGTAATAGGCATTAAATTATTATACTCATTCATACGAATCTCAAATCCCGCCGCGATGACACGCCGCCTCACGCCGCCCAGATTGTACACGAAAGGATGGCGCCTTGGGGAATATTCCGGAGCCTGTTACAGGCCTGCGGGCAGCGCTGGGGCTCGGGGCCTTTCCGGCATTGTCACGGGCGATGACGTTCATACCTCGCAAAGTCTAGCACACTGTCCCTCAGAATCTATCGGTACTTTCGTGCTAGGGGTTGGCAGGGGGGACTGGCTTAAACTTGGTCCTTAGATGAAGCCACCGGCCGCTCCAAATGAGGACGCGACCCTGACACGGCCAGCCGCGCTCTGGACGTGAAAAGAACTAGCGGTTAATCTGAGTGTGTTGATATCGATATGGATTTCCTGAACGCGAGCACTTCATGAACCCTGAAAGCATTTCTCCTCCCCGGCCGGGCCTCTCTGAGATGGCTGGACCTTCACGCGAGGCGGCGCGGAACTCGCTTCTGAACCGAGCTTGGCCTGCGCTCGCCGCGGCGTTCGTGGCGATACGAGCCCTTCCTCTTCTCAGCGTGTTACTCGGCCAGGACCAGGCCATTTACCTTTTGTTCGGAGAGGCCTTACTGAAAGGCAAGCAGCCCTATCGCGATATTCTGGAAAGCAAGCCCCCGGGCATTCTGATCTTGTACGCCGGAATCGCCAAGCTGTTCGGCCGGTCGATGTGGTCGGCGGCAGTGGTTGATATCCTGTTGTTGCTGGTCATTTCCTACCTGCTGTTTCACTTTGTCGAACCCTACCTGGGCCGTGCGGGCGCTGCCATCGCCGTGATGGTGCACGCCTCGATGTACGGCGAGATGACGTACTTCTGGATCGCCCAGGCCGAGACGTTCCAGCTCGTCTGCGTGCTGGCCGGCTTTCTGCTCCTGCGCCGCTCCGGACGGTGGTCTTCGCCCAGTTGCTTTGCCGCCGGCTTTTTGCTCGGCTACGCGTTTTGGCTCAAATACAATGCCGTGGCTTTCCTCCCCTTCCTTGTTTTCTTTCCTGATCTCGACACTTCTGGACTGGACCGGCAGCCGCGTCGCTTTTCACTCTTGATCGCCTGGCGGAGTTGGCTCGGAAAGGCCGCCGCCCTGACGGCGGGACTCGCGACTGGAATTGGCATCGTACTGGCTTGGATCGTTTTCAAAGGGAATTGGCCGGCCATGTGGGACATGCAATTCCACGTCGTGCCGCGCTACGCGGTTATGGCCGTTCAGCGCAATCCGCATTACCTGCTTGCGATCTTTGCTCGAACCAACTATCGATTGGGTGTGGTGAACTTGTGGGCCGTCCTCGCCGCGCTGCTGTTGGCGTGGGTGCGCCGGGACTTGAGGCGATTCGCCCCCCTTTTCGCGGGCGGCGCCAGCGCTTACCTTGGGGCGGTCATGCAGCTTCGTTTCTACGATTACTATTTCCAGACCTGCTTCCCTTTCCTCGCCGCCATCTGGGCCTATCTGCTCATCGGCTTCTATGAAGGAGCCTGCGCCTGGGCGAGAAGTTTCAGGCAGCAGGGCTGGCGCCTCGCCGCGGTGTTGGTTTGGATGGTTTTTGCCAATGTCATTTTCTGGCCGCTCCCTGAGGAGTTTGACCGATTGACGGAGCGCTACGAGGAATTGCACGAATGGAGTATGAACTCCGAGTCTTTCTACCGCAACTACCCGCGACAAGTGGGGTTCGAGCATCTGCACGGCGAGTTCAGCGTCATTGATTATCTCCAGAAGAACGCCAAGCCCAGTGACGGCATCTTCGTATGGGCCGCGATGTGCCGCATCTATTATTTGACTGGTCATCAGCCGCCGACGCGTTTTGTGTCACACTATGGCATCATGTCCCTGTGGTCACCACCTTCCTGGCGGGATGAGCTGATGCGAGGGCTGGAAACGTCTCGGCCACGGTTTATCGTTGTCGGACGCGACGACAAGCTGCCCACTATGACCTACGTGAACTTAGACTCGGAGCAGTACCTGGCCACCTTCCCGCAACTCCAAACCTTTATTACCGGGAACTACAGCCCCGTTGCCAGCTTTGAAAATTGCGTCGTTTACCGTCGAGATGGAGACGCTGGGACATCATGAACCCTGAACCCATCTCTCCTGCGCCAACCGTCCTTGCCGGCAAGGCAGGATCTCTGCCGGGCAAGGCTTCAGTTTCGAATTGGGAACGGGCCTTGCTTCCCATCGCCATGCTTTTCGTCGTGGTACGAGCGCTCCCCATACTCACCTTCCCGTTGGGCAACGATCAGGGCGCTTACCTCATGATTGGGAAGGGTCTGCTCGAGGGCAAGCAACTCTATCGCGACCTTTTGGACACCAAGCCGCCGGGCATTTTCATCGTGTACGCCGGAATTACCAAGCTGGTGGGCAGAGTGATGTGGTCGGCGGCCGCGGCTGACATTCTATTGTTACTGCTGATCTCGTATCTGCTTTTCCGCTTTACGCAGCCGATCCTGGGCCGCGCGGGGGCCGCCATCGCCGTGATGGTGCATGCTTCCCTGCACGCCGAGATGGCGTATTTCTGGATTGCCCAGCCGGAGACCTTCCAGCTGCCTTGCGTACTGCTCGCCTACTTGCTCATGATGCCCCGTCAGCACGGGTCCAGGGCAGGTTGGTTTGCTGCCGGCCTACTGCTCGGCTACGCCTGTTGGCTCAAATACAATGCCGTGGCCTTCCTCCCCTTCGTTCTCGTTCTTCCTTTTCTTGACGCTAGAGGCCTGGACCAGGAGCCACCGCGACTCTCGTTGACCATCGGCCGGCGAGACTGGCTGGAGCGCGCCGGATTCTTGGTGGCAGGACTTGCCGTGGCGGTCATCGCCGTGCTTGCCTGGATCGTTTCGAGCGGCGCCTGGCCTGCCATGAAGGAAGCGCAATTCGGGATCGTGCCACACTACGCCGCCCTGGCCGTGCAACGCCGGCCGCATTACCTTCTCTCCGTCTTGGCACGAACGAACTATTTCTCAGGTGTTTGGAACCTGTGGGCGATTGTGGCGGGCCTTGTGGTGGCGCGGCTGCGGCGGGATCTAAAACGCTTTGCGCCGATCTTCCTCGCCGCGCTCAGCTCCTACGCTGCGGTCGCGATGCAGATTCGTTTTCATGATTATTATTTTCAGACTTGCTTCCCATTTTTCGCAGTCATTTGGGCGTATCTTGGGATCAGCATTTATGAGGGGTCCCGTGCGCTGGCAAGGTATTTCCGGCAGCGGAATTGGAAGCTGGCGGCGGGGCTGGTGTGGATTGCGTTCGCTCAAGCCGTGTTTGCGCCCCTTCCGGGCGAATTCAGCAAACTGTTATTGCGCTACGAAGAATTGCGCGAATGGCGAACCGGCCCTCAGACCTTTTACAAGAGCTACCCGCACCAGTTGCCATTTGAGCATATGGGCACGGAGCTCGCCGCCATCGACTTTCTCAAGAAGAACGCCGGGCCTTCCGATGGCCTCTACATTTGGGGCACTCGTGGGGTCATCTATTACCTGACGGGCCACATTTCCCCGACTCGGTACCACGCCGATTTAGGGCTCATGTCTCCCTGGTGTCCGGAATCGATGCGGGAAGATTTGGTACGCGACCTGAAGAACACTCAGCCGCGTTTCATCGTCGTAGCGCGCCACGACGCTATCCCTATCATCACTTACGTCAATTTGGACTCGGAGCAGTTTCTCAAGATTTTTCCCCAACTCCGGATCTTCCTCAGCAGTTATTACACCCCAGTCGCTGATTTTGAAGATTTCGTGGTTTACCGGCGGAACATCGCTGCCAGCGCGATGCATGTCAACGCGGAAATCAAGGCCCCGGCCAGCAACCCTTTTTGATGATAGTCAAAGCGCAATCTGTGCTCCCCTGCAGGAGAGTACACCGCGCGGAAAAGTTGATTGGCCCGCAGCACCGGGACTTCCCGGCCATCGAGCGAGGCATGCCAGTTGGAGTCGTAGCGGTCGAGGAGGACGATATAACCAGGGCGGGAGAGAGCAGCCCGCAGCGTCACGGTATTCGGCTGGCGCTCCGTGATCTCGACTTGGCCCGCCGCGCCTGAACCCTGGACCGCCGGCGAGCCGGCGTCCGCAGCATCGGCCGCCAGGATGACGTTTCCGAGAGCGTCAAAACCCGGCGAAGCCATGCGGCGCAAGGTCTCGAGGGGGCTGGTGGTAAAGATCGAATTGCCCGCCACGTAGGCGCGCGGCACAAAATAACGGGTCTCATAGAGATAGCTTGGCTTCGGAGAACCGTTCGCGATCTCTCCCACGACCTTCACGGCGGCCGATTCACGTCCCCCCGAGCCGATTACATACTTCACATTGGTGCGGCCCAGCAGGCAATCCAGACGCAGCGTGTCAGGAGCTTGCCGCCGCACGTAGATCAACACGTCGTAGGCAAAGGGCGGCAAGGAGCGCTCCATGTCCAGGTCCAGACTACCCTCCACGCGTTCCATCATCGATCCTATCGTCAACAAGAGCCTCTGCTGAAAAGTTCCCTGGGCTACCGCAGGAAGCGCGCTAATTCCTGGGATTGATTCGAAATTCACAAAGCCCTGAAAATTCTTTGCCGCGGACTCGCCATAGTCGAAGCGGACCACGGGAGCAACGCGGTAACCGCCGGGTTCATCTTCGAACTTGGAAATCACAGGTGGCCTGAAGGTGCGGAAGGTCTTCGGCACGGTGGGATTTGCTTCGTAATTGACCTGAATGAGCTGCGCCAGCCCCAGCAGGGCAAACAACGGAACTCCCTTGCGCGCCCAGGCCTGATCGTTACTCTTGCCGAACACCAGCAAGAGTCCGAACAGGGCAAAGCCTGCCACCCCAGGGGAATAAATTCGAAGCGAGGCTGCGAGGTAGTCCGCCATTCCCCGGGCTTCCACGTTGGCACGTCCTTGCCAGACCAGCGCCCATTCAATGGGACGGCTGATGACCTGCGGCGAAAGCCACGCGGCAGCGCAGATCGCGAGCGATCCGGCCAAAAGTAAGCCCAACGGAAAAAGCGCGCGGTCGCGCCGGAACTTCCACGGGCCGGCCTCCATCCGAAGGGCGTCCAAACCCCACCCCGCCAGAATCGCTACCAGCATCACCACCGGAACCAGTAGTTTCACTGGGTAACGCACCAGGCTGAGCAGGGGGACGAGCAAGTAAGCCAGCGAGAAGACGGGCGTGAAGTGTCCAAAGGACAAGACTAGGATCAGCAGCGCCGAGGCCGCTACGAAATTTCTCCGCAGGTCCTTGCCCAATGCCCAGCCCGCCAGTGCAAAGAAGAGCGGAACGAATCCTGTGAAGACCGAAAGAAAATAGAGACTGTTCCCGTCTTTCACCATGGCGTTCCACGGTGTAGGCGCGGTCAGGGCAGGACCGTAGAATCCCGGCACCAGCATTTCCATCAGCAGAAGAGGGTGGAAGGACCAGTCGGATGTCTCTCCGTAGCGCAGGCCTTGAGCGCCTCGGCGCGAGTGGCTGAGCAGTTCCGCGGAAGGCAGGAATTGCACCGCGCACAATGCGATCATGAGGCATCCGGCCAGCATGAACCCGATCAGGATGCGCAGATTCGCGGCCGAGACGAGAGGGCGCCGTGTCCCCCGCAGGCACAATGCGTAGGCGAAACAGAGTCCAAATGTTGCGATCAGCGTGAGAGGCTCGCCGGCGAGGAACTGCATCGAAAAAACCAACGTCAGAAGAATCCATCCCCGAAACCCGGCGTGGGACTCCCGCGCCCCTTGCATCGCCCGGTCCGTGGCTAGCAGCGCCCACGGCATCCAGGACGCGCAGGCCGCATGATTGTAAAGATTGCAGAGCGAAAGCAAGGGGCCGCTGAAAGCGAAAACGGATCCGGCAAAGAACGCAGCTCCCCGGCTCTGCCCCCAGCGCCGCGCCAAAAAAAATGTGCCGATGCCTGACAACGCAAC
>Ga0187876_1000835_pt1 | contig 29376 bp, 35 predicted proteins | sample June2016WEW_17_4_FD_133000 | JGI IMG/M metagenome (GOLD analysis project Ga0187876, IMG submission 133000) | Peatland microbial communities from SPRUCE experiment site at the Marcell Experimental Forest, Minnesota, USA - June2016WEW_17_40 | ecosystem: Environmental > Terrestrial > Soil >...
GGATGGCGGTGAGATCGCCGATGGTGGGCATGTTTGGTAAAATGATTTTGTGCACGCCGCGGCGCCAGAGTTGTTGCAGTTCCTTTTGGCTGGCGGCGCGGACTTCGTCCAGCAGGGTGAAGCACAATACCATGCCGATTTTTTTGGTGTCGTGGAGGTCGCGGATGACTTCCATGCAGTTGTGGAAGGCCCCCTTGCGGTAGGTGTGGGCGAGGAGGTGTACCTCGTCGAGGATCCACACCATGTCTTTGGTGAGGGCGGCTTTGATGCGGTGGATGATGTCGGTGATGCTGCCTTCCTCCGGGAGGCGGAGCGAGCGGGCCATGGCGCGGACCATGCCGAGGAGGCCACTGGCGGCTTCCATGCGGGTGTAGATGGTGGTGCCGTGGTTGTATTTGGGTGTGTAGTAGTCTTCGAGCGCCCAGGTTTTGCCGATGTGCGAGGGGCCGACTATGAAACAAATGGTCTGTGAGGTGCGGGCGAGCTGGCAGGCGGTTTCGATCTGGCGCAGGGTGGGGGTTTCGACGAGCGGGGTTTTGCCGAAGGCGTGCCGCTTGCGTTCGATGTCCAGGAAGGTGGCGATGGCGGCCAGCAGTTTTGGGCTGGGCTGCAACGTGGCTTTGGTTTCCGGGTGGGTGTAACGGCCGGTGTAGATTTTGTAGATGGTGTTGTCGCTTGAATCTACTCGGGCGGCGAAGTCGGGCTTGGTGATGGGGTGGGCTTCGTCGGTGCACCAGAGGAAGGCGCGGGCGAGGAGTTCCTGGGCTTCGGTGGAGTAGGCGGCGGTGGCGGCGCGGATGTGGTCGAGGCTGAAGGGCCAAGAGGCGCGGGCGGTGTTGCCCAGGGCGACTTGGGGGAGATCAACAGGGTCGGAGCGGGTTTCGAGTTTTGTTTCCATAAAACTTTGGGAATGACGAATGACGAATTCGCGGATTAGTCTTTTTTGTGGCCTTCAAATGATAACCATAGGCAACCGGCCCAGGCTGCAAGGCAGATGATGCTGGAAATGCCGCACGTGAACCAATCGGTGCTGTCCATCGCCGGGATCCTTTTGATGAGGTTGTCGCCAACGACATAGACAATTAAAGACGCCAGCGGAATGACGCCGGCCCAGGCGAGGATGCGTTTGGTTCGGTGTTTCATGTTTCCAGTTTTATTTCCATATAGCGAAATGACGGATGACGAATGATGGTTAGGCAGTTGCTTTCGCGCGGGGCAGATTTTTAAGCCACTCGTACTCAGCCGGATCAAGACTGCACGCCGATCCTTTGTTGGGTTGCCACTTCGAGGCGTGCTCGATGAGTTGGTCTGCGATCAGCTTCCAGAAATTCTGTTCGTGCTCGTCCATCAAGTCGAAGAACGTGAGAGCGCTGGCCTTGCCATGCTGGCGGGCTAATTTCTCGGCAAGGTTTTGAAGGTGGGGAAGCCCTTCGTACAACGCACAGGCCAGTTGGTCGCGAGTCAATTTATCGTCGTGGCCCTTTCGGGCCAGGCTGTCGAATACAGCCGTTCGTCCTGGGAACGGTTGAGTGGGGGTTTTGTTGGTTGTTTCCATATTCTACTTTCAGTCTAGGAGTGCGTCGGCGCTCAGGGTGGTGGTTTCGGGATCGGTGGGCGGCGGGATTTGAACCCGCGACCTTCCTTCCAGCGGCATTCCTGCCGGGACGTCCGTTGCTCTTCCAGTCTGAGCTACGCCCACCATTTCAGATTCGGGATTTGAGATTTCAGAGTCCAGCAAAGCATCGGCGGTGCCGGTGAAGTCGCGCACTGAGCGGCGGGCGCGCAGGGTTTCTGCACGGTCGGTTTTGGCGCGGTGCAATTGGGTTGCAATGTCGGGGAGTGAACGCCCGCCCTCACCCCGGCCCTCTCCCCCAGGAGAGGGGGAAGCAGGGGGTGTGCGCTGTAAATATGGCGCTAGGGTGGCGCGTTCGACGCGGGCGACGTTGGCCAGGGCGGCTTTGCGCGTGGACTCCGCGTGCATCTCTTCCTGGCTTGCCCCAAACCGGGATAGAGGCTGAACACGCGGAGCCACGCAAATTAGCTCGTGCGGCCGGCCGTTGCGGATGCTGTACACGACGGCGTCGGTGTCGGGATCGTAGTCGTTCCAAAATGTGGCGACGCGGCGGCCGCGTTGCTCGACGAGCGCGGGCGCGGAGTAGTAATAGTGCATCGCATACTTGCCGCTGCCGGTGGAGATGCGGACGCCGTTGCGCGTGACGGTGTTCACGGCGTAGCTGGCGCGGTACATCCATTTGGCGTTGTCGGGGAGTTGGCGGTTTTGCGGGGCGTCGTCGGACCATTTTTCGGCGGGGCTTTGGCCGCGCAGGATTTTTCCGTCGCCGCGTTCGTCGTTGAGGTTGCGCATCACTGTCTCCAGGTGGTGACGGTATTCCATGAGGTCCATGAAATACTGGCGCGGGTGGGCATGGCCTTTCTCGACGGCGTAAAGTTGCTGCTTCAAAATTTCGGGCCGGTCTATGCGTTCGCGGCGGCCGCAGAAGCCGCGGCAGTTGTCGGCGGCGTGCTGCAAGGTGTTAAACGCGGTCTCGATGATCTTGCCGCGGGGTGTGCGGGTGTGGATGACTTTGCAGCCCAGTGCGCGCAGGCCGCCGAAGCGGGTCTCGTCGTCGCAGAGGTGGCCGGTGATTTCTTTGCTCTGCCAGGTGCCGCCTTCGAGGACGGCGATCTTGAAGAGGCCGAAGTCGTCGAAGATGTCGCCGATGAGGCCCCAAACGTCGTCGTGGTTGTACTGGCCTTTGGGGCGCATGACGGCGCGGAGGCCGAGCCAGCACATGCTGCCGATGTCCATGGCGGCGAGGATTTGCGGGCGCATGACTATGAAGCCCTGATCGCCCGGCCACGGTGACCAGACATAGACGTTGGCGGTCATGTCGTCGGCGGTGAAGGCGTCGCCGGCGCGGACGTTTGAATAGTCACATTCAGTCCAGGCGCCATCCAACTTGGCGGCGCGGGGGCCGCGTTGGATGAGGCTGGCGGTGAGGGGGGCGGCGGTCAATGCCTGGCGCACGGAGGGAGGAACGTAACTCTTGCTGGAGTAGTCTCCGTGCAGCCAGGCACGAGCGGGGCCGGTGATGCTGGGATTACCGACCAAGGCGTTGCGATAGGCGCGGGCGATGTTGAGCTGCGGTTTGCCATCGCCCTTCCTGGCGCTGCCGTGCTCTATCGCCGCGGCGCGGGCGCGGAGGATGTCTTCGTTGTCCAGATCGGCGGCGAAGGGTTTGATGCCGACCACTCCGCGCTTTTGCTCGACGAGGCCATCCAAGCCGGCGGCGGTGTAGCGGGCGTCCCACTGGCGCAATGCATTCGGCTGGCATTTGAACCCGGGGAATTGGGCGCGCATGATGGCGGCGGTGGTTTCCAGGGCGATGGTTTTGCCGAGATGCAAATTCTCGCGGAGCATTTTTACGGCGGTTTCGCGGCGGAGGGTTTTTTCGCGCTGCTGGTCGGAGTGGGCCAAATCCGCAAACTTAACAGTTATACGCCCTCCCTCACCCCGGCCCTCTCCCCCAGGAGAGGGGGAAGCAACGATTATCGCAGCGATCTCCGGCGGGGGCTGGAGCAGGAGCCGGTAGCCGGTGGTCTTGGTGGGCCAGGCGTCGCGGCGGGCGGCGCGGAGCACGCGCTTTTTGTGGATGCCCAGGGCGCGGGCGATGTCGCTGGCGCTGAAGAAGTCCGAGGATAGAGGTTCCCCGGTCGCGGTGGTGGCGACCGGGGCAGCCTGGCCGTCCGGCGGGGAGCCGGAGGGGCGCATCATCCCGGAAGGCGCCACGGCGCGGGCTGAAAATTCGTTGGGTTCAGATGCTTGAACTGACTCTGGGGCGAGAGTGTTCATGGTGGGGTGTTACTTTGGGGTTTGCTCGGGCTGGCCGTCGGTGTCGGTTAATTGCTTGGCGCACCAGCGATCTAATGGGCCGATGCCAAGGATGGCGGCAATGGCGCCGATGAAACAGAAGATCAGCAGCGAGAGTCCGATGGCGGCACAGTACAGGAAATCCAGGCGGCCGAAGAAGAAGGTTTTGAGGGGATTGGCGGCTGCGGATGACCCCTGCCGCCGAGAGTTAATATGACCCGCCGCCGGTAACACACGCGCTGCCCGGACCGGCTGCGGCACCCCGTCCGCTGGATGTAATACATTACCGGGCAAAGTGGTCAAAGGTTTCATATTAGTTATTTATTAGTTATTTTCGATTTTCAGGTGGGGATCGCGCCAGAGGCGCACGCACAGTTCTTCCCAGGCGGAACGGATTTCCTCGGCCCGCTGCGGCGGCAGCCGGTCGAGCCAGGCCTTCATGGGCGCGCGATCGGGCGCGATGATGATCAATCGCTCGGGCTTTTGGAGGAGCTTGTTCATGGTCAGGCGAATCGGGGTTTGGCGTCGCCGACGGCGGCTTTGTTCCAACGCGCGAATTGGCGCGCGATGGCTTTGCAAATTTGATCCTTCTCGGAGGAATGCAGGCTCTCGTTGGCGAGGGCGCCGGCGCGGAGTTCGTGGAGGTCGTGCGCGGTTTGGGCGGCCTTGATGAGTTCGAGATAATCGGGAACTGTGAGCGGTGGCATGTTCATGCGAGTGCGGATTGCGGAGTTTTAATTTCGGGATTGGGACAAAGGGAAATAACGGAGTCGCACTCGACGCCGCGCACCTGCTGGCGGACGTTGGCCAGGTCGCCAGCGCAGCGGCGGCCCTCGGCGGTGGGCTGGGTGGTGCGCCAGGCGACAATGTCCTGGGAATTTTTCAAAAAACCGTGCGAGCGGCGGAAGGCGTCTTCAATGGCGGTTTCGGCGCAGTTGGTGAACTCGCGGCACACGACGGCGGCCACGGCCCGCGCCCAGACGCGCGGGGCGCGGCGGTCCTGGGCTAGCATGGCTTCGCGGGTGTACCCGAAGTACGCGGCAGCGCAGGTTTGAATGAGGGCCAGGCGCTTGATGGAATCGGTGCCGGCGGTGCGCTTGGCGATCTGCTCGTGCATGTTCAGCAGCGCAATGATTTTTTCCGCGCGCTGGAGGAGATCCAACGCAAGGCGGCGCGTTTCGGCGAAGTCTATGGAGAAGGGGCTGTTCATTCGTCGTTGGCGATGAGGGGGATCAGGGCTTGGGTCGGCTCAAAAGTGTCTGGGGAGGTTACGCCCGCCCTCACCCCGGCCCTCTCCCCCAGGAGAGGGGGAGCGGAGATGAGGCGGTATTCGCTTCGGTGCGGGCGCACGCTCACGTCGGTGCGGTTTTCGATGTCGTAGCCGTGGCATTGGCGCAGCTCGTCTATCCGCGAATGGATATTGTAGCTGCCGGAGACCAGCACCAGCGCGGGCATGGCCACCCAGGGATCGCCCGTGGCCGCGGCGTCCTGGAGCACGCGCAGGATTTTGGCGCACTGGCTGGTTTCGGTGAGGCGTTTCATATCTGCACGGTTTTCCTGAGTTCATTCAGGCGGCGCGAGACGCGCAGGTGCGCGCTCTTGAGCGTGCCGTCCAATTCGGTGAGCGCGGCCAGCTCGTCAGTGCCCTCCGGGAACGTCAATTGCACCTTGGGATCGCAAAGCATCTGCAAGGTCTTTTCAGCGGAGGTGAAATCGAACTCGATCTGGCCGCCGGCCCCGAGCATTTTGCGGCTGGCATACTTCACCGCGTCGTACTCGCCGAATCGGCGCATGAGTTTGAGTTCGCGGCAGAGGGCGACCATGCCTTTGGGGCTTTGCAGGACCATTGAGCGGGCGAGTCCTTGCAGTTGGTCCACGGAAACCAGTTTGGGGTTTTCCTCACGCGCCCAGGCGAGGACCTCGGTGGCAAACTCGCAATAGCGTTCGAGACTGCGGGGCGGGATTTTGTCCGCGTAATTTTGTTTGAACAATTCCCAGTCGCCATGCTCCATCTCGGCTTTGGCGGAGAGGAAGAAAAGGCCGGCGTTAAAGGCGTCTTCCTTGGCGGATTGGAAGTCCTGGAGGAATTTCTGGTGCTGCTTGATGCCTTCGAGCATCCACTTGGCGGCGTTGGCTTGCTTGCTGGGTTTCATCGGAGGTTGAGCAGGATTTGCTCTGCGTGGACGGCACGCGCCCTCTCCATCTCCGCGGCGGCGGAGGGATTGGAGAAGCGCAGGCCGGTGAGGATGAGCCTGCGCACGTACTCGCCCAGGCTGCGGTCGTCAGCCAGCGCGAGGCGTCCCAGAATGAGCCGTTCCTGCTTAAGCAGGTTGACGGAGACGTTGACGGTTCCTTTCCCCAGTGGGTTTGGCATTGTTGGTTTCCTGTTGAAGGTCCTGGCGAATGAGGTAGCAGACGTAGTTGCTGAAGTTGCGGCCCTGGTGGCGCGCCCGTTCCCGGGCGGCACAGAGCAGCTCTTCGCTGATGCTGAATCCGTGCGGCCGGGCCTGTGTTTTTGGCTTCATTCGCTTACTTCTTAAGACTTAAGCAAAATACTTAAGATTCGTCAACAATTATTTTGCAATATTTTTTCACGTATTATAAAGTCCGCCTGTGAGGGGAAAACGGTACAAAACCGCTACGGTGAGTTTTTCAGGCCAGGAGGAGCTTTACGGCGAAGCCATGCGCAGGGCCCGGGCCGAGCGGCGCAGTCTCTCAAATTATATCCGTGGCTTGATTGAGCGGGATTTGGCCGCCGCTGAGAGTGAGGCAGCCATGCATGAGGAGCCGCTCAGTTATCGCGCTTCCGCCTCGAAAAAGGACAATGCGCGCCGATTTCTGGACAGCGTGAAGGCTGAGGGTGGCGCAACCGCTCCATCTCGTCTGAAAGGACCAACAGAAGGCGGTCAATGACATTCACGCGCTTGCCTTCCGGCAAGGCGCGGAGCATTTTACGAAGTGCGCGCTCGATGGCCGGCAGGGAGCAGGGGACGGGCCAGAGCAAATCCGCCACCGTGGCGGATTTAACACCTAGAATTAGAGACGATGGGCCGCGGAAGCCCAAAAACACGCCGTAAATCGTTGAACATCAACAAAGAAATCCGCCACGGTGGCGGATTTGACAGGCAAAATTAGATAAAAAATTATGCAAACCCAATACACGGAGACCGAGAAACTGGCGATGTCAGCGGGCAGATGGAGCCTGGGCGCGGGGCTGATTTTTGTGGCGGCCATTCTCACGGGCACAGGCTCGGCGATCTGCCTGATCAGCGCCGATTCAGCCGCGGCGCCGCTGTGCGGGCTGGCCGTGGCCGGCGGCCTGGCGGCCCTGGCGCTTTGGTTCCACCTCATTGCGCAGTTGATCCATATCCGCGCGCTGCTGGCGCGGTAGCACCCGCGTCCCTTTCGCGAATAACCCGTTTCTCCCCTCTCTAAATCTGGTCAGAATTAGAGACAGATTTAGAGAATAACGCTCGCCTAAGTTTTACCTTCTTTTGCTTCCAGTTCGAATGAGGGCGTGAGATAACATTTTCGTTTTAGTTCAACCGGCGTTTGCCCCAAGGCCACAACAAAAAGGTTCTTATGAAAAGTATTGTCCGTTTTGGGGCGCTCGCCCTGCTCAGTCTCTCCGTCTCGCTTCAGGCTCAAACCACCAACTTCTTCCAATCGGTGGAGATTTATTTCACCGGCATCAATACCAACTACACCTTCAGCCGCGTCCTGGTCTGGAACGGCATGGAGTACCAGAACGGCGTGAATATCGCCGATGACCTGGCCGGTTCCCTCGACGTGTACGCGCCCAAGGGGTGTTACACGGGCGGCATCACCGCGTCCTTGGAAGGGGGGATGCGGAACGCCGGGATCGCCGGCACCATCGTCAGCGGCCAGGGCGGCGCGGGGCTGAACTATAATTACTTCGATGTGCGCCTGGGCGGCTACGCCGACGGCGGCTACAACGAAGTCACCCATCGCGGCTACGGTGAACTCGGCGCCCGCGTGATGAAAAAGCCCACCCCGAATACTTTCGTCGGCGTCGGCGCGGCCATGCAGTTGCCCACCAAGGGCCCTGCGTATCCTCTGGCCGGCGTTTTTGGCGGCGTGACCTTCTAAGGTAGGGCGGCGCTGCCGCGCCGCCCCATTCAAACCAATTTATAAACATGAAAGGGAAGGTCCGCTTGGGATCGTGGCGCCGCGACGGCGGATCTTCCCGCATTAATTTGGGGCGGCGCAGCAGCGCCGCCCTACCGGAGTAGCATGAACCTCGACGAAACCCTTGACCTGATCGAGCGAGTCTCGCGCTGGCTGGAGCGTGGCGCAAAGGTCTTTCTCAAAGCGCCGCCGTCGCTGAAACGAAACCGTCTCTTGAAGGAAATCCGCATCCGCAATCGCCAGCTTGGGCGCGAACTGGCGCGGATCGAGGAGGCGACGTCGTGACCCCATCCCCCACCATCTACCTGTACGTCAATGGCATCGCCACCTGGCCGGGCGACGCGACGAACTGGAACAAGCGCGCGGTCACGTTTACGCACCTCACCACGCCGCACCGGGCCGAGGCGTTTGAGTATTTTACCACTCCGCTCACGCGGCCCTTCAAGGAGGACCAGCGAGCCAAACATTTTGACCGGGCCGTGCGCGCGTACAGCCGCGCCGGCTGGAAGATTGTTTGCGTGGGCCACAGCAATGGCGCGGCCATCATCCTGGAAGGACTCAAGCGCGCCGGCTGGCCGCGCGTGGAGGGGGTGCACCTGGTCTGCGCCGCGTGCGAGGCGGACTTCGAGAGGAACGGGCTGAACGCCGCGCTCGCGCGTGCGGCGGTGGGCAAGGTCTTCGTCTATGTCGGCTGCCGGGATTGGGCGCTGCGCCTGGCACACACGATACCGGGCAAGCTGCTCGGCTACGGCACGCTCGGGCTGAAGGGCGCGCAGAATGTTTCTCCTCACGCAGCCGGCCAGGTCCGCCAGACCTGGTGGCAAAACTACGGCCATTCCACCTGCTGGGAGCCGCCCTATTTCCGCGAGACCATGAGGAATTTTGTTGAATGAACCACTTCATCTCCATCTGGCTCGCCATCGTCCTGTGCTTCTACTGGTTCAATTTGGTCTGGACCGTCCCGTGCAGCAATATCAACAACCAGCTCACCGAATGGATGTTTAACGCCCGCGCACAGGGCGGCGATTTCCGCGACATGTTCCCCCACCTGAAAAATCGCATCGCCGGCCTCTGGCTCACCGGCCGCCTGGTGGACTGGCGTTGCAAGGGCGGCGGCACCTGGATCCGTCCGATGCTGACGACCCAGGGCGGCAAAGTCGTCCCTCTGGCCGCGCCGCAGGCAACCAACAGCTATCGCAGTGTCTTCGCCGCCTACTTCACCTTCTGGCTCGCCGCCACCTTTGCCTTGCTCATTATTTTTCTGCGCCAACCGCTTCTGCCCATCGCACTCATTCGTCCCTCCCACCTCTGGCCCGGCCTGGTGGACGGCGGCCTGGTCCTCCTGGCGCTTTGCCTGCCTGGCGTCAGTCGCGCCCTTAAATTCCTCATCGCCATTTTCATCGCCGGCCTCTTCTTCGCCGGCGCCTGGACCGGCTTCAACGAATTTTGCGAGCCGCTGCCCATCGCGGCCATACTCGTCGCCGGCTATTTAACCAACCACTCCTTCAACCAGACACCAACCTATGTGGACCGATAAGTTCAATGCTATGACGGCCGTGGCCGGGTTCGCCGGCGCGTGGCTGTTACACGGGTATCACTGCGCCGTGAACGCCGGCGGCGTCCTAAACATCTGGCGCAAGTTCTGGGGAACGAACGAAAAACCAGATGCGCCCGGCGCGACGCCTGGCGCGGCAGCCGGGACGGCCTCGCTCCCCAACGCTCCGGTCTATCGCCCTCCCACATGAACATACTGGCCCAGTCCACCGATCTGCCGGCCGTCCCGGGCGACACGCTCAAATGGGTGCTCGTCATCATGGTGGCGATCCTGCTCATCGCCGTCGCGGTGTACTCCGCCTTCGGACTGAAGCGCGTGCGGTTGGACACCGATCCGCCGCCAGCGTTCCGCAAGGCCTCGCCCGAGTTCAATCCCGCCCTCTGCGACGAGCTCCACTCCCAGGTGGCGCGCCGGCTGGACGGCCACGACGCGGCCATTGAGGCGCTGCGCGCCGAGGCGGTCAAGGGAGACAAGGAGCTGGAGGCCAAGCTGGAGGAGTTCCGGCTCGAAGCCAAGCGCACGGAATCGGGCTTGCATCGCAAGTTAAACGGCATTTCACGCAACCTCTATTTGGTCGCCGGCAAACTGGGTTGCAAAACCGTTCCCACCAGCGACGAGGAGGAACCATGAAGCGCGAGGAAGAAATCCGAAAAGAAATTCTCTTCCAGCTTTACGCCGTCCGGCCGCTCGCCCTCACGCCGGATCGCATCAGCCGAGACGCGACCAAGCAACGGTATGACTACACGGCCTCGGACATCCGGCGTGAGGCCGAGTTTCTCGCGGATGAAAACCTCATTGTGCGCGTCAACGAGCCGGGTACCACGGCCGTGATGTATCGCATCCACGCCGCCGGCGTGCGCCACTACGAACAAAATCTCGCCGCGTGAGCCACGCACGCACAGGCAAGATCGCACGCGCACCCTTTGAGGTGCGCAAGCACGTGAACGAAATCATCCGTGATGGTTTCCCCGCCAAGCGCGTCATTGCATATCTGGACTCGGTGGGCATCCATGGCGTGACGGAATTGAACGTCTCGCATTGGCGCGATGGCGGCTACCAGGATTGGCTGGCCGAGCAAAGCCGGCTGGATGACATGGCGGCCAAGCGCGAGTTCGCCCTGGAGATTGTGCGGCAGAATGAGGGCAGTAAGTTGCAGGAAGCCACGTTGCACCTGGCCGCCAGCCAGCTCTATGAGGCGCTCACCGACTTCGATGTCGCCGGCCTCAAGGAGTTGCTGGCCGACAAGCCGGAGAACTACGCCGACATCGTCAACAGCCTGGCCAAGCTCAGCAAGGGCGCGCTGGAGGTGGAGAAGTATAAAGACCTGGCCGCCGAGAGGGTCCTGGACGCGGCGGTGCGAAAGAAGGCGGACGAGATCAACAAGTCGGACCGGAGCAACGCGGATAAAATTGCGGCGATGCGGCGCGAACTTTTCCGGTCGGTGGATGAATTGCAAAAGTCCGGCGCGGTGAAAATTCCCAAGGCATGAAGCGCGAACGCAGACCCTACCAGGACGTGGCGCTCGTGGCTGTGCGCGAGACACGGCAGATCGCGCTCTATTGGGCGCGGCGCTGTCGCAAGTCCACCACGCTGGGAGACATCGCGTTTGACGAGATGAGCAAGGCGGCCGGCCGCATGGTGATAGCCGCCAGCGCGTCGCTCTTGCTGGGCAAGGAATTGGTGGGTGTGACTTTGAGCGCGGCGGAGCAGGGCATGATCGTGGCGAATGAATCGGCCGCGCTGCGCTCGGCGCTCGAAACCGGTGCGGAAGAAAACAACCTCGTTTTCAAGGTGGCGGATTCGGGCAGGGACAAATTGCTCAACGGTCTGACGCCGGAAGATTTTGCGGAGCTTTACCAGAGCTCGCGCATGGAGCTGCGCTTGTATTTCGACCACACACATTTTTCGCGGCTCCAGGTGATCGCGCCGAATCCGGCCACGGCGCGGAGCTGGCGGGCGACGGTGCTGCGTGACGAGGCCGGATTCACCAACCCGAATTTTGAGACCGAGCTTCGGATCGCCACCGATCCCATGATGCGCGACACGCCGGACTTGAAGATCATCTACGCCTCCAATTTGTCCGGCAATGATCGCCATCCCTATTTCGAGATGACGATGCCGCGAGAGGTCCGGGCGGCGACAGAGGATGAACAGTTTCCCGCGAACCCACAGGGCCATCTCTATATCGGCCAGCAGGGAATCCTGGTGCACCGCGTGGCGCTCAAGGATGCGTATGCGGCCGGACACAAGCTCTACGACGATGCCGGCGCGGCGATGACTTATGAGCAGTGCCAGAAGTTTCCCCAGTTTAAGTCCGGTTGGGATGAAACTTACGCGCTCAACCATAAAAGCGGCGGCGCGGCGGTGATTGACTTGATCGCGCTGTTGTCGGCACAGCGCCGCGGGATTGGCCAATGCAACTTCACCTATGTTGAAACCGAGAGCGAATTCCGGCTCGCGCTTGATTTGCTTCGCTCGACATTGAGGACCGGTCCGGTGGGGATCGGCTTCGACGTGGCGAGCACAACGGCCGAGAAGAGCAACCCCAGCAGCATCACGGTAACGGAGAACGTGGGCGGGGAGCGGTTTCAGCGCGCGATCATCGTGTTCAAGAGCAGGAAACGGGCGGTGATGAGCGACTACCTGCAACGCGTGGTGCGCACGGTGCGTGAGCGCAAGGAGGGAGGCCCGGCGCGCCGGCTCTGCATTGACGCCAGCAACGAACGCCTGGCCGCCGAAGAGACCAAAGATGATCTCACGCAGTACATTCCCGTGCAGCTCGTGCTGGGCGGGTCGTCCGTCGAGCCGATCCCAATAGGATACCAGGACTCGATCAACTATAAAACTTATCAAGGTGACCTTTACTGCGCGGCCGTCAACGAAGGCCGCACGGTGATGCCGCCAGATGACTACGTGAAGCAGGACCATCGGCTGCCGATCAAGAATAACGGCAAGTACGAATGCCCGGTGGATAACGAAGGCCGCCACGGGGACACGTTTGATTCGGGCAAGCAGGCCGAGTTCGCCTTGGGGAACAATCAAAATGAGGTCTGGGCAATTGTAGGATGAAAATCGCCGGCACAAATATTGAGGACCCGGCCACGACCAATCGGTCGTTTAGCGAGATCGTGCAGGGGCTGGATTCGGCACGGAGGGAATTTTCGCCGGACGTGCTCTCGTGGCTTCGCGGCGACGACATCATCGAACGTGAGGGGGCGAAGCTGGGATCGCCGTATTCGCAGTCAACGTGGGTCTATGTGGCCATTTCGTGCCTGGCTGAAAACGTGGCGCAAATCCCGATGCGCGTTTCAAAGATTCCGCAGAAGGCGGCGAAGCTGTTTCCGCGGGACTGGCGCAAGGAGTGCGGCGGGGCGTTTGACTTCCGGCGCAAGAGTGTGCTGGGAGAAAATATCGTGGAGAGCGGCGAGGTGGTGGACCTGTTCAACAATCCGCACCCGACAATGACGCGGGCGCTGTTCTGGGAGAGCGTGATTTCGTGGTGCTGTTTGCGCGGTGAATTTTTTGTGGTGCCGCTGGACGGCATGGATCAGCCGGTGGACCTGGCCGCGCGCGGGGGAAAAGTCAAACGGCTGCTGACACTGGAGCCGGGATTGTTCTGGCACGTGGTCGTGGGCTACGAGCTGGAGGCGTGGCGTTACACCGGGTCGCCTTTGCTGACTCCATTGCCCAGCGAGATGCTCTTGCCCAGTGAGGTGATCCATTATCGGACGTACAACCCCTATCTGTACTGGCGCGGGATGTCGCCGCTCTTCCTGGCGATGCTGCCGGCCATGAGCGATTACGCCGCGAGCCAGTTTATGAAGGGGCTGATGATGAACAATGCCGACACGGGCGTCATCGCCACAACGGAGCAAAACCTCACGCAGGAGCAACGGGAACAATTCATGGCCGCGCTGCGCGAGCGCAAGCGCAAAGCCGGCACGCCGGACCGGCCGCTCTTCCTGTCCAGCGGCGTGAAGATCGAGAAGCCCACGATTTCAAACGTGGATATGGAGTTCCTTTCCAGTCGTAAATTTTCACGCGAAGAAATCTTTGCGGTGTGGAAAGTGCCGCCGAGCCTGGCGGGCATCGAGAGCCAGGGCGCGAGCAAGGGGGGCCAGGGTTCGACCAGCGGCGGGAGCCAGTCGCAGGACAGGCGCGTGTTCATCGAGAACACCGTCACGAATAAATGCCGGCAGTTGGAGGCGTCGTTTAGTCCGCTGGCGAAGCGGTTCGATCCGGCGTTTGAACTTTGGTTCGACATTGACAGTTTGCCGATCATGCAGGAGGCGCGGCGGGACCGGTTGACGGCCGCGACGGCGGCTTTTGGGCTGGGCGTACCGCTGAATGACATCAACCAGGTCTATGACCTGGGCTTCAAGAAATATCCTTGGGGCGACGAAGGCTATCTGCCATTCAATTTGCAAGTGGCTGGGGAAGAGAAGGGGCAGACGGAGCCAGGGCAGGACCCGAACAATCCGAACAATCCGGAGACGGGCGACGAGAACACCGATCCCAACGAGCCGCAGAACCCTGAGCAGGCCGCGGCACGCAATCCGCTGGTGAGAGCAGAGAGATTGTTGCTATCGTTTTCCGAGACGCTGGCGATACGCGCTAGGCCTGTCGTGCGCAATCCACCGCACGGCTACGAGCAGAGCATCGCCGGCGCCGAAAAAGCCAAGGCCGGCCGGATGCGGAAGTTTTTCTTTGAGCAGCGCGGGCGCGTGCTCGCCAAGCTGGCCAAGGTGAATCAGAGCGTCCTTTCCGCGCAGGACACGCGCAAGAAATCAATAGACGATCTCTGGGACAAAATGATGGAGGACCTCTATCTCCACCAGAAGCTCGATCCCTCCATCCGCACGGACCTGGAATTTGGCGGCGCGCAGATCATGCAGGAAATCAGCGCCGGCGTGGATTTCAATCTGCCTCCGACCGAGGCGCTGGAATATCTGGCCAAACGCAAGAAGGCGATTGACTCGATCAACGAGACGACATGGGATGCGCTCAAGGCCACGCTCAGCGACGGGCTGAGCGCCGGCGATTCGATTTCCCAATTACGCGACCGGGTGAATGATGTTTATTCCGCCGCCGGCAAGGCGCGAGCCACGACGATTGCGATGACGGAGACCAACGGAGCGGTGAACGGCGGCCGTCAAATGGCGATGACCCAAGCGGGCATCGAGAACAAGGGCTGGCTCACGGCGCATCTGGAGACCACGCGAGCCACGCATTACGCCAATGAAGCCATCTCGACCAACGACGGCGGCATACCCATTGACGACACCTGGCCGAACGGCTGCGACTACCCCGGTGATCCCGCCGGCGATCCCAGCGAGACGATCAACTGCCATTGCTGCGGCTACGCCATAGAACCAGGCAAGGGCGCCAAGCCCGTGAAGTTTTTGACCTGGCAGGAATTTTGCGAGGCGAAAGCCGGCAAGGAGGCGAAGAAATGAGAAAGCGCCTGCGATTCGATTTGCGCCCCCAGGATCGCACCGGGCCGGATTCCCCATCCGCAAATAAATCGTCGTTGCAAGGCGGGTTCAAGGCGTTGCAATGGCCAAAAACAACCCCTGGTGACCAAAATCAAAACCTATGAAATGGAACGAAGCAAACTTAGAGAAAGAGTTCTCCGGACGGCTGGTGACCCTCCGGGACGGCCGCCAGGGCATCCGCGGCGGACTGCATTGCACCTGGAAGGATTTTCCCGGCACCGATCCGGTGATGGATATGGTGGCCAGCGATGATACCGTGGACCGCTACAACGAGTGCATCAAGCAGGACGGCTGGCAGCTCCAGAATTTTATGGCCAACCCGGTGGTGCCAGACTGCCACGATTATTCGTCCATCAGCAAAGTGCTGGGCCGGGACATTCTCCCGGCGGACCAGCAGGTGGCCGGCGGCCGGCTCGGCGCGCGCGTTTTGTTCGCGGTGGAGAATCCGCTCGGCAACCTGGCCTACAAGATGGTCAAGGGCGGCTTCATCCGATCCATGTCCGTCGGCTTCATTCCGCTGGAATGGACCAATGGCAACGAGTCCGGCCAGCCGGACCGCACTTACACGAAGCAGGAACTTTTGGAGAAGTCCATCGTGGTAGTGCCGGCCAATCCCGGCGCGACCATCGGCGCGGCGCTCAAGAGTGGCGCGATTGGGCGCAAGGATTTAACGGAACTCCATGAGTTCCTGAAACAATTTTGCAGCGCGGCCCCTGACACTACATCGCGCACAGTGAGTGCGGGGGAAAACGATGTGCGGACCCTGCAATTCGTCATCACCGCCTGTGAGCGGTGGACCCGGTAAAACCATCAACCAAACATTCTAAAATCCAAAATGAAAAAGTTCTTAAGTCGGTATCGGCACCTGACGGCGCTTTTGGCTGTGCTGGTGATGTGCTTCGCTATGTTCATGCTGGGTGCTCCAGCGTGCGTTTGCTTCGCCATCGTGGCGTGCTGGCAGTTGGCGCAATTGGCGCGCAGCAAGCCGCGGCGCGGTTACGTGTATGAAACCATCGGCTTGACGGCCGAGCAGATCAAGGAGTTCGAGACGCTGCTCAAAGACCTGGGCGGCATCAAGGAATTCATTCCGGGCCTCAAGGAATTGGCGGCCGTGGAGGGCGGTTTTGCGGCGATCAAGAAATTGCCCGAGCTGCTCGGCGCCGAACGCAAGCGCGTGGATGAAGCCGAGAAAACCATCGGCAAACTCCGCAAGCAAATCGCGCACAGCTCGCAGACCGGCGTGCGATGGGTTGGCAACGTCCCATTTGTCACGGACGATTGCGCCAAGGCTCTTACGAGCGTGCTCGTGCTCGAAGCCGCGCAACTGGGCGAGAACGCCATGCGCCAGGTCAGCCGCGAGCAGCGCACCTGGGAACCGCTCGTCAACATGGCCGCGGAAATCATGGGAAAGGACGCGAAGTATTTCCTGAAGGCGCTGGGGATTGAGCAGCGGGCGGGCGGCGCATTGACGCCTACGGACATACCGTTGCCCGTGATCTATATGCCGCAGATCGTTGAGCTGGTCTGGAAATATGGTCAGGCCCGGCAATTCGCCACCGTTTGGCCGCTCGGCGCGGGTACCGTCAAACTGCCTCGCCTGCAAGCGGGCGAAGATGCGTTCTCCTTCCTGGGCGCTGGTACTGCCGGCATGAGCCAGCAGATCGGCGAGAAGGAAGTCACGGCCGCGCTCGTCACCTTTACGGCGAACAAGTGCGGTGGTTTGATTCGCATCCCGACCGAACTTGAAGAGGACACGTTCATCGCCCTCGGCCAATTCCTCGCGCGTTACATCTCGCGCCAGATGGCCAAGCTCGAAGACACGACCATGTTCCTGGGCGATGGCAGCGCGACCTACGCGAACATCACCGGCATTGGAAACTATTGCGTGGCCAACCCCACGTACCTTCACCAGTTGAAGGCCGGCAATACCGTGCCGACCGATGCGACGATCAATGACTTCCGCGCCATGCGGGCGTTGGTCAACCCCGCCGTGCTGGTGGACGATCCGGCGTACTACATGAATCCGACGATGGAGGCGCTGCTCGTGACGTTCAATACGCTGAACCAGCCGTTGATCTACATCCCGGCGCGCGGCGGCCAGCCGGCCACGCTCGACGGGTTCCCGATCCGCTGGATCGGCGTCGGCCAGCCCTACACGCTCAACGCGGCTCCGAACACCTTCCCGGCGTTCTTTGGCTCGTTGAAGTATTGGTACTTGGGTGAACGCGGCCAGGTGCGCGTCGAGGTCAGCCGCGAGGTGTTCTTCGCGACGGATGAACTCGCGATGCGCGCGTTGGAGCGCATTGACGTGGAGGCGATGGCCATTGACGCGATGAGCGCCATGCAGTTGCCGGCCGCCTAAAGCTAACGCCGCTTTCCCTCCCTCTCCCCGCCAATGGGGAGAGGGCCGGGGTGAGGGGCAAAACCGCAAACCACAACCGATAAATCAAAATCTATGGCAAAAGAAAAACTTGAGACTGTGGACCTAAGCGCGGACCCCGATCCGTTGCCCAAGGCCGGCGACAAGGTGAACTATGTTCTCCCCGATTCGCGCAAAACAACCGAAGTGGTCGTAGCCGCGGTGCCCACCGAGCACAAGGGCCGCGTGGTGACCATTGACGTAACCAAGCCCGATGACAAAGCCAAGCGCGTCATCCACGTGCCGCACCGGCCGAAGGGGGCCTTGGCCGGCAATACGTGGCATTGGGCCGCGACAGTGTTGATCCTGGCTGTTCTTTCGCTGTGCCTCACGGCCAGCGCGGCGCTGCCGACGTATCACACCCTGACTGCGTATGGCAATCGAGCCAACCCGTCCACGATCATATTTCCCGCTGATCCGAATTCCCAAATTCGCCTGATCAACGTGTTTTATGGCGCGGACACCAACACCGCCGCGCTGCAACTCAGCAGCGGCGTAACGGCCTATACGCTCATGGCCACCAATACCTCGACCAGCGCCATCACGAATCTCATTGATTCGACGAATGGCCTGGCCGGGGCAAGCTGGCTGGTCTTGCAGCACAACGGGACGTGTTACACCAACGCGATAGCCTCGGCTGGATGGGGTTCCTACATCACTGGCACAAATACCTTTGGCGTCACTCAATACCAGCCCTTCGTTGTCATCGGCACCGGTGGATGGGGCATTGCCACCAGCGTTGGCGATAACCTGTACCAAATGGGTCCTGTCAGCTCTATCCCGGTCGGCATGGCGACGAACTCCCTAAATGGCGATGACATCTTCAGCGCCAACTATGGGCGCCCGCTGCTATTGCAACTGACGCCGGCCTACGCGACCAACATGCTGTACACGGCCTCGACTCACTACGATTCGCAGAGCCAGTGAGGCAGCGGGCATGATAACTCAGCCACCAGAGGACAGGATGCTGCGCAGCGGTGAGTTTCCACACCGCCACGCACCGCCCCCATCCTCCCCTGGTGGCTCTTCCTCCGAACGCAAAACGCAGAATGCAGAAGGCAGAAATGTCGGCCGCGCCCGCACCGAACAAATTCTGGCGCGTCAATCGTATATCGTAAATCGCAAATCGAAATGAACGTCGGCCTATCGAATCTCGTCACGCTCAAGGCGCAACTCCTGGCGCCAGCCGCGCAGGCCACCACCACCTGGGACCCTCTCATCATTGCGCTCGGCCAGGGAGTGGAGGCGCAGATGGAAAATTTCTGCGACCACAAATTCGCACGCGTCGTCGGCGATCAGTTCGTCTGCCAGGGCGACCGCGCCAGCTTCGTCCTCCAGCGGTATCCAGTGGAGGTCATTTCCCTCGTCGAATTTCTCTACGACAACGCCGTCGGCTGGGTTTCCACCGGGCCAAACGTCCCGATCATTGAAACCAATAATCCCTTGAGCGGGGTGTGTTATTTGCAGGACGACATTGACGCCGGCCGATTTTGGAACCAAATCCGAATTACCACCACCGCCGGCTATTTCTTTGAGCAGCTTGAGCCGACCGATCCGGGTTATCCCACCGCCGTGCCGCCAACTTCCTTCGCTTTGCCGAACGATTTATTTTTCGCCTGGATTCTCCAATGCAAGCGGGTTTGGCAGGAATTCGACCCATTGGGCGAAAGAATCTCTGAATCCGGCTCGGTGCAAAAGGAGCCGGCCGATCTGGAACTGGTGCCCGCGGTCAAGGCTATGCTCGCCCGGTACCGCCGCCAGCAACTCGTATGAGCGACCGCTATTCCATCACGATCCCGCCCGAAGCCGAGCTCGCCGCCAGCAAGCTCAAGGATAAAGCCGGTCTATTGCGTGCCATCGCCCGCGAGTTGGATCGCCAGAATCTTTACACCGTCGCTCACATCCAATCGGCGTATATGAGCTTCCCCAAGTCCGGCCCCACAACGCTGAAAGGAACGCGCGTCATCAGTAACCGATTGAGAAATTCTCTCCGCGCCACAAAGGCCGTTGTCGCCGGCAATGGCCTTGAATCCACCATCGGCACGAATGTCGTTTATGCCGCCGCCTTGGAGTACGGTTTTGACGGCGAAGAAACCGTCAGCCCCCATATGCGCCAAAGCTTCTCCCGCCAGCGCGTCTTCGGCCGCCGAAAAAAAATCCGCGGCGCCGACATCGCCGTCAGAGGTTATACCAGGCAGATGCACCTTCCCGCTCGCCTGATGATTCACAAAGGCATCGAAGATCGCCTGCCGGAATACGGCCCGGCGCTGGGGGACGCCATCACTCAATTCGCCACCAGCCATGATTGACACCACCTTCATCCGCCGCTTCCAGGACGCCATCACCGGCAAGCTCCTCTCCGAGCCGCTCTTGAACTATGTCAGCATCGTCTCCCACCGCTTCCAAGTCACCCAAGCCATCGCACAGCGCAGCATCCCCCACCTCGCAGGCCGTAACGGAAAAGTCGGCGCCGGCGTCCTCGTCAACCTCCCAGCCGCCGACCCCTCCAAAGACGCCGACGTTCCCGGCGCCCAAATGGACGCTCTCATCTGGCTCGATATTTTGTCCAAGGACGATATAAACCTCGTCGCCACCAACGGCGCCAACATCACCGCCGAGGAAATCCTCGTCATCATCTGGTTCCTCCTCAACCAATGGCTCAACCAGGGCATCGGCTCAGGCAACATGTACGTGGACGGCTTCGACCCCATCGAAGACCGCAAAGGCGCCTACGGCTACCGCATCCAAATCCGCCTCCGCCTGGCCGAAGACCAGCCCGCCAAAGTCGCCGCCCCCACCATCTCCTTTGCCGGCGACAACGCCTCCCTCGCCTGCGCCACCAACGGCGCCGTCATTTTTTATACCACGGACGGATCCCTCCCCGGCCCCTGGCTCGCAAACCCCGGCGACACCCCAAACACCAGCCAGCCCTACAACGCCCCCGTCGCCGTCCCCAGCGGCGCCACCATCCTCGCCGCCGCCTACATCGGCGCCTTCGTCAACGGCGTCTGGCAAGGCAACCCCGCCTACATCGGCTCCGACGTCTGGTCCGCCACCGCACCATAAAACAAAATGAGCAACGCAGAATGAAGAACGAAAAAACGAAAACGTCCGCTCGCTTCCCCCTCTCCCACCGGGAGAGGGCCGGGGTGAGGGGCCGGTGTCTTCTACAACGAGAAAGGTAAAAAACAATGAACTCCTCCAACATCATCATCGGCCCAGGATACGCCACCTTCAACGGCGGCAACTTCCGCTTCGGCGACAATGGCGTCAAAGCCAAATTCGTCAAAAACCTCCGCGAAATCTCCGCCGAAGAATTCGGCCGGTTCGATTCCGCCCAAATCAAACGCCGCATCACCGTCTCCGCCCGCCTCTGGTCCGGATGGGAAAACCTCCCCCTCATCTTCCCCTCCGCCGCCTTCTCCCCAACCATCGGCGGCAAACTCTTTGGCACCGCCAACCTCGTCCTCGTGATAAACGGCCAGGACGGCTCGCGCCTCACCGTCGTCAACGCCCAGATCACCAAAATGGCCAACCTCCAGCTCAGCGTCGCCAAGGAACTGTTCGCCGCCGACCTCGAATTCACCGGCCTCCTCAAATCCGGCAACACCCCCGACCAGGCCGGCAGCTACTACACCTATTCCACCGGCAACAGCTACGGCCCGCCCGCCTTCGCCAAAACCAACTTCCGCGCCCCCATCCTCACCGCCGCCTGGGCCGGAACCCTCACCAACGCCGGCACCAGCTTCGCCAGCTTCAGCCTCAAAAACGGCGCCATGCTCGACTGGAAATGGAACCTCGACTTCGAACCCTGCGACGTGGACGGCTACGGCGAAGTGGACGCCATCATCACCGACTTCGAAGGCAGCGCCAAAGGCACGCCCATCGGCGTCATCGAAGCCGACGCCGCCGCCGCCCTGCTCCCCGCCCAAGCCCTCGGCCTCCTGGAAAGCCTGAACGGCGCCGGAAACCTCGTGTTCACCTTCGGCTCAAACAGCGTGACCCTCTATCAAGCCTTCGTCGCCGAAAACGACGGCTTCGCCTGGTCCCGAAAAAACAACCGCATCGGCGACCTCACCTGGCGCACCACCGTCCCCTTCGCCGCCGGCGCCCCCACCGCCCGCGCCGCCGCCAGCTAAACCAAGCTCAAAACCAAAAATGAAAGGAAAAATGAAATCGTCCCCCCTGCCATTCGTCATTCGTCATTTGGGTATCGCGCCCGCCCTCGGGTGCCTTCGTGGCCGCCCCGGCCGCGGTCTGCGTTGCGCTCTGCCCATCCTCTGTCTTCTAACCACCATCCTCCTCTGCACTCCCCACTCTGCACCGGCCCAAGTCGTCGGCTTCGGTAGTCCCATCACCATCACCGGCACCACCAACAGCCCCGCCGTGGACACCAACGCGCCCTCCATTCCCGTGCGCAAAATCAACGCCACCCTCACCAGCGCCAACTCCGGCTCCGTTACCGGCGCCGTCGCCAACGTCTGGCTGTCCCCCTCGCCCACCAACCTCGCCAACGCCTTCCTGCTGGGCACCGCCAGCTTCGGCCCCTTCACCAACGCGAACATCAGTTCGAGCCTCTTCTACACCAACCCCACGTTGTACACCGTCCTGCAACTCCAGACCGGCACCAACCCCATCAGCGTCCAGGAAGTGTACGGCCCTTAATCCGTGTCCATCCGTGTAATCCGTGTCTATTAACCACAACCAAAAAAAATAAAACCTATGCTCCTCCAAAAAGAAGACCTCCTCAGCATGATCGAAGCCGCCGTGGACCTGCGCAATCGCGCGCAGACAGCCATCGCCGCCGGCGATCATTTCATCACCATCGGCGAAACCAAAATCCGCACCGCCACCGGCCAGCTCGTCACCGCCGCCGGCCTTGCGCAAAACCTCGCCACCCAGTTGAAGAACCATCTCCAACTGGCCACCGGCGACACAGCCGCCCTGGCGAAAGCCAACACGCTAATCGCCACCCCCGCCCCCGAACCGCCGAAAACCGAGCCGGAGAAAAGCACCGCATCAAACAATTAAAACCGGTCGCCCGCTCGCCCCCCCTCTCCCGCCGGGAGATGGCCGGGGTGAGGGGCCCGGGAAATCTTAAATCTTAAATTTCAAATCTTAAATTTTACCTGTGGACGTTTTGGCCTACGACCTCATCACCCCGACCAACCCCCCGGTCGTGCTCGGCTCCATCGCCACGCAAATCTGGGTCAGCGGCTTCAAATACACCGAAGACCGGGAAATCCAGCCCGTAAAACTCTTCCGCGCCTCAAGCCTCACCATCTTCGACCGCCGCCTCGCCAGCGAGAATTTCCAATTCGCCGCCGGCCGCAGTTTCACTGGAAACCAGGGCGGCTTAAACCCCGTTGCACAAGCCCTGCAATTCATGTACCAGCACCCCGCCACAGTCCCGCACAAAGCAACGCTCAAATTCACCAGCCAGGGCGAAACCTTCTTCCTGCAAAACTGCGGCATCCCCAAAGTCGAACTCCTGGTAAAAAAAGGCGCCCTGGTCGTCTTCGGCTACACCATCACCGGCGGCACCTTCTCCATCGCCCAAAACCTATGAAATCGAATCACCAAACATCTCCCGCCCGCTCCCACCTCTCCCCCCGGCAGAGGGCCGGCGTCAGGGGCCCGGTATTTCTGCTTTCTGCTTTCTACTTTTTACTTTCTGCTTTGTCTTCGAGCGCCACCTGGGTCTTCTACTCCGCCGACAGCTTCATCGGCTTCCCCGGCTACTCCGTCCCCGAAGCCCTCACCAACCAGGTCACCATCCAGCCCTATCCCCCCGGCAACATGGTCACCCTCCTCGGCACAAATTTCGTCTCCGGCAGCTCCGTCACTTTCAACACAGACACCAACGGCAACGCCCTCCTTTACCTGCTCCCAAACAGCTACCTCCTCACCATCTCCGGCGTGGACCAATCCTGGCTCATCGGCGTCACCAACTCCGCCAATACCACCAACAACCCCGTCCCCATGGCCGACCTCGTCCTCCCCGGCACCATTGGCATCTTCACCTTCACAAACAACTACAACTTCATGTTCGTCGTTGACCCCGCCGACACCACACCCGGCGGCTTCGGCCAAAAAATCATCGCCGGCCAAAACGTCACCATCACCACAAACAACGTCGGCGGCAACGAAACCCTCACCATCAACGTCGGCACAAGTCTCGCCATCAGCTACACAAACGTCATCTCCCTTACCAACCTCCCCCCCAACATCGCCTTCACCACCAGCAACAACGCTTTTGTCGGCTCTAATTTTGAGGCCAACCTGCAAACCACCAACCTGCAAATCGGCTCGCTCTCCATCGGCTACGGGATGAACAACGCCTACCTCACCGGCTTCGGCGACAACGCCGCCAACGGAAAATATTACGGACTAACCTCAACAGTCCTCACCAACTCCGCATTGAATGGTGATTGGGTCAACTTCGCCGGCGGCCAGTACTACGTGAACAACGCGAACGGCCAGGCGCGCTACAGCTCCCCCTGGCTGGTCACCAACGGCCCATGGACCGTCATCAACGGAGCCAGCCCCGGCGGATCCTCCGCCCCTCTCCCGACGTTGCAGGGGGCGTTCATCGTCGGGGGCGCCGTCGTCATCACCAACCTCACCACCCCGAACCTCACTGCGGCAGGAACGCTCACGGGAAATGTTGTTGGCAACGCCAGCACGGCCACCGCCGCCGGACTGGCAACCAACGCAAGCACGGCGATGACCGCTCAAACGGCCACCAACGACAACATCGGCCGCGCCTTGGCCAGCCTGGCCTCCACTAACTCCCCCACGATCCTCGGCGCCACACTCGCCGGGGGAGTCGGCACTGGTATGACGCTGAACAATCCAGTCATCAACGGGGGAAATCTGGCGATCTCTCCTTATTATTTGCGGCTGTCCAGTCAGGATTTTTACGCCGGCAATTATTCCAATTTCTTGTCCGAGGTTTCGCTCGATGGGACAAATTGGTTTTTTGAAACCGTTCCGGTTCTGCCCCTTTCAGTCGCCGGTGTGGTGGGAACAAATTCCGTAATGGACGACCCATGCTGGACCTACAATTCGGGGGAGTGGATGCTTTGTTGGAACGGGGCAAACTCGACGAATGGCAACTTCAACGGGGGAGGAATCGGGTTGGCGACCAGCCCGGACGGTTTTGCTTGGAACTTCGTTGGCTGGCTTATGCCAACAAACAACCTGGTCAGCCCCGCAGCGCCCTGCGCCGCCAATTGGGGCCCGCACTTTGTGACCGACTCCATCGGCAATCTTCACATCGTTTTTTGGTGCCCGACAAACAATTTTTCTCCCAATGGCAACGCGCAGACCAACGGAGATTTTATTTTGGACCTGCCAAGCGGCCAGCTTACAGGGACGAACTACATCAACTGCCGGTACATCGCGCTTCCTGATCCCGATGCCAGCGGAACGCGGACGTTTTGGGCCGACCCGTCCATTTACTATATCGCTGGATCGTACTACCTGCTCAACGACAGCTATCTCTATTCCTCTCCCTACATTGACCAGGGTTATACCATGCTCAGCGATGCGTTCTCAATCGGGGACACATCGCACCCCGAGGGCGAACAGCTTTACAAAACGCCCGGTGGCGGCCCTTGGGTCATAGCGTCCACCCAGGTCCGCAGTGGGGCCGCTTGGATCTCGTACAACCTCACCAACTGGACAGCGGCGTCGAACTGGAACAACGGAACGTTTATCAGTGGCGGGACCCAAGGCACAATTTGCTATGTGGATGCGCCTTTCGCCTCCATTAAAAATGTAGGAGTCGTCCATGGAAGCTTTTATGGGCTTTTCAACGGCGACTTTTGGGGCAATGGTTTTCACATGACAAACCTGCCCGCCTTCGGCATCGCGGGCAACGGCCCCTCCGCCGGCCAATTCTTGGGCTACGACGGCGTCTCCTCCCTGCAATGGCAGTCCAGCGGCTCCGGCCTGACGGGCCTAAACGCCAGCCAGCTTACCGGCGGCACCGTCCCCGCGTCAGTGCTGCCGGGGAGCGTGGTTAGCACCAACAATCGTTTCGTGTGGTCATTCTTCCCGACGACGAAGACAGCCTACACCAACTCCTTGCCGCCCGGCACAGTGCCATTCAGCTACACTTTTGTGATGATCACGGTCACCAACAGCCCCGCGACCGGTTATACCACCACCAGCGGCCCGCTGGACGTGGCCACGGTCTTAGACGCGCCGACTGCGGAGGGGAACAACGGTTCGGCCGGTGCCAGCCTTTATTTTGACAGGGTGACAAACATGGTTGTGACTTTTTACGCCAATCCTCAAGGGTATCCTGCCGCCTATTCTATGGAGCCGCCTGGAGGCGGCAACATAGTGGCGGCAATATTAACCAACTGGAACTTCCAAGTCCGCGTTCAGCAATGAGGCCCGCCATCGCCATCCTCTGCTCGCTGCTGCTGGCCGGTTGCGCCAGCAAGCCCCCCTCCCCGCCCGCCCCCGCCGCCGTCGAATCCTTTCCCTCCCTGCCCGGCATGACCACCAACGGCGTCCTCCTTTCTGCATTCAGCATTCTGCCTTCTACCTTGCCCCCGCCGCCGCCCCCGCCCGTCCCCGTGGTCTTGCCTCCCATCATTTACCCGCCAGATGCCAGCAACCACATCTGGTACCTCCAAGAATCGCCCGACCTCCTCTCCTGGACCAACTACGCCGGCCCCTTTTCCGGCCAGCCCGGCGGCGAGTTTGTCCTCAGCAACACCGCCAGCCCCAGCTTCTGGCGCATGGAGGCCGACCAATGATCCCACCATTCGTCATTCGTCATTCGTCATTCTCCAATGGACCAAAATCTCGAATATAAAATCTCCACCCCCGCCGATACCTCCGGCGCCCAGCAGGCCTCCGACGCCATCGCGGACGTAAACAAATCCGCCAAATCCACCGCCGAAGGAACCGCCGCCCTCTCCGACCAGAACAAAATCCTCGGCGAAACCACCCTCAAGATGAGCGAGGGCCAGCGCGAACAATACCGCCTATTCAGCGAATTGGACCGCCTTCTCCCTGGCCTTGGCCAAGCCATGCACGGCCTGTCCATCCTTGGCATCAACCCCATCATCGGCTCCCTCACCCTCCTCGGCCTGGGCTTCGTTGGCGTAAAAAACGCCATCGGCGAATTCAATAAATCCCTCGACGAAGCCGGCGAAGCCGCCGCCAAATCCGACTTCATTGACGGCATCAACGCCCGCAATAACGCCCTCAGCGCCGCCATCGTCGCCATGCAGGCTTACGCCGACAAAGAAGCCGAAATCCTCAGCTCCGAGCAAAGCCTCGTCGGCGAGTTGCAGCAGGAAATTGCCTTGACCGCCGCCCTCGCCGCCGCCCGCGGCCAGCAGGCCGAAGCCACCCACACCCTCAACGAAGCCCAAATAGACCTCTCCGTCGCCAGCGGCAAAATGACCCCATCCGAAGGCATCGCCGCCCGCGCCGACGAAGCCAAGCGCTACGACGCCGAGCAGTTCGCCAACAAACAAAAAAAAGACGCCGACGAACTCGCCGCCAAGCAAACCGCCCTTGCCGCCGCCACCGACCGCCAGCCGGCCCTCGACGCCGCCAAAGCCCAAGCCGACGCCAACGCCCTGGCCGCCAAAGCAAAATTCGAGCAAGCGAAAAAAGACGCCGAGGCCCTTGACACACCGGAAAAGCGCATGGCGCGCCTCGCCCCCCTCAACGCCGCCATAGACGCCGCCCACGCCGAGACCGGTTCCGCCCGCGAAACCCTCACCGGCGACATCAAGCGCGGCATGATGCAGAGCCAGGTCGAGGCCGACCGCCGCGCCCTCGAATATCGTCAACGCGAAGAGCACGCGGCCACCGCCGCCCGCGACCTCGAACTCCACCGCCAAGCCCAAGTCGTCTCCGCCAGCTCCCCCGAAGCCGCCGCCCGCCTCCAGCAAGCCGAAGACGCCGCCAAAGCCGCCGACGACCGCGCCACCAAAAACGCGGAAGAGATCGCCAAACTCCGCGGCGAAACCCCCCAGGAAAAAGCCACCACCGCCGCCACCGCCGCCCCCGAGTCCGCCGCCGAAACCGCCCGCCAGCAAGCCATCCAAGCCAAAGAAACCGCCGACCTCATCAACCAGGGGAAAAAAGACATCGAGGACTACAAACGCGACGACGCCAAAGGCGACATCCCCGGAATGCTCGCCGCCCTCAAAGACCTCCTCGCCGCGCTCACCGGCCAGGCCGATGTCATCAGCGCCCTCCACACCGATATCCGCACCGTGCAGGCCAAAATCAAAGACCTCCAATCCCGCCAACAAAGCCAACTCACCCAATAACTTTGAAATCTTAAATCTCAAATCTGAAATCTTAAATCTCAAACCATGCTAGGCACCGGCGAATTCACCATCCTCTACAACGGCGTCGAAAAACCCCTCGCCGACTGGGGCATCGAAGACCTCGAATTCGAATGGGAAAACATGGCCCCACACTACGTCACCTTCACCGTCGGCGGCGTCCCTATTGACGCCACCACCATCTTCCCCTACGCCGCCACCGTCGAAATCTTTCAAAACCGCAACATCGCCAACGGCGTCTTCAGTGGTGGCGCCCGCTGGTTCTACGGCCGCGTCGAACCCTGGGAAAGCCGCGGCACCGGCTCCTCCGAAGACCAAATCGGCCGCCTCGCCAACCCATGGTGGTACCTCGAACATCAAATCTTCAAAATGTCCTACACCGCCCCCGGCGGCACCATCTACACCACCAGCCGCGTCGTCCTCGGCGTCCAACTCATCAACAACACCCAATTCGCCTTTTGCAGCACAGGCCAGCAAATCATCAACGCCCTCAACTGGGCCATCGCCGCCGGCGCTCCCATCCAGATCGGCAACGTCGCCCCATGGGCCATGCCCCCCACCGACTTCCAGAAAAACATCACCTGCGCCGAAGTCATCCAAAAAATGTGGCGCATCGAATCAGACTTCGTCGTCGTCTGGGACTATTCCACGATGCCCTATCCCACGATCCACTTTTTGAAAGGCAACGCCGCCAACCTCGCCCCCGGCCTGTCCCCGCAGCAGCAAGCCCCGCTCCTGCTCAAGCCCCTCTCCTTTAATCTCAACGCCGGCAACTTCATTAATCGAATGAAGATCAAACCCCGCCCCGACTGGCAAAAAAGCTACGTCAACATAGACTACGACATGCTCAATACCTCGGGCCAGTCCACCTACCTGGCCACGTTCAACGATCACTATCCCGACCCTCTCCCAGCCGATACCGAAAGCAAATTCCGCGGCCTGGACCTCTACTTCGACCTCACCGGCTCCCGCGTCAACATCACCACCGAGCAAGCCACCATCACCACCGCCCCCTTCGATTACACCAGCATCGCCCAATGGATCGCCTGGAAACAGGAACTCGCCGCCCCCACCATCCAATCCGTCGCCATCGTCACAGACGCCAACCACCCCGCCCCCGGCATCACCTGCACAGACACCGCCGCCGGCGGCAATCCCGTCGCCTACTCCGCCCTCTGCAACTGCGAACTATTGGATGGCGACTACCACGACTGGATGCAAAACGGCACCCTCCAGGTCTATGCCCAAAAAGTCCGCGCCATCGCCTGGGTCCAGATCATCCACAAAAACGGCAAAAAAGAGTACAAACAAATCAGCAAAGACTTCACCGCCATCAGCATAAACACCGGCGCCGCCCCCACCATCCTTTACACCCAAACCAGCACCCTCCAGCAATACGCCGACCCCTTGATCTCAGGCCTCGCCAAAATCATGTATCAAGCCTTCCAATCCCTCGCAGCCGAAGGCGAAATCGAATCCGCCGAATCCGAGATCTCCAACTCCATCAGCTTCGCCAACTCCCTGAACTTCCTCAGCCCCACCCAACCCGCCTGGGGAAC
>Ga0187876_1000837_pt1 | contig 29286 bp, 28 predicted proteins | sample June2016WEW_17_4_FD_133000 | JGI IMG/M metagenome (GOLD analysis project Ga0187876, IMG submission 133000) | Peatland microbial communities from SPRUCE experiment site at the Marcell Experimental Forest, Minnesota, USA - June2016WEW_17_40 | ecosystem: Environmental > Terrestrial > Soil >...
CCGACCTCAGGAAAGCTTACCCCGTGTTCCTGGCGGGCAGGCTGTTCGGGCCGACAGCGCAGGTGCGGCGTTGGATTGGCAGGCTCCAAAATCAGCTCCACGCAGAGCTGGGGAGTCCCACCTGGACGGAGCGTATCCTGTCGGTTGCGGCAGTAGGCTTGGCTTCCTGGACGGGACTTACGCTCAGATTGGGCCTCTTCCAGCACCCGCCGCTCGTGAGGAATACCTTCAGGATGTCGGAGGCCGGTTGCGGGCGGGCTTGGGAGCGCTTATGCAGTGAGGATCCCGCGGGGCTCTCGATCCAGGTGGAACGGCGGCCCGCCTCGACGGTGTGGGTGCTGCTGGAGGGACGGCTCACGGCATCCGCAGCCGGACGGTTCGTTGCGGATCTGCGCGCGGCCTTGGCGCGCCGGAAGGATCGAGTGGTTTTGGACCTGGCCGGCCTGGCGGGCCAGGAGGATGGCGCGGTGGGCGAGCTGGCAGCGGGGCTACGCGGCCATCGTGACCGCATCCGCATCATTCTCCCCCGCATCGGAGAGTTCGCGGTGCTGGCGGCAATCTTTCGCCTCTACCAGTAATTTCGCCGAGACTCACTCTTAATCAGCGGGTCTGGAGTTCGAGCCTCCAACGGTCCACCACCTCAAGGCACACGGGCAGAATGAGAATCTGAATCCGGCCGGTTTCCGGATGCGCCGCGCGATTCCTTCGGCGACGATAGCGCGCGAGAACGCGGCGTTGGTTTTTGCCGCCTATCGCGCCGGTTGGTTGAGGTTATTGCGGCAATATCTGCCATGCGTCTTTATGTGGCTCAGCCAGCTTAAACGCAAAGCCCTTCATCGGATAATTTGGCTTGCGGTGTAACCGAATCAACTCGGCAGGCGTGCGATGCAGCCGGATCAATTCGGATTGGACATGCCGGTTCGCTTCGGCCTGCGTAAGAATGAAAAATTGGTTCGGCTCACCGACGGGAACATACGCAAGTATATAGAAGAGGTCGGCCCGCTCGGGCTTTGGTTTTACGACCCATGGATTTTTGCGGTAGAGGCCTTTCACATCGACGAGGAACATTTTTTTGGACTTCGGACTGACGACCATCAGGTCGGCAAGCGGCGTTGAATTTCCTTGCGTGAAAGCCACCTCATGACCGCGCTTGGCTAATTCGCTGGCGACCGCAAATAGGGCCGCCCAATGCGTTTGGTGCTGCTGGTTCACTCGTTTTTCTCTCTTTGGCGCCTGTTGCGCCGGTTGGCTGCTCGCCCTGCGCGCGGACCAGGTTAGCTCAGCTCAAGCCGGCCCGCTACCGGTGGTGCTTGCCTCCGATGATCGCGACGGTGCTCGCCTGCGGACCTTTATCACCCTCCTCCTCGGCAAAGCGCACCGCGGTTCCGGGCGTCAGCTCGTCGAAATGCTCGTCGAGGACGCTGTGACGATGGAAATATATCTCGCGGTTGTCCGGCGTTTCGAGGAAGCCGTAGCCCTCTGTCGGGAAAATGCGGGCAACGCGGCCAACCGATGGTAGCTCGTGTGCCTTGACGTCGCGCCTTAGTTCGCGAAGATGATCCTCCAGGCGACGCCGGGCGGCATCGAATGCATCTCTGATCGCGATCGCCAGATCATCGGCCGACTGGTGGTTGACGGAGATCTCCGCACGGGGCGTGCGGAGATCGATCCGAACGTTGAACGGGCCTCCTTTGCGGTGGTGACGAACCGGACCTTCGACTACGACGTGGCATCCGGTGAGCCGCGGGAAGTAGATCTGTAGGTCGTCGGCGCGTTCGCGGATCTGCGCCTCCATGGCCGGGGTCAATGGAAAATCACGTGAGGTAATTTGAACGGGGCGCTGCATTTGAATTCACCTTCTTTGGGCGTCGAGTTTTGAGACACAGTCCGCTGAAGTTGCATCGTAGATCATTAAAGATTGACTCTCTTGGGATATCTGATGGAGGACCGATATGCCAATCGACCTGAGATTCGATTCAAACGAGATTCCTCTGCTCACCGATCTCTACGAGCTTACCATGGCGGCAAGCTATTTTGCTCTGGGATTCAATCGACCGGCATGCTTCGGCATGAGCGTCCGCCGCCTGCCTCCACGCCGCGGCTTCCTTGTGGCAGCAGGCCTGGAACGCCTGCTGGAAGCGCTTGAACAGTTTCGGTTCGAACCGGCCATACTCGATTACCTGGCGTCAATGCAGCTGTTCAAATCGGACTTCCTCGATTTCCTCGGCAAACTGCGATTTACGGGCGAGGTCCATGCCATGGCTGAAGGCACGGTCTTTTTTGCCGGGGAACCAATCATCGAAGTGCGCGCTCCGCTAATCGAGGCGCAACTGATCGAGACGCTGGTCATCAACCAGATCGGAATGGCGTCGCTTATCGCGAGCAAGGCGGCGCGCAGCGTGATCGCGGCGCGGGGCAAGCGGCTGGTTGATTTCGGACTCAGACGCAGCCAAGGCGAGGCCGCAGGCCTCATAGCGGCGCGTTCGAGCTACCTTGCGGGTTTCGACGGCACTTCCAATGTTCTTGCCGGCCGGCGTTACGGTATCCCGCTCTACGGCACCATGGCTCACAGCTACATCATGGCGCATGACCGGGAGCGCCAGGCCTTCGAGCACTTCGTGCGGGATTTCCCAAAGCTCAGCACGCTTCTGGTCGATACCTACGATACCGTCCGGGGCGTCCAGAACGCCGTCATTGTCGCGGATCAGATGCGCCGGCAAGGCTTTGAGCTGCAGGGTGTACGGCTCGACAGCGGCGATCTCGCCGACTTGAGTCTCAAGGCGCGGGCCATCCTTGATCGTAACGGTCTGAAGAATACTTCGATCTTCGCGAGCGGGAATCTCAACGAATACAAGATTCACGATCTGATCGCGGCAAACGCGCCTATCGACGCTTTCGGCGTCGGCACCGAGATGGTTGTGAGCGGCGACGCCCCATCGCTCGACCTCGCCTACAAGCTGAACGAATACGACGGCATCCCTCGAATCAAGACTTCCCAGGGCAAGCTCACCCTGCCGGGGAAAAAGCAGGTGTTCCGCGCAATCGACGCTGACGGCCGCTTTTACGCCGACCTGATAGGTCTGGCCGACGAGACCGCGCCGCTCGTCGCGCGCCAATTCAGTCCAATTCCGTCCGAAGTCGCGACACTCCTGTCTCTGCAATTCAGCGGTGGTCGCCGACTCATGCCGCGTCCCAAGCTCGCCGAGTCGCGCGAGCGATTCCTCAGCACGCTTGAGCGTCTTGACCAGCGTTACAAGGACCTCGAGCAGCCCGAGGCGTATCCGGCGCGGTATACGTTTGCCCTCAGTACGATGCTGGATGAACAGAAACAACGCGCAGCGAAGTGCCAGGAATAATCGAGCGGAGATGAAACTTCATGCCAGTCACAACGCCGGGAACTTCACGTCGAGTGCTGAAGTTTGACATAGGTGACGGCGCTGGATACAGCAACGATGCTGATAGCAAATGAACAATTTAGATCTGCGGATGGACTGACATGAATCTCGTTGTTGTAGCCGGCTCTGGAAACCCGTCGCTTGCCGACTCTATTGCCGAAAGGCTCGGAACCCGGGTCTGCCGCTCTGTTCTGAACCGTTTTCCGGACACCGAGTTGCACGCAGAGATGGAAGAAAGCGTGCGCGGCTGTGACGTCTACGTGGTTCAGCCGACCGGTCCTCCCGTGGACCGTCACTTGATGGAATTGCTCTTCCTCGCCGACGCTTGCCGGCGGGCAGGTGCATCCCGGCTTACTGCCGTAGTTCCGTACTTCGGATATGCGCGTCAGGATCGCCGGGCAAACGGGCGGGAAGCGGTTGGCGCACGGATTGCCGCGGACCTGCTGGTAGTTGCCGGCTTCGAGCGAATTGTCGCCCTCGATCTTCATACCGTTTCCCTCGAGGGCTTCTTCAGCGTCCCGCTTGAGCACCTGAGCGCGGTATCGCTCTTTGCAAATGCCATCGAGGAATTGGTCACTGACAAGAGTGTGATCGTCGCGCCGGACCTGGGGGCCGTCAAACTCGCCGAACGCTACGGGGAACTGCTAAGCCTGCCCATCGCAATTGTCCACAAAATCCGCCTCAGCGGCGAAGAAGTAAGAGTGCGTGGCATCGTTGGCGAGGTCGGCGGACGTGCGCCGATCATCGTGGATGACATGATATCGACCGGCGGCACCGTAGAGGCTGCCGCGGCAGCCATGATCGCCGCCGGTTGCATTCCCGAGATCATGGTAGTTGCCAGCCATGCATTGCTCGTAGGCCCCGCGATCCGCCGGCTTTCAGCTTTGCCGCTGAAACGAATCGTGGTGACCGACAGCCTGCCGACTCCGGAGCACGGTTCGCTGACTCTGCAGGTGGTAAGCTTGGCCCCTATGCTCGCCGAGACAGTGACTCGCCTGAACGTTGGCGAGTCCATGACCGAACTCCTGAGCCACCGATGATCGCGAACAAATCATGAACGGATGATTTGTCTGAGGCGCAAGCATGGATCTGATCAAGCTCAGCGATTACCTGTGGGAGATTCCGAAAACCGGCGCAATGCGGGTACCCGGACGAGTCTATGCCAGCGCGAGGATGATCGAGGGAATGCGCGAAGACCCGGCCCTCACGCAGGTTGCCAACGTTGCCTGTCTGCCGGGGATCGTCGGCTACTCCCTCGCGATGCCCGACATCCATTGGGGCTACGGCTTCCCCATTGGCGGCGTGGCGGCTGTCGATGCCCGTGAAGGCGTCATATCTCCCGGAGGGGTCGGCTACGACATCAATTGTGGCGTGCGCCTGGCGCGCACGCGCCTCCATTTCAACTTCGTCGAACCGCGAATAGACCGGCTGGCCGACGCGCTCTTCGCCAGGATTCCGGCCGGAGTCGGCTCTTGGGGCGCGATTCCGGGACTGTCGATCGAACAACTCAAGGAAGTGGCCGGCCAAGGTGCGAATTGGGCGCTGCGCAACGGATACGCTACCGAGCGCGACCTCGAACATACCGAAGAAGGCGGGATGCTCGCGGGCGCCGACCCCGACCGCATAAGCGAGCGCGCTTACCAGCGCGGTGCAAAGCAACTGGGCACGCTCGGTTCCGGCAATCACTTTCTCGAAGTCAGCCGGATCGACGAGATCTATGACTCGAAGCTTGCCGACGCCTTGGGACTCGAACTCGGTCAGGTCACGGTGCTGATCCATTCGGGCTCGCGCGGCCTCGGCCACCAAACCTGCGATGACTACCTCAAACTTATCGTTGGCGCGATGGCCCGTTACGGAATCAACCTGCCCGATCGCCAGCTCGCCGCCGTTCCAATCAGCGCGCCGGAAGGGCAAGCCTATCTCGGCGCCATGGCCGCCGCCGCGAACTTTGCCTGGTGCAATCGGCAGGTAATGATGCACCTCGCAGAGCAGGCTTTCCTGGATGCGCTCTCGATCGCGCCGATAGAACTGGGCTTCGAGCTGGTGTACGACGTATGCCACAATATCGCCAAATTCGAAGAGCACAGTGTGGACGGCCGGACGCGGCTCGTATGCGTGCATCGCAAGGGCGCCACCCGCGCCTTCGGCCCCGGCCATCCCGCGTTGCCTCAGGCGCTGCGTCCTATCGGACAGCCCGTGCTGGTGCCTGGAGATATGGGCCGCTATTCGTTCGTCCTGGTGGGCCTTGAAACCGCGATGCGCGAGACCTTCGGCTCATCGTGCCACGGCGCTGGGCGGTTGATGAGCCGAATGAAAGCAAAGAAAGAAGCCGGCGGGCGCGACTTGCACGCCGAATTAAAGGCGCTGGGCGTTACTGTCCGAGCCCACAGCCGCGCCGGCATAGCCGAGGAGATGCCGCACGCCTACAAGGACGTCGCCGAGGTGGTAGCGGTCATGGAAGCCGCACGCGTAACCCGGCGGGTCGCCAGACTCAAGCCGTTTGCCGTCATCAAGGGCTGATGCCGACGAAACCGACTGCGCCGCAGGCCGAAGACGCCGCCCTGTTTCGCGAGTTCGAGCATACCGGCGACCTCGGCATCGAGTTGGATGCTCCCACTCGCGGCGAGTTGTTCCGCCGCGCCGCCGTTGCCCTGGCTATGCTGTTGGTCGAGACGGCAAGCGTCGCGGAGATCGAGGATCGGGAGATCGCGGTTGAGGCGCAAGCCGATCTCGATCTTATGCATGACCTGCTCACGGAGCTGCTTGCTCTTTTCACGGTGGAGGGCTTCATCTGGCGCGACGCTTCAGTCACGGAGGCCGGCCGATCGCTGCGCGTGACGCTTCGAGGCGAGCCTTTCGACCCGGCCCGCCACGCGTTTCGCGGTGAAATCAAAGCTGTCACCTACCATCAACTGATGGTTGAAAACTCACCCGACGGATGGCGTTCACGCATAATTTTCGATGTCTGAACCGCGCCGGATCGTCTTGCCCGCCTACCGGACATTAGGCCCCCTCACTTTGGTCGGAGCGTTTCCGCACGTTTTGTAATGTGCGCCACTTGCACACACTCAAACGTTAGTTTAAAGTCGTCTCAGGAAAACGTGTGGCACTTGACAAGATGGTTCTAATTGTGCCTCATTTTGACCGCTTAATTGGAAACCTCACCATGACGTCTCCTCAAGGGTGCTCGATTTGCCTCTAAAAATTCCGAAAGAACATCTCGAAGCTCTTGAGGTGCTCATCTCAATCTCCGATAAGGAGATGAATGGGCTTCTATCTGCGCTTTCCGGTTTGCCTTTGTCGCTCGATTTCGATGCGCTCGTCAAAGAAATTTCGCCAAAAGCGGAATCGTTTCCGTTTGCTAAGCGCGAGGCGCTAGGCGCGTTGTTGGTCTCGCTTAACGCTTCGCGTGCGCATGGCGATATGCCGGTTCCGAAGTTTGTGAACGAAGTTCTTCGCTCTATAGAACGGGCTACTCCGCCAATTGACCTTAGTGGCGACAAGCGCTCCCGTGCGAAGGATCGCATTGCGAAGCTACTTGCCCTTGAACCGCTCAGTGCTGCGACAAAAGCGATTCATCTCCAACACGACTTTGAACGTCTCCTTACTCATAGTCGCATTCTTACCGACGCACGACCGGTCTATGGACAAGATCCGGGCGGCAAACCTCTCGCTATGATTATAACTCACACACTCAAATTAACCTACTCGAAAGGCGACGAGTCAACGACCGATCTCTACCTAGCACTGGATAGCCAAGACATCGCTGACCTTAAACAAGTGCTCAATCGAGCGGAAACGAAAGCGAAAAGCCTCGCCAAAACGTTCGTGACAGCGGACATTCCCGTTCTGCGTTCCTGAAAATCATATGGCGCAACCAGCACCAATTTGGAATGAACCAGAAGGTCCACATTCTAAGGAATGGCGTCGAGATTTGCCTCTCAAGGGCAAAGCGTGGGGTCGGTACAAAGAGCCTACAAAACTCCTCGAACGTATCATAGGGCAACTACAGGTTGATCAGTCGGACAGACTCAAGATTGACTTTCAAAAGTTTACAAGTCTGTGGAAGTCTGCACAAAGCTCGGCTTCAGCACCAGAAGATATTGCGGGCGATTGGCCTTATCGAGCGATAATCGCGCTAGGGCCCGAAGTAGTCCCGCTGATCCTGCGTGAATTGGAAAGAGAGCCAGATGACTGGTTTTGGGCTCTTGCAATCCTGACCGGTGAAAACCCCGTACCTGAAAATGACCGCGGCAAGATGCTAGAAATGACAAAGGCATGGCTCAAGTGGGGGCGCGAGAACAATAAACTCTAGCGTACACAAGTTTCAAGAAGAGGACTTTCCTAATCTCAACAAGGAATTCGAGAAGACAAGCGATGACACGATTTCCTACAACTGCATCGCTTGGACCGTCGGGGACACTACAAAACGCTGGTGGCCTGACCCATTCGGCCAACTCCACTGGCCAGCCAAGATTCAACGCATAGCGAAAGTCGAAAATTTCGTAGAGATGTATGCAAAGGAATGCGGCTATATCGAGTGTGATGATGGCTCGCTGGAACCAGGCTTCGAGAAAGTGGCTATCTATGCGAGAGGACAGATGCAGGCAGTCAAACACGCGGCGTGGCAATTGGATGATGGAACATGGAGCAGCAAGCTCGGACCCCTCGAAGACATAAACCACAAAACTCCTGACAACCTTACTTCAAAACAATATGGCGAACCTGTGAAATTTCTTAAGCGAGAGCGCAAAAGCGCAAAGACGCCTATTCCCTGAAATGAAGCCGAACAATAGTGCCCTAATTAGGGCAATAACCTAGTTGACTCACCCGCGCTTTCCTGCTATATTTGAGTTATGGAACAGGAACAAACCCAATGGCCAAGCAGCCTGATCGAGGCTGTTCGCTTCTTTTCTGACCGTGATCGTGCGCTGAATTTTCTGGTTGCGATGCGCTGGCCGGATGGCGTCGCTTGCCCGACTTGCAAGAGCAAAGACGTAAGTTTTCTTTCCACCCGGCGCTTGTGGAAATGCAAGAACAATCATGCCAAGCGGCAGTTCTCGATCAAGGTCGGTTCGATCTTTGAGGATAGTCCGCTGCCGCTCGACAAGTGGCTTGTCGCCATGTGGCTTATCGTCAACTGTAAGAATGGGATTAGTTCCTACGAAGTGGGGCGTGACCTTCGCGTCACCCAACAAACCGCTTGGTTTATGATGCATCGGATTCGCAAGGCGATGCAGCGTGGCAGCTTTGAAAAATTCGGCGGTAGCGGCCCGGTTGAAGCCGATGAGACTTTCATCGGCGGACTCGCCCGCAACATGCACAGGGATAAGCGGGCCATAAAGATTCACGGCACTGGCGGCGCGGGCAAGGAACTGGTAGTCGGCTTGCTTGACCGCGAAACCGGAAAGGTCCGCGTCAGTCATGTCAAGAATCGCAAGCGCCATACCCTGCATGAACAGGTCAAAAGCTACGTCGCAAGCGGCGCGGAATTGTTCACCGATGAACTGGCGTCGTACACCGGACTCGGAAAGGATTACGTCCACAAGTTCGTGAACCATGCCGAAACTTACGTGAAGGGCAACGTCCACACCAACGGAATCGAGAATTTTTGGTCGCTGCTCAAGCGCGGCATCAAAGGCACTTACGTCAGTGTCGAGCCGTTCCATCTGTTCCGTTACTTGGATGAGCAGGCGTTTCGATATAACGAGCGCAAGCATGAAAATGGCGATGCTGGCCGGTTCGCCGAAGCCGCAGGCTCGATATTCGGACGGCGGCTGACCTACAACGAATTGACCGGGAAGGATGCAATTCCTACGACGTGACTCCAAGCCGCGCCAAGGTAGAGGACTATGCCGAAGAAAAAAATGAAGTTCCCGGAAGTGCCGGGCGACACGCCGCGCGAGCGATTTATGAATCTTGTGCGTCATGTCTTTTCTATCCCCAAGCCAACTGCGCGTCAGCGACGAAAAATTAAAGCGCGGTCTCTCTGGCATTAGTTGGGAATCAAATCCTCACGCCCAGCATCGCGCAGCATTCGTTCGCGATCTTCAAAGCCTTTGATTATATCCCCAGAATCATTTACCCAGCGTCGAAGATGTTCCTTCTCAGAGTAGAAACGATGGTCTTGACTTCGACGGAAGAGGGCGAGCGCCGACTTCCGAATATCTCGTTTACGGACGCCGCCGACAATAGTGCGGTTATCTATCTCTTTGTAGGACTCGTAAGCATAGAAATCAGCCGCCTGTAATTGGCACGCACTCTCTTTTGGCGAAAAGGTCCAACTCGCAACCCGAAATTTTTGTTGGACGATTGGAGATGGCCGCGCTCCCGGTGGCGGATTTACTAGAAGGTCGAACATCCGGTCAACTTGATGGCGGCCCTTCGCACCAGCCTCAAAAACCCAGTGAATAGGTTCCCTATATCCATGATCATCGGCCCATTTTGAAACATGGATCGTGCAGCAGTTGGCAGCCCAGCCATAGGGACCGCCGAATGCACGTTTCGCGACATCGGGTATCACCTCCTCGAAATCCGCTGGAACCACAGCTTGCGAGATGCCCGCGCCAATCTCGGTGTATTTTTTTATTATCTTGTGCGCGCGTCGAATAACCCTAACCTGCCGGTCGCGTTTCCATCCTGTAAATTCCCCCTCGAAATTTTCCAAATCTACCCGGTGCAATATTTTGATGCCTTCACGTTTAAGGATATGGGTATTCCAAATTTCCCCAAATTCTTTCCATTTTTTTACGATACCGATATACCCTCCAACCACTACAGCCGGAGAGCCACCATGCGTACCACTTTCATCAAAGTACACAGTAAAAATTGGCATTACTCGATCACCCGAGACCCCAAGGCTCTGACAAATATGCCTGAAGGCATCATACCGCGAGGTCATAACACGCCTCGCTTGGGTGAGTCAACTGTGTTATTGCCCTAATTAGGACACTACCAAACGCGCCCCGAGCATTTACACGGTTGTGAAACTATCGTCAGTCCTGAACTCCGGAAGCGACCAGATAGAGCGAACCATCGGGCAGCCGATACACGTGAGTATAGGGAGACCATCCTTCTATCCTTTTGATCAATTGGGGCTCTCCCTCGATCGCCTCCAGGACTTCCTCCCAATCTTCAACTTCAGCCTCCCCAATTCTGTGGTAGCTGAGATCTCGCTCATACACCTGGAGACATTGGATCATCGATTGCACCTCGCTTGATCATCGCCGTGGCCGCAATCCGCCCGCCACCCGCGCCGCATAATCTTTAGAAGAACGCGTTCTTTTTGCCAACCGGTCGGCGCTTCAGCAGCGCAATCAGAATGACCACCGCAGGTTTTCCGCCCCGTTCACCTTGAATCGCGCGTACTTCGGCGGTATCCGGCCGCCCTTGGTCCACTGCGCGGGAAGTGAGACTTCTTCGAGCACCGCGATATCGACCTTGCTGCCGTCCTCACGCGTGAAGGTCCGCGTGCCGGAGTACTGCACTATCGTCGGGAGAATCATGCCGGGCCCTTTGTAGCGAGTCTTGGTGGTGACGAGCACGGCGTCGGGTTTCTGAAGTTTGTTTCCGGCCCGAATCAGCAACTCCTTGTCGGACAGTTTGCGATCGATCCACGACTCGCTGATTACGTAGTAGTCCCCCTTCTTCGGCTGAAATTCAGGCGGCACCAGTTGTCCCGTTCCAAACCAGAAGCGAAGTTTGACGGAGCGATCCGCGCTCCAATCCGGCGCCCTCACGTCGGCGATCTGACTGTCATCGCCGAGGATGAAACTATGCCCGCGAAATGCGGACTCCACCAGCTGCGCGCTGGCGTAATTCGGTTTTGTTACTGGTTGAGCCTGGGCTGATGCGGCCGCAAAGCCGACCAACAGTGGCAGGATTGCGAGCCAAAGATGTTTTCCATGAAGCATGATTTCCACTCCCAAGACGATTTATCGTTCCACTTTGGTGGAGCATCGTACCAGCGTTTTATCCGATCTCTTCTTTGGTCGAACAGGCTTTGATGTATCTTGTCAATCCAAAAAATCCGTCGCGTTCAGAGTCAGCGACGACAGCCCTACAGCCGGCGTCGGCTACACGGAAACCAGCGCGCGGCGCTGCCGGAAAGATTTGCACGGACGCGTGTTGAGCACGTCCCCCGCTTCGATCCATCCGCGCCGCGCCTGATTTACGCCGTACTCCAGCAGGTCTATCTCGCGTGGCGAGTGCGCGTCGCTCGAGATGACGAGTTTGACGCCGGCCCGCTTGGCGGCCATGCACATGGTGTCCGTGAGATCGAGGCGTTCGGGCTGCGAGTCGATCTCCATCGCGCACCCTTCTTCGCGCGCCACGCGCAGGATCTCGCCCAAGTCGAAGCTGCTCGGCTCGCGATGGCCGATCAGGCGCCCGGTCGGATGCCCGATCGCATCGACGTTGCGATTGCGAATCGCCTTGATCAAACGGCGCGTCATGTCGCGCGGATTCTGATCGAGCTTGTAGTGCACCGATGCGACAACCCAGTCGAGTTCGGCGAGCGCGTTATCGGGCAGGTCGAGACTGCCGTCGTCGAGGATATCGACCTCGATGCCGCGCAGTATCGTGACGCCTTTGAGCTGCTTTCCGAGATTTTTAATCTCGCGCGCCTGCTCGCGGAGTCTTTTCGGATCGAGGCCGTGCGCCATCGCCAGACGCCGCGAATGGTCGGTGACCGCGAAATATTTAAGCCCGCTCTCGCGCTCCTTGCGCGCCATCTCCTCAATTGAACTGCGCCCGTCGGTGTATGTCGAATGGGTATGCAGATCGCCTCGCAGGTCGGCTCTGTCGATCAACGCAGGCAGCGTGCCGGAAGACGCCGCTTCGATCTCGCCGCGATCTTCCCGCATCTCGGGCGCGATCCATGGCAGCTTGAGCGCGCGATAAACCTGCTCCTCGGTCCTGCCGGCGACGATCGATTTGCCCCGGAACAGCCCGTACTCGTTGAGCAGAAGCCCCCGCTCTTGCGCGATGCGCCGCAGATGAATGTTGTGAGCTTTGGAGCCGGTGAAATATGTGAGCGCCGCGCCGAAGCTCGCGCGCGGCACCACCCGCAAGTCGACCTGCAGCCCGTCCTTGAGCACCACGGTGGTCTTGGTCTCGCCGCTGCCGGCCACGCGCGCCACGGCGGGAAAGCTCAGGAACTGCTTCGTCACCGGTTCGGGATGCGCGGCCGCCGCGACCACGTCGAGGTCGCCGATCGTCTCGCGCCTGCGGCGAAAACTGCCGGCTACCTCCAGTTCCTCAATCGCGCGGCATTTGCGCAGATGCTCAACCAGCGCCGCGGCGACGATCGCAGCCTCCGAGTACAGAATCCGTTTGCCCGAACCCGGCTCCTTGCGCGCGATGGCTTCGAGGATCTTCTCCGCCATCTTCGGGCCGAAGCCTTTGATGCTGTGCAGCTTGCCGGACTTCGCGTAACGTTCGAGGTCTTCCTTGCCGCGAATGTGCAGCAGGTCCATCAACAGCTTGATGCGCTTGGGACCCAGGCCCGGAATTTCCCGGAGCTCCAGCAGTTCGCGCGGAAACTTGTTCGCCAGCTCGCGACGGATTGGCAAGTCGCCGGTTTTGGTCAAAGTGGCGATCTTGCCGGCGAGGTCAGCGCCGATCCCGGGAATCTCGTCTATTTGCTCAAGCGTAAGCTCGGCGACCGCAACCGGCTGGTCATGGATCGCGCGCGCCGCGTTGCGATAGGCGCGCACGCGAAAGAAGTTCTCGCCGGAGAGCTCGAGCATGTCTGCGATCGCGTCGAGAACTTTCGCAATTTCATCGTTCTGCATGCGTCGAATGCGGGCGTTTAGCGCTGCGCCTGGGCGGATGGCCGCTCTGGCCGTGCGAGTTCCAGCAGGCGGATAACTTCGGCATCCGCCAACTGATGAAAATCACTGTAGAATTCGCCGATTCCGAAGAACGTCGGCGGCGTACTCAAGCATACGATTTCGTCCGCTTCGTCGCGGAGCGACGCGATGGTATCGGCGGGTCCGACCGGAACTGCGAGCACAACTTTCTTGGGCGCCTGTTGCCGGATTCCGCGCAGCGCGGCGCGTATCGATCCGCCGGTCGCGATTCCATCATCGACGACGATCACGGTGCGATTCTTGAGTTCGATGCGCGCACGTCCGGCGCGGTACAGGAGATTTCTCCGATCGATTTCCTTCAGTTGGTCGTGAATCTCGCGTTCAAGATAGGCGCGCGAAACTCGCAGCGCGCTCATCACTTCGCGATTGAGAATCGTCTCAGGATGATCGCCGTCCACCACCGCTCCGACGCCCAACTCCGGCTGCCCGGGCGCACCGAGCTTGCGAACGATTATTACGTCGAGCGGTGCGTTGAGCGCGCGCGCGACCTCGAAGGCGACCGGCACGCCGCCGCGCGGCACAGCCAAAACTACCGGCTGCTGATCTTTGTATTTCAGCAGGCGCGCGGCGAGTTTGCGGCCCGCGTCGACACGGTCAGCGAACACGATGTCCTCATCGTCGTCGGGACAATCGGCTGACGCCGCTTTCTCCGCCGCGTCCGCTGTCAGATATTTCGCAAACCAATCGCGCGCCAACCTCACAACTTCCTCGAGAGTTCCCGGCTCTTCGAACAGATGAGTCGCGCCTGGAACGATCGTCATCGCCTTCTTGCATCTGAGTCTTTCGAACGCCTCCTGGTTCATTTCGATAACCGGGCTATCGTCGCCGCCAACGATGAGAAGAGTGGGGGCCTTCACCCGATGAAGGCATTTCATCGCCAGGTCCGGGCGGCCTCCTCGCGAAACGACCGCCCTGATCGAGGGATCGCGTGCTGCGGCGGCCAGCGCGGCGGCGGCGCCGGTGCTCGCGCCGAAATATCCGATCGGATATTTCGCGAATTTCGCTTGCGAGCGGAGCCATCTGGTCGCATCGACGAGGCGATGGCCGAGAAAATCGATATCGAAAACATTCTCGCGATCGGCGGCCTCATCCTCGGTGAGAAGATCGAAGAGCAGGGTGCCGATGCCCGCTTTCTGCAGCGCCTTCGCGACATAAGTATTGCGCGGGCTCAGCCTGCTGCTGCCGCTTCCATGCGCGAAGAGCACGATACCTTTAGCGCCTTGGGGTACGGTCAGCGTGCCTTCGAGCAGGATCGAATCAGAGGGAATCCTTGCCTGCTCATCTGGATGTTGTCGCTCCATGGTTGTCTTCCTGTATGCGGCTACTCTTGAGCGGCGCGCAGATGGTTGATGACGCCATCGACGCCGAAGACGTACCAGGCGTCCGCTTCGGCCATCTCCGCCTGCCGGCGGTTGGGCGCCACGCCCTCGAGAGTCACCACCGAGTTGCGCGTGCTGACCTTGATCGAGTCGGCGCTGACCAGGCGATCCATTTCCAAAGCCATCGCGACCGTGGCGGTGATCTCGTCGTCGTTGTCGTCCTCGGAGGGCTTAACCTCGATCCCGTTTACGACGTCGCGAGTGCCCGGGACCCACCATGCGAGCAGTCCCGCGACACGCTTGTGCGACAGGCTTTCGACCTGGCCATTGAGCGTCACGACTCCGTCGGCGACTGCGATCTCGATATAGTTGCCTCGGTCGGCGGCAGCCTCGACGGCGGCTCTCGCGCGGCGCTCTTCGGCAGTTTGAATCCTGCAGCCAATGAAATCTCCTTCCTGCAGCATCGCAGCGCGCAGGTGATCCCGAATCGCGCCATCACCCATCGGTTGCGCCGGAGCGACGCGGAGCCTGTCGACGATTCCTCTCGAGCCACGAATCGAAGCCGCCAGTTCCAGCGCGATCTTCTTGGCGGCAAGACTTTCGGTTTCGCCCTGAAGGACAACGCTTCCGTCGGGTTCGCATTCGACAACAATCGGGTGCCGACGAAGGTCGACGCGCGGATCGCGTTGCAGAGCCGCATGAACCTCGCGCACGATTTCCGCTGATTCAGGCATTGAAACGCGCCTAGACCCCGGATGGATTGACCGTCTGATGCTGGCGCTGCGCCTCGACCCACAGCTTCTTCAGGTCCTTGGGAAGCTGGCTCATCACGTCCCACGCCTCGCCTTCCTGGCCTGTCGGGCTGCTGAGCAGCCTCTGCAATCCCGCGAAAACGGCCGATACCGCACGTTCCGCTTCCGCATCATCGCTGAGTCCGGCCATCCGGCGCACTTCCCATATGAACTGATCCCCGCTGACGCGATGGACCTTGCGATCGGGGTGCTCCAGAGACATCATCTTGAGGCGCTTGGGGAGTTGCGCGTTGACATGCAACGCTTCATTCGGCGTGATCCGATCGCGCAGTTCCTGGAAGACCGCGAAAGTCAGCCCCTCCGCGCGACGCAGGTCACATCCGATGCGCCCCATCACATCTTTGAAGAATGCCTGATCTTGCATGATGAATATCTCCCTTGAGTGCTCTTGTAATTCAGTAGAGCACGACACGTTTCCTCTACGCATTCTACCACCCGTGTCCGATTCGGGGGTGACCGCAGGATCGCTTTTGGGGCAACTGCCGCAGCAGGTGTTCCGTACGTGACGTTAAGGAGCGATCATTCGGAACCCTCGCTTGGATAATGGAGTAAAATAACGAATCGAGTCAGGCGGATGGTCCATTCAACGATTCCAATCACACACTTTAGTCAAGGGAAGTGCGAGAAGAAAAACAGCGGCACGCTCCGGCGCTTCCGGAGTGAGAGAAAGCCGGCATCGGAGAGAGTGGCAAGATGAGTGACGAATTAAAGACCGACCGGACCGACGGCCGCGAGATGCTTCGAGAATTGCTGACCCGGCTCCGAAACGAAGCCCAGCAGAGAATAAGACACCTCCGAAGAGATCAGGAGCAAGAGCAGGAGTTAGAGCCCGAGGACGAGATGGAGTCGGCGCGCACGACCGCAGAGGTCGAAACTCACGCCGGACTGATCGCGCGCGCGGAAGAGAAACTCAGGTACCTCGATGAGGCGTTCGCACGGCTTGACGCAGGCAAGTACGGCCGATGCCTCAAATGCGGCGGCGCAATTCCGATCGAGCGTCTGATGGCGATCCCCTTCGCATCGTACTGCGTCGACTGCCAGCAAGGGCTCCATCGCGCCAGAGGCGGCTGGGGTGAAGGAACCACCATTGCGCCGTTCGATCAACAATGGACCCTGCCCGAGGAAATGGAGGCCCCGACCGAACGCGAATATCAGGCCACCGATCCCGAGGAACAGTTGACAATCTATTCTCGTGAACCGCTCGCATCTGAGAAGCCCGGGAACCAAACGACGCCCCAGTCGCCGCAGAATAAACGGACGCCTCGGCGCAAGAGATAAGCACTTTATCCGGGCTACTAGCCCGAACGAATATGACCGCAACCCGTTTCCCCTCAGCCGTTCCTCGCCCTTGCACGCGCGCGGGGTCCATATGTGAGACAACAAAGCTGTTGCATCGCGGCGATGATTAACTATAGTTAAATACATGCCGGCTACGAACCAGAGCTGGGCTCCCGACGCGTACGCGCGCAACGCACGTTCGGTTGCGTTTTGCCGCCGACAAGCCGCGTGACTGATAGTCCGGGCGTTTGAGTTCCCCCGCGTCCGGCGGCAGTATCCCGTTCGCGATGAGTATCTTCCGCGAGTTGACCGAGGGCCTGCCGCGACAGGCCCCCGGCTCCCCCGAGACAACGCTGCGCGCGCTCGGCCTGGTCCGCGGGCTGCCGGCGCGTCCGCGAATTCTGGACGTCGGATGCGGTCCCGGCGCGCAGACTATAGAGCTTGCACGCGCCACCGGCGGCCGGATTGTGGCGGTCGATGTCCGCCAGCGATTCCTCGATGAACTGACCGAACGCGCCCGCGCGGCTGGAGTTATCCCGCAGGTGACGACGATCAACACTTCGATGTTCGATATGGATTTCGCCGACGCGTCGTTCGATCTGATCTGGTCGGAGGGCGCCATCTATATCGCGGGATTCGCCGCCGGCCTTGGCGCGTGGCGGCGGTTCCTCAAGCCCGGCGGATGGATCGCCGTCTCCGAACTGACGTGGTTGGCGCCCGATCCGCCCGCCGAAGCGGTTGCATTTTGGGCGCGAAGCTATCCCGGCATGGGATCGATCGAGCGCAACTGCCAGATTGTTGCGGAAGCGGGGTACGTGGACGCCGGCCGGTTCGTGTTTCCAGTGCAGGACTGGCACAACTACTACGGGCCGGGCGAGATGCGGGTTGCGGAGCTGAGGAAAAAGTACGCCGGCGATCGCGAGGTCCTCGCAACCCTCGACGAGGCGGATCGCGAGTACGATCTCTTCCGCGCGTATCACGGCGCCTACGGATACGTCTTTTACGTGATGCGCAAACCCGGCGCGTAGCCTCGCGGCGCCCGTCGTCGCGGGCCATCGGCCCAATTCGCGATCGCTTTCATTTATTGGCGATCTGGGTTACCTGTTGCGATACAAATCACCGGACCTCGCGAGGATCGAAATGGACTTTTCGCTGACCCCCAAAACCGAACAGTTGCGCAAGCGTGTCTCCGACTTCATGGACCAGTACGTCTTTCCCATCGAAAAGGAAGTTCAGCGCGAGATGGGCGAGAGTGGACATGCCGAGCCCCAATGCCTCAAGGATGTCCGCAAAAAAGCCAAGGCCGAGGGTCTTTGGAACCTCTTTCTGCCCGACGAAAAATTCGGCGCCGGTCTCAAGAATTACGAGTACGCTCCCCTGTGCGAGCTGATGGGCCGCAGCCCGATTGGCGCGCGCGCGTTCAACTGCATGGCGCCCGATACCGGCAACATGGAAATCCTGACCGAGTTCGGCACCCCCGAGCAGAAAAAGAAATGGCTCCAGCCGTGTCTCGACGGCGAGATGCGCACCTGCTTCTCGATGACCGAGCCGGATACTGCGGGATCCGATCCGACCCAGCTCAAGACCCGCGCCGTTCGCGACGGCGACGACTACGTGATCAATGGCCACAAGTGGTTCACGTCCAATGGGATTGGCTCGAGCTTCGCGATCGCGATGGTCGTGACGGACCCCGACGCGGCGCCGCATCGCCGCGCCAGCCAGATAATCGTTCCGACCGACACTCCCGGATTCAACCTGATTCGCCCCGTGCCGGTGACGGGCCACTCCGGCGGCGGCGGGCATTGCGAGATAATTTACAAGGACTGCCGCGTGCCGCTGACCAACGTACTCGGCGAGGAAGGCGGCGGCTTCGCAATCGCGCAGGCGCGGCTGGGCCCGGGACGCATCCACCACTGCATGCGAATCATCGGGGTCGCCGAACGAGGGCTCGAACTGATGTGCAAGCGGGCGAACACGCGCTTCACGCACGGCAGCTTCCTCGCCGACAAGGCCAACATCCAGGAGTGGATCGCCAACTCGCGAATCGAGATCGACTCATGCCGCCTGATGGTGATGCATGCGGCGTGGAAGATGGACACCGTGGGCAAGCGCGAAGCGCGCAACGAGATCTCGATGATTAAAGTGATGTGCGCGAACATGGTGATGATCGTGCTCGATCGCGCCATCCAGGTGTTCGGCGCGGCCGGCGTCAGCGACGACATCCCGATTGCGCGGATGTGGCGCGACAGCCGCTCGCTCCGAATCGCGGACGGCCCCGACGAAGTGCATCGCATGACCATCGCTCGCCGCGAACTGCGCAAGTACAAGTGAGCTCGCAAGTGATCCGGCAAGCGATCTGGATGGTCCCGCGTCGCGCACATGGCTGAAGCGGTGGAAATCGTCCCCGAATTTGGCGACGTCCGCGACGAGGAGCAACTCGACTGGGCAAAGCTCGCCGCCTACTTGCGCGGCAAGATTCCCGGCGCCGACGCGCCGCTGACCGTCCAGCAGTTTCGCGGCGGATCGTCGAATCTGACCTACCTGCTGCGCTTCGGCGACCGCGAATGGGTGATGCGCCGGCCGCCATTCGGGCCGCTGCCCGTGGGCGGGCATGACATGGGCCGGGAGTACAAGGTGCTTTCGCGGCTGTGGGAAGTCTTCAAGCCGGCGCCGCGCGCGATGCTCTACAGCGACGACGCGTCGATCGTCGGCGCGCCATTTTTCGTGATGGAACGGCGCACCGGGATCGTCATCAAAAATCGTGAGCCGCTGCCAGTGGAGCTCGGCGCCGATCCGGCGACGTTTCGCGCAATCTCAGAAGGATTTATCGATACGCTGGCCGATTTGCACGACGTCGATTACGCGGCGATTGGACTTGGCTCGCTGGGCAAGCCCGACGGATTCTTAAAGCGCCAGATCACCGGATGGATGGGGCGATGGGAGAAGGCCAAAACGCGCGAAGTGCCGCTGATGGAGAAGCTCGGCGCCTGGTTTCTCGACAACATGCCGGTGTCGCCGCCGCCGGTGCTCGTGCACAACGACTTCTACCTGCACAACATCATGCTCGGCGCCGTCAATCACGGCGAGGTAGTCGGAGTATTCGACTGGGAAATGTCCACCATCGGCGATCCGCTGGTCGATCTCGGCATCGCGATTGGCTATTGGCGCGAGAAGAGCGACCCGGTGGAACTGCTGGTGACCTCCCACGGCGAGCCGCATACGCTGCGGCCCGGCTTCATGAGCCGCGACGAACTGGTGCATCGCTATTCGAGCCGCACCGGCCGCGACGTGAGCGGCATCCCGTTTTACTGGGCGTGGGCGCATTGGAAGACTGCGACCGTCGTCGAGCAAATCTACGTGCGCTACGTGCGCGGGCAGACCACCGATCCGCGCTTTGCGCTGATGGGTCCGATGGCGCCGGCGCTGGCGCTCGCCGCGGCGCAGGTCGCCTCCCGCCTCGGCTTCCAGGGGTAGCGCGCACGCGCTCTCAGAGCCGCCGGGCAGTCGATGGCACTCACGGCGCTTGATGCCGTCCATTGGATGCTTCACATACACTGAAGCTTCGACCGAAATCCGAGAATCGAGCGCGAGGTCCATCCCCGCAAGCGAGCTGCGTGACGCGCGGCTGCTGCGGTCCTCTTTTCAGCCGGCGGCAACTCGGGTCTGCGCTACGCCGCCCGTCGCGGCGTTGGCATCGAGATATAGGAAGCTACGTCTTTTCTGCTCGCGCCCATTCGCAGAAGGGATCGCACCATCAGATCGATGCTGACCGAAGGATCGGCAGCTTCCATTTTCGCCACTCGCGACTGGCTGGAACCCAACAAGCGGCCTAGCTGCGCCTGAGTCATCCGGCGCCGGCTTCTTTGCTTTCTTACCGCGCTTGCCAGGCCGAGCTTAACCTCAACCAGAGCAGCTTCCTCGTCGCTGAGCCCGAGGAAATCGGTGGTGCTCCCGACCACCCATCCCGCGCTTTCCAATCGCTGTCTTTTACGCTTCTCCATCGCTCATTGCCTACCCGGCCAGTTCGTCGTACCGCCGCAACCGTGACCTGCATCGGTCGATCACTTCACGCGGCGTTCGGCGAGTTTTCTTGCTGAGCACGTCAACTATCACGATGGCGTCTGGATCGGTTCGATACACTATCCGCCACGTATCGTATCGGTCGACGACCCTCAGTTCGTGACACCGGGCTCCTATCGCAACCATCGGCCGCGAATGTGGTAAGGAAAGATTCTCGCCCTGTTGCAAACGCCGCAGCAGCACCCCTGTCTCGATTCGGCCTTCTCTGGAAAATGGCGGTGTCTTGATCTCGCCGTGCAGCCAGACCAAGGGTTTGTCTCCGGCCTTGGTCACCGACTGCATCTTATGTCAGATTCGACATCTAGGGCAAGCGCGGAATTCTGGCTGGGATTGCAGAGCGACTACGAACTCGAAAAAGCCAAAGACGAGCTGGCGGCGAGGATCGAGCGCGAGGTCCATCCCCGCAAGCGAGCGGCGGGACGCGCTCCTGCCGCGGTCCCCTTTTCAGCCAGCGGCAACTAGGCTATCCAAGGTACAAGGCGGGTAATAATTGCCCCGGCCCGGAGGTCTCCCAGTCTTGCACGCCATCACCTACGAAGCCCCAACCACGCTCGATCAGGCGGTCAGCATCCTCAAAACCCACGGTGAAAACGCCCGCCCGTTCTGCGGCGGCACCGATATCATCATCCAGTTGCGCGCCGGAGTCCGCCGCACCGAGCATCTGGTTGATGTCAAGAAAATCAAGGAGCTGCAAACTCTCTCCTTCGATGCGAAGAAGGGACTGCGGCTCGGCGCGGCCGTGCCTTGCATCGAGATTAGCGAGAGCGACGTGATGCGGCGTCATTACCCCGGCTTGACCGAGGCGGCTCATCTCATCGGCTCGCTGCAGATTCAGAACCGCGCCTCGGTGGGCGGCAATCTGTGCAATGGATCGCCGGCCGCGGACACTACGCCTGCCCTCATGGCGCTCGGCGCGCGCGCCCGAATCGTCGGCCCGAATGGCGAGCGCGAAGTGCCGGTTGAGGCTTTCGTCGTATCGCCCGGACGCACCGTGCTCAAGCCCGGCGAGTTGCTGGTCGAATTGCTGGTTCCGGCGCCCGCGCCGCATTCGAGCGACGCGTATCTTCGTTTCATCCCGCGCAACGAGATGGATATCGCAGTCGTCGGCGTGGGAGCGGCGCTTACGCTCGACGGCGACAAGGTGAAGGCGGCGCGGATCGCACTTGGCGCCGTTGCGCCGACTCCGATCCTTGCAAGCAAGGCCGCCGACGCGCTCATCGGGATGAAACTCGACGCCGCGGCCCTCGAGGCCGCCGGACGTGCGGCGAGCGAGGCCTGTTCGCCGATCGACGACATGCGCGGGACGGCGGAATTTCGACTCCACATCGCCGCGGTGCTCACGCGGCGGGTGCTCTCAATCGCCGCCGAACGCGCGAAAAAGAACTGAATCACAGCCACGAACAAACGGCATATAGAACAATGTCCAAAAAGACACTGGTAGAAGCGACGATTAACGGCGAAACGGTCGAGTTCCTGTGCGAGCCGCGCCAAAGCCTGCTCGAAACGCTGCGCGACGTGCTCGAGCTCACCGGCTCCAAGGAAGGATGCCTGACCGGCGATTGCGGCGCTTGCACCGTGCTGGTCGACGGCCGCCCGGTCTGCTCGTGCCTGATGCTCGGCGTCGAAGCTCAAGGCAAGAACATCGTGACCGTCGAAGGACTCGCCATCAACGGCGTGCTTCACGTTTTGCAGAACAAGTTTCTCGAGCACGCGGCCTTGCAGTGCGGCATCTGCACGCCCGGATTCCTGATTTCGGCGAAGTCGCTGCTCGATCGCAATCCGAAACCGACCGAGCACGAAGTTCGCTACGCGCTGGCCGGGAATCTGTGCCGATGCACCGGTTATGACAAGATTGTGAAAGCGGTGCTAGACGCGGCTGCGGATATTCGCTCGCAGGGCGAAGGCAAAGCGGCCGCACGATGAGAGCATCGCGGTACTGACAGGACTACCGAGACGACCGGCGATCCGAGAGGTAAGGCCATGGCGGAATCAACCACGACACGCGATTTCAAAGTCATCGGCACGCGTCCGATTCGGCCCGACGGCGTTGACAAAGTGACGGGCCGCGCCAAGTTCGGCGCCGACTACGCATTCCCCGGGATGCTGCACGGCAAAGTGCTGCGCAGCCCGCACGCCCACGCGATTATCAAATCGATCAAAATCGACAAGGCGCTCAAGCTCCCCGGCGTCAAGGCCATCGTTACCTCGAAGGATCTCCCGGCGGCGGAGAACAAGCTCGAGCAGTCCGGCGAGATGACGGTCAATCCGATGCACCTGTCGATGAACATCCTCGCGCACGACAAGGTCCTGTATGACGGCCATGCGATCGCCGCCGTCGCCGCGACCAGCCCGCATATCGCCGAGGAAGCGCTCCGCCTGATCGAAGTCGAATACGAAGTGCTGCCGCCCGTGATGACCGTCGATGCCGCCACCAAGCCGGGCGCCCCGATTCTGCTCAAGGATCTGCGCAACAACGAGGAAGGCGACAAGCCGACCAACGTCGCGCAGCACTACCAGTTCAAACGCGGCGACATCGCCGCCGGATTCAAGGCGGCGGACTATGTGATCGAGCGCGAATTCAACACCGCGATGGTGCACCAGGGATACATCGAGCCTCACAACGCCGTCGGCATCTACAACTCCGACGGACAGGCAACGATTTACTGCTCGACCCAGGCGCCTTCGACGTGCGCTCGCTGAGCGCACAGGTGTTGGGGATGCCGGTCGGCAAAATCAAAGTCGTGCCGGCCGAAATCGGCGGCGGCTTCGGCGGCAAGACCACCATCTACCTCGAGCCGCTCTCGGTGCTGCTGTCGAAGAAGACCGGCGCCCCCGTCAAGCTCGTCATGTCGCGCTCGGAAGTGCTCCGCGCGAGCGGACCGACCCCGGGCTCGAAAATCAAAGTGAAGATGGGCGCGACCAAGGACGGCAAGCTCGTCGCCGCCGAAATCTGGATGGCATACCAGGCGGGCGCGTTCCCGGGCTCGCCGGTGGCGGCCGGCGCGCTGTGCATCATCGCTCCCTACACCATCGAGAATTTTCTAATCGACGCGTACGACGTGGTGGTCAATCGGCCCAAGACCGCGGCCTATCGGGCGCCGGGCACAACCCAGGCCGCGTTCGCGTCCGAGACTGTGATCGACGAACTGGCCGAGAAGTGCGGAATCGATCCGATCGACTTCCGAATCAAGAACGGGGTCAAAGAAGGCGCGCCGCAGGTCCTCGGCCCTCCGTTCAAGCGCATCGGATTTATCCAGACCTGCGAAGCGATCAAGAACAGCGAGCATTACAAGTCGAAACTGACCGGCAAGTTTCGCGGACGCGGCGTCGCGTCGGGATTCTGGTTCAACGCCGGGATGCAGTCGTCGGCAACGGTGAATATCCACACCGACGGAACCGCCAGCGTCGTGACGGGCTCGCCGGATATCGGCGGCTCGCGCGCGTCGATGGCGATGATCACCGCGGAAGTGCTCGGACTGCCGGTGACCGACGTGCGGCCGATCACCGCCGACACCGATTCGATCGGTCATACCGACGTGACCGCCGGAAGCCGCGTCACTTTCGCAACCGGGATGGCGGTGTACGAGGCGGCCAAGGACGCCGAGCGCCAGTTGATCGAGCGCGCCGCCAAGGTCTGGGAGAAAAAGCCCGACGAAGTCGAATTCCGCGGCGGGATGCTCCATGCGAAAGGCAACGGCGTGCCGCCGATGTCGATCAAGCAGCTCGCACCGCGCTTCGCCCGCACGGGCGGACCGATCACCGGTCGCGCCAGCGTGAATGCGCGCGGCGTGGGGCCTGGATTTGCCACCACCGTCGTCGACGTCGAGGTCGATCCCGACACCGGCAAGGTGCAACTGCTGCGATGCACAGTCGCGCAAGACGCCGGCAAGGCGATTCATCCGAGCTACGTCGAAGGACAAATGCAGGGCGGAACTGCGCAGGGAATCGGGTGGGCGCTCAACGAGGAATACTTCTACGACGACAACGGCACGCTGCGTAACTCCGGATTCCTCGACTACCGGATACCGACCTGCCTCGACTTGCCCATGATCGATACGATCATCGTCGAGGAAGCTAACCCCGGCCATCCGCTGGGCGTGCGCGGCGTCGGCGAGGTGTCGATCGTGCCGCCGGTAGCAGCGGTCGCCAATGCGATCTATCGCGCGGTAGGCGTCAGGATGACGCAGACGCCGATGTCGCCGCCCAAGTTGCTCAAGGCGATCCTGAAGCATCGCGGCGCCACGCAGCATTCCGCAGCGGCGGATTGATCACGAGTGATCGAAAGGGGCGGGCGAAGTCGCCCCCCTTCTTTTTCTGCAATGCCAACCGTTGTGATTCCCGCACTGCTACGCAAATTCACCGGCGGCGTCGAGCGAGTCGAGGTGCCGGGAAAATCGATTCGCGAACTGGTTCAGCGCCTCGGCGAGCGTTTCCCGGGTATCGACCGCCAACTGCTCCAGGATGGAGACATCCGGCCGTCAATCGCGGTGTCAATCGACGGTGAAATAGCCACCGGCGGCGTGCTCGATACCGTTGGCGAGAACAGCGAAGTGCATTTCATTCCCGCGCTTGGCGGAGGCGAAGTCTGAGCGCCAAGAGAGCGCGGGCGAAAGCCGCTGTTTCTCCGCGGATAGCGGGTTCGTCGGGATCCCGGCCGTTATTGCAACATACCCGCACTTGCGTACAATACGCTTGCTAGCCGGGGTTTGCCCCCCTTTTCCCGGTTGGCTGCGGGCCGGGCGGAGCAATCTGCCTGGCCCTAATTTTTTTGCCCAGAATAATTCCCTGACCGCCTCGCTGGATAACTCCCTTTCAAGCCGCCGGCCGCCTGGCGCGGGGAGTTAAATCACTCGTTAGGAACTAGCGTTGACAAGTCGACAACGACCAGTACTTAATTGAGCATCGCACCGGGGAAGCGGGCCTATTGCTCGACCGAAGCGTTGCGCATATTGAACGATCCCAGGAAAAGCCGGTATACACAAAGGCTAGAGATGGAGGAGACCAAGATGATGATTAGAGGACAACGCGCTTCAGGCATTGAAGGGGGACGGAAGTCTGCGTTGAATACGGCAAGCTCGCGCCTGTGCTGGCGCCTGCGAGCGATGCTTGCCGGGCTTTCCATTCTCGTTCTGGCGCCCGGTGCCTCGCTGGCAAAGGACTACTGTATCAGCTTCACGGCTTTTCCGGGCAGCGAGATTGTGGGAAGGGGATTCACAGTCCCCGGCAAAGGCCAATGCAAGCCGTTTACCGGCTTTTTCTTGCCGGGCGAAAATGATGCAGCCGCAGGCACGGGATGTACCTCTACGGACGGTTCGAATCTCTCCTTTACGATAACCACCTCAGCTCCCGAGAGCGGAGGGGCTGCCTTTATCGATTCAATCAGTTTGTCACTTCCGGCGCACTCTGGCGAATGCAGCCAAACAAATCTCAGCAGCAGTAGTATTTCTTTTGCCAGTTTTGCCGTGACCGGGAAACCCTGCTCGAAGGTAGCTATTCCGGCTGCCGACTCCGAAGCGGTTCCGCAACCGGGAGGCCCGCACAGCCTGGTGCGCTGAGGCTAACAAGGGTGCGGCTTCTGCCCGTCGCTGTATCGTCATCCGCAGATCGGGTTTGGAGTGCGAAGTCAGTATGAAGCGACGGGAGGGGATCTTTATCCCTTCCCGCTGCCGTGAGATTCGTTCAACCGGGCAGGACCTCGGCGCAGACCGCCGATGAAACGAGATCCGCGGTTATAACCCCCGCCATGTGCCTGCCGCCCGCGCGTTAGACGCTCGCAACCGCCGGGAATGACGTGTCTGTTCGGCTACCGCTTGCGCGGCCGGAAGACCAGGACCGAGCACGGCGCGTTGCGCACCAGCTTCTCGGTGACGCTGCCGATCAGAATATACTCGCCGCCGGTCCGTCCATGCGTAGCAATCACGATCAGGTCAATCGCCTGCTCTTTGGCGTATTTGACGAGTTCCTGAACCGGAGGTCCGACCACGGCAAACGTCAAGACCTTCTTTGAATCGCCGAACTCGTCCTTCTTGATGCGCGCGAGTTCCTCTTCCGCCTGCTCGAGCATCGCGGATTCCCGCGCCAGCTCGCGGTTCTGCTCGATGGTGGACGGGATGAAACTTTGCTGCGGCGCGATGACGTGCATCAGGTGAACTTCTTCGGCGCCGAGGTCTTTCGCCAGTTCCATCGCGCCGCGCATCGCTTCCATCGAGTAAACGGAGAAGTCGATTGGCGCGAGAACCTTCTTAATATTCTGAATCATAACAGCCTCCCGAGTACCAAGGTCTCTGGAATTACCACGGCCTTCGCCGCCGGTGCAAACCCGCGCCGGTCTGTGCCATTATCCCGACAGATCGCCGCTGAATAAAAAGGATTGCCTATGAAGGGTACTGTCTTCCACGGACCCCACGATGTGCGCGTCGAGCGGGTCGATGATCCCGCGCTCAAGACGCCCACCGACGCGCTGGTGCGAATCACACGCGCGGGAATTTGCGGCTCCGACCTGCATTTCTATGAAGGCGCTTTGCCCATCGTGCCCGGCTTCGTGCTCGGCCATGAGGGCGTCGGCGTGATCGAGGAAGTGGGCGCCGGTGTCGAACGGCTGACGAAGGGGGATCGGGTCGTCGTGTCGGGGGTGGTTGCCTGCGGCCGATGCTACTTCTGCCGGCGCGGACAGCCGTCGCAATGCGCGGAAAGCGGATCCGCCATATTCGGCTACGGAGCGAATTCCGCGGGCAAGCTCGGATGGCTGGGAGGCGAGCAATCCGAGGCAGTGCGGGTGCCGATGGCGGATTACACGTGCTTTCCGCTGCCCGACGCGATCGACGATGACGCCGCGGTGTTTCTCGCCGATATCCTGCCGACGGCTTTTTTCGGCGCGGTCAACGGCAATATCCGGCCGGGCGACACGGTGGCGATTTTCGGATGCGGCCCGGTGGGATTGTGCGCCGTGATGTGTGCAAAGCTGTTCGGCCCCGCCGAAGTGATCGCCGTCGATAGCATCCCGTACCGGCTTGAGGCGGCGCGCAAGCTCGGTGCGTTTGCGGTAAGCGTGGAACAAGCACACGAGATAATTCTGGAGCGCACTGAAAAACGCGGCGCCGACGTGACTATCGAGGCGGTCGGCAACGAAAGCGCGCTGACGGCCGCGATAATGGCGGCGCGCGGCGGCGGAACAATTTCGGTAATCGGCGTGTTCGGCGCGCCTTCTTTCAATTTCCCGATCGGCTATGCGTTCATGCGCGATCTCACGTTTCGGATCGGCCTTGCGAACATCAACGCGCACATACCGGAACTCGCGCGCCTGATGGAACGCGGCACGATCAACCCGCGCCCGCTGGTAAGCCACGTGATGCCGCTGGACGACGCAGCCAGGGGCTACGAAATTTTCAGCGCCCGCAAAGACAACGTGATGAAGGTATTGCTGAAGCCCTGACCCGCCCCGCGCCGGCATCCAGTTCAATCGGCATTCGCACCATTGCCTGTCCCGCCGTAGTTACCGGTTAAAGGAAAGCCCGTCCCCTACAGCCGGGCGTTTGTCTGCCGTTCTATTTTTTCTTCTTGGCCTTGCCGGTTCCCGACAGCGAAACGGACTGCGGCGAGTCGATCACATTGTCAACAATCTTCAGGCTTCCAGTCTGCCGCGTCGTGTCCGTCGGCGTGAAGGTCACTGATACCTTGCAACTCTTGCCGGGCTCGAGCGTTTTTTCGCATCCCGACTTGACCGCGAACACCGGCGGCGATGCGCTCTCGCTCTCGATGCTCACCGCCAACCCTTTTTTCTTCTTACCCGCGTTCGTGATCGTGACCGTCTTGGGCGCGCTGGTAGTTCCGACTGTCACCGTTTTTCCGAATGCGATCGAACTGGGACTGAACGTCAGCTTCTCCGAGATCGGAGTCGGCGTCGCAGTCGGGGTTTGAGTCGCGGTGGCGGTTGCCGTCGCTGTTGCGGTCGGCGTGGCTGTAGCTGTCGCGGTCGCCGTTGGCGTGGGCGACGGATTGGCTAGTGGCTGGTTGTACTCTAGTGCCCGGTTGTTCTCGGTATCCGCCACGTACAGGTTGCCTGCGCCGTCCAGCGCGACTCCTTCTGGAGAGCAAAGGTCAATAGCGGTGGAGTTGCCGCCGCTGGTGTCGTGATTGCAACCAGCCGTCGTGAAGCTCCCGTCCTGGCCAAAGACCGTATTGGCGGTGGTGTTGGTCAGCGGGGTGTTGTACTCCAGCACCCGGCTGTTGCCTTGATCGGCCACCCAGAGGTTACCCGAGCCGTCCACCGCGACCCCCACTGGATAGCACAGGCTGTTGTCGCTGACTTTATTGCAACCAGCCGTCGTGAAGCTCCCGTCCTGGCCAAAGACCCCATCGGCGGTGGTGTTGGTCAGCGGGGTGTTGTACTCCAGCACCCGGCTGTTGTTGCTATCCACCACGTAGAGGTGACCCGAGCCGTCCACCGCGACCCCCACTGGATCGCACAGGCTGTTGGCGCTGACCCCGCCGTTATTGCAATCAGGCGTCGTGAAGCTTCCGTCCTGCCCCA
>Ga0187876_1000843_pt1 | contig 29216 bp, 23 predicted proteins | sample June2016WEW_17_4_FD_133000 | JGI IMG/M metagenome (GOLD analysis project Ga0187876, IMG submission 133000) | Peatland microbial communities from SPRUCE experiment site at the Marcell Experimental Forest, Minnesota, USA - June2016WEW_17_40 | ecosystem: Environmental > Terrestrial > Soil >...
GAACCGAACTCCGGTCTGGGAGTGGCGATGCGGTATCTGCTCAAGCACTGGGAGCGGCTCACGCTGTTTCTGCGGCAGCCGGGAGCGCCGCTGGATAATAACATTTGCGAAAGAGCCTTGAAGAAAGCCATCCTGCACCGCAAGAACTCGCTATTTTACAAGACCGAGAACGGAGCGCACGTCGGCGATCTGTTCATGAGCCTGATTCACACCTGCGAACTCTCGGACGCCAACCCCTTCGACTACCTAACCCAGTTGCAGCTCCACGCCGGAGAGCTGGCCCGCAATCCGTCGCAGTGGATGCCGTGGAACTACCCAGCCACGCTGGAAGCAGGCGGCGTCCGTCTCGACTCCAGTTAGAGTAAAATGATCCCGTTCTGGCCGGAATCTCTGGATTCTGGCCAGGCGGGAAGGTCCTTGGAAAATGCCCGCCGAACGGGCCTCTCTGCTCACCGAATCGCGCCGGGTTTTTGGCCAGGGGGCTGGCCGGAGGGAAACTCCGTTTTGCGTCGGCCTGTACGCGCGCGTGTCCACCCACGACCAGCAGACGCTGCCGATGCAAAATCGTGCCCTGCGCGAGTACGCTGCCCGGCAAAGTTGGACCGTCGCGATGCAGGTAAAAGAGGTGGGCTCCGGCGCGGCACAACGCGAAGCTCGCGAGAAACTGCTGGCAGCCGCGCGCCGCCGGGAGATCGACGCCGTGCTGGTGTGGCGGCTGGATCGCTGGGGCCGCTCGGTCACCGACCTGCTCAGCGCGTTGCAGGAACTGGAGCATCTGGGCGTCGGTTTCGTCTCGCTGACCGAAGCGCTGGACCTGACCACGCCCGCCGGTCGGGCCATGGCCGGACTGCTAGCCGTGTTTGCCGAGTTTGAGCGCGAGATCTTGCGTGAGCGGGTGCGCGCTGGTTTGGCTCATGCCCGGCAGAATGACAAACGCCTGGGCCGGCCCATCACCGCCGCGTTGCATGCCGGTCAGGTCCGCCAACTACGCCGCTCCGGATTCAGCAAATCGGCCATCTCCCGCCGCCTGCACATCGGCCGCACCTCGGTGCGTCGTATACTGCAGAAATAATGGTCATTGACATCCACACTCACTTCTTCCCCGATGCGTGGCCCGATCTTGCCGACCGCTACGGTACGCCCGACTGGCCCCGAATCAGGCACCTGGAGGGCGGCGAAGCCGATATTCTGCTCGGCGACCGCTTTTTCCGCCGAATCAATTCGGCCTGCTGGGATGTGGAACGGCGCATCCAGGATCTGGACCGCGACGGCATCGATCTGCAAATCATTTCTCCAATGTCGGTGCTGTCCTCCTATGCGCGCCCGGTGGAACACGCGCTGGACATGGCCCGGTTGTTTAATGACGCCGCACTGGAGCTCTGCAGCCGCAGCGACGGACGCATGAAATCGCTGTGCCAGGTGCCGCTGCAGGATATTGACGCCGCCTGTGGGGAGATCAGCCGCTGCATGCAGGCCGGCCACCTTGGCGTCGAGATTGGGGATCACATCGCCCTGAAAAACCTCGACGAACCCGGCATGATTACTTTCCTGCACCATTGCACCGATGTGGGCGCTGCTGTGCTTGTGCATCCGTGGGACATGATGGCCGGCGACTGCATGACCGAAGACATGATGCCCTGGACGGTTGGCATGCCGGCGGAAACGCATCTACTTGTGGCCATGATCGAGGGCGGCGCGTTCGATCGCCTCCCGCACAGCCTGCGGATTTGCTTTGCCCACGGTGGCGGAAGCCTTCCCTTTCTTTTAGGAAGGATGCAAAATGCCTGGGAGCATCTTCCGGTCGCACGGAGGAAGTCGGAGCTTCCGCCGAAGCAATACGTGGACCGGTTTTTCGTTGACTCAGCGGTGTTCGAGGACCGCACCCTGCAATTCCTGGTGAGCATCATGGGGCCCGATCAGGTGGTGCTTGGCTCGGATTATCCGTTTCCGCTGGGAGAGGAACGGCCCGGGACTTTGGTGCGAAATGCCGGTTTGCCGCTGGAGGTGAAGGCCAGAGTTCTTGACGGCAACGCCAGGAAATTTCTCGGGCTTGACCACGCGGAGCATCCATCGGCGGTGAAATCCGCCCCATTGTTGACCTACGGCCGTTACCTCCACGTGCCCGAACTGCTGCATTTGCAGTATCCGCCGTCCTCGCCGCCGCATCATGACGAACTGTTGTTCATCATCGTGCACCAGGTCTATGAGCTTTGGTTCAAAGAGCTGTTACACGATCTGGACGAAGTGGCCGCCTGCCTGAAAGCCTCCACCGCTGCACCCGGTTCCTCGCCCCACCGCCCTTCGTGCGGCGGGGGCGGCGGCTCTGAAAAGAATGGTCCAGATGGCGAACATCCGGCAGGCTCGGAAGAAGTCTATGAGGCTGCGCGGATACTTCGGCGCTGCACTGAGATCATGCGGCTGCTGGTCGATCAGTTCACCATTCTGGAGACTATGCTGCCCACGCACTTCCTCGCTTTTCGCGGCAAGCTGGATGCGGCCAGCGGATTCCAGTCGGAACAGTTTCGCGAAATCGAGTTCCTTTGCGGCCAGAAAGACGAGAAGCTACTGCACCACCATGCTCCCGATCTGGAGGCCTATGCGAAGCTGATGCGGCGTCTGCGCGAACCTTCATTGCACGACGTATTCTTCGAGGCGCTGCGGACCATCTGTGGGCCGCCTGGCACGAGCGGAAGCAACGAAGGAGATGGGCACGAGGCGCGTGTTCAGGCCATTCGCCATCTGTACCAATCCGAGCGCCAGCATCGCGATTGGATCGACGTAAGCGAGCGGCTGGTCGAATTCGATGAGCTGTTCATGGGCTGGCGGTTACGCCATATACAACTGGTGGAGCGGATGATCGGGACGGGTACGGGCACCGGCGGCTTCGGCTCCCTGTATCTGCGGCAGACTCTCGATAAGAAGTTCTTTCCTGAGCTATGGGAAGCGCGCACGATCCTGCAGGCGGAATGAAGACTCCCACAATCACAATCGCCGGCGCTGGACTGGTGGGGCCGTTGCTTGCCATCTCGCTTAGGCAGCGGGGGTTTCCGGTGGTCCTCTACGAACGGCGCGCGGACATGCGCCGCGTCCAAGTCAGCGACGGGCGCTCGATCAATCTGGCCGTTTCCGCGCGCGGCATCTATGCGCTGCAGCAAGCCGGCGTGTGGAGCGAGTTGCGCGACATTGCAATTCCCATGCGCGGCCGCCTGATGCATTTGCTCACCGGCGAATTGATCTTTCAACCTTACGGGCAAGAGGAATCCGAGGTTATCAATTCCGTTTCTCGCGCGGCCTTGAATATCGCGCTACTTGATGCCGCCGAAGCCGCGGGGGTCGCAATTCACTTCCAGCAACGCTGCCTCGGATGCGCTCGCGCCGACGATGGCATTGTTGTGCGTTTGCGTGACGAACAATCGGGCAAGGAAACAGCGATTGCCGCCGAAGTCGTAATCGGCGCTGATGGTTCGTCTTCGGCGGTTCGCGGGGAAATGTCCAGGTCGCCGGAGTTCAGGCTCTCGCAGGAGATGCTGGATTACGGCTACAAAGAGTTGACAATTCCCGCCGGGCAAGGCGGCAGCCACGCAATGGAAACGCGCGCGCTTCACATCTGGCCGCGCGGATCGTACATGCTAATCGCATTGCCGAATGTGGACGGGACGTATGGCTGCATTCTGTTCCTGCCGTTCGAGAGTGAACGTGGATTTGCGGCCCTTGATTCCAAGTCGAGGGTGGTGGAATTTTTCCGCGCCAACTTTCCCGACGCGCTCGCCTTAATGCCGAATCTGGCGGAGAACTACTTTGCCCATCCCACGGGCGCCATGGTTACCGTCCGCTGCTTTCCGTGGCATCAGGAAGGAAACATATTGCTCCTTGGCGACGCCGCGCACGCGATTGTCCCGTTTTTCGGGCAGGGAGTTAACTGCGGGTTCGAGGATTGCACTTGCTTCCTGGAATTACTGGATGCCGCGCGGACGAGCGGCGCAGAGTCGATCGACTGGCAGAAGCTGTTCACTGACTTCGAGAGCTCGCGTAAGCCCAATACCGAAGCCATCGCAGACCTGGCGTTAGAGAACTTTGTCGAAATGCGGGACCGCGTGGCTGATCCGCATTTCCTTTTCAAGAAGAAAGTGGACCTGGCATTGGAAGCCAGATTTCCCGGCCTATACACGCCCAAGTATGCCATGGTTACATTCCATCGCATTCCGTATGCGGTCGCACAACAACGCGGGCGAATTCAGGATCGTCTGCTGGACGAGCTCTGCGCCGGCATTGATCGCTTGGAAGATATCGATTGGAGCAGAGCGGCTTTGCTCGTGCATCGTGACCTGACGCAGCTGGAGAAGTGATAATGCAGGTTGCGGAGTGCATTCGCCCTGCGGTCGGGCTCGAGTCGTGCGGATCGCGATGAGACTGCGGATCAATTGCCCACTGTGAGTGGCGAGAAAAGGGCCATACTCCATACTCCACACCCATGGCGGCATCATGCAGCTTCGTTTTGGATCATGTGTAAGACGCAATCCAGCACCGTGGCCCATGCTGCCGACTCCGGATCGACTAAATCCATGTGCTCCGCGCCGGCAATTTCCACTAGCCGGAGGTTTTCCCGGTCCGCCGCCTGCCGTTCGAGAAAGCGCCGGCTCAGCGAAACGGGTACCGTTTCATCGAGCGCTCCGTGCACCAGGATAGCTGGCGTCTTCAATGCATGGCGCGAAGGGCAAGCTGCCTCATAAACAGCGGGCGCTTGCTCCTGACCGCCTCCGAGAAATCCGGAGACAGCGTCATTGCTCAGGTGGAGTTTATAAGCCAGATCGAGGCAAGATACCGGCGCCAGGGCGACCACCCCACGCATCGCGTATTTCTCGCCAGCGAGGCGCAGAGCGAGATGACCTCCGGCGGAGTGTCCCAACAAGACCACACGGGCGGACTTGTCGAAGTGCGCGCAGGCAGCCGTGAAGCCGTCGATGACATCCTCGAATGTACTCGGCCATCCACCGCCTGGGTCGCCGACGCGTCGATATTCCAGGCTCGCGACTGCCAGGCCGGCCCGCGCCAGCGCGGCGCAGGCGTGGCTCGCATGCGTCAAGTCATATTGCGCGCGCCAAAATCCACCATGGATCATCACGATCGCACCGCGGACGTCTTTTCCTTCTTCTCGCGACTGCCACAAGTCAAGAAACTGATTCGGTTCGGTGCCGTAAGCGATTCGCTCGTCGGCAGAAACTGGAGGCAGAGAGAGAAGGTCGCGTCCCATAGCTTTCAATTAACCCGGAGTTCTTCGCCGAAAAACTTATCCCACCATCACTGATCCGCCGTTCACGTTCATGATTTCGCCGGTCATGAACCCCGCATGGGGAGTGCATAGAAAAAGCACCGGCGCCGCTATTTCTTCGGGCGTACCTACGCGGCGTAAAGGAACGGTTCGCAAAATGCCTTCTCGTAAGGCAGGATCGGTAAGGTAGGGCGCGGCCATGTCGGTATTCACCCAGCCGGGTGCAACGCAGTTCACGTAAATGCCAAATGGAGCCAACTCGGCCGCGAGGCTCTTGGTCAGGCTGATGATGGCGCCCTTCGAAGCCCCGTAGTCGCAGAGACGGGCTTCGCCGCGCTGACCGGAGGCGGAGCTGATGAGAACGATGTGGCCTGGACCTTGCTGCGCCTTCATCTGCGCGACTGCGCCGCGCACCAGGGCAAAAGCACTATCCAGGTTCACAGCCAGGGTGTGTCGCCACCGCGCATCGGTCATTTGGTCGACGGGCACCTCATCCGGCGCAATGCCATGATTTACCACCAGAGCGTCGAGCCTTCCATAATGCTCTACGGCTGCAGCGACGAGGGCCTGCGCCGACTCGGATTGATCCAGTTCAGACGCAATCGCAAAGCAATTGTGCGGGCCGCACTCGCGCACCAGAGCTTCAGCCTGGCTGCGCGCCTGGCGATAACTGAAGGCCACACGCGCGCCCGCCTCGGCAAATAACCGGACACAAGCCGCGCCAATTCCGCGCGAACCGCCGGTGATGAGAACGACTCCATTCGCAAAGGACAATGTGACGGCCACAGTTCTTGTTCTCCTCCGAGGAAGGTAATGGAACACATTGACTTAAGGCCGAAAAATTCAGAACCCTAACGCGTGATCTCGCAATTCAAATACGTTTGCCCTTGAATCTACCATTGCACATCATTGCCGAGCCATCACATTAGCAAAGTTGATGGCTAGTTGCGCAGAAACGAGACTGCTCAAAAGGAAATGGGCGGCGGGGCTAGGCCGAAACGCTGAAACGGCTTTGCAGCAGACTGAGTGTCGCCAGCCGCAAGACAATCGGCGATGCCTCTCCGGCGCGCACATCATCGGCATCTGTCAACGAATCGAGGTAGGCGCAAGTTTTGGCCCGATCGAAAAAGGGTTGATCAGAAAAGCTGCGCGAGCGGATGATGTCCTCGCAGCGTTCCTGCAATGGATCTCTCTTTGCGTTCTTCGTCGCCTTGCGAAGGGGTGGCGCGATGAAAGGGAACTTCTGACGCGCGTAGAGTTCTGGTGTGATCACGTCCCGTGTGGCCTCGCGCAGTACGTACTTTTCTGTGCTTTCGCGAATCTTGTAGTGAACGGGGAGGCTGGCCGCATATTCGCTGACATGGTGATCGAGGAACGGCACACGCCCCTCGACCGAATGTGCCATCTCCACGCGATCGACCAACACGGTCAGAATGTAATTGATCAGCATCGTTCTTTGCCACATGTAGAGCGATGTGTTCACCGGATCGCGCCCGCGGATGCGGCCGTCGATGTCCAGTTCCGAAAGAACGGCATGATACGGCAGATCCAGCGTATCGATGCCGGGTGCGTCGGGCCGCATGAGCTCTAACATCACGCGGTAATGCACGGCGAAGCTTTCTATCCAGGAGGGGCAAAAGCCGATCCCGTCGCGAATGATGCGTGCTCCAGCCGCAGGCACGCCCCGCGGCAACATCAAGGGCGCGGAAAGCGGATTGGCCGCGATCAATGCAGCTAAAGCCGCCTGACGATCGGCGTCCGTCGCATATTGCCGGGAGTAAAGCATCAGATCCCGCCGCTCGAACATATAGCCCGCGAGCATCTCGTCCGAGCCTTCTCCCGTGAATACGACCTTGATGCCTGCGTCGCGCACAGCGCGCGATAGGAGAAATTTGGCTACGACATTGGCGTTGAATATCGCTCTTTCGCAGTGCCAGACCGTATCCTCGAGTGCATCGGCCATCACCTGCGGCGTTACGGGAACCGGAACATAGTTCGATCCGGTGAAGGCGGCAGTGCGTTGCGCCAGGGGGGATTCGTCGAACGCGCCTTCAAATGCGATGGTGAACGCGCGCATCGGCCGGTCGAGCCGGGCCTGCGCGAGACCCAGAACGGCAGATGAATCGAGGCCGCCGCTCAGGTAACACGCCACTTCGACGTCTGCGGTAAGACGTTCGGCGACCGCATCGTCGAGCACAGCGCGGAAGCCCTTGATGATCTCGGCCTCGCTGCGTTCCTCGCGCGCAAGCGCAGCACTCGTCGGATAGACCGTTTCCCAATAACGCTGAACGCGCACCTGACCGTTCTTTGCGATGACAAGACAACCTGGCGGGACTTGCTGGATGTTTGCGAACAGCGATGCGTTGGTGCGCATACCCGAAAGTTCGCTCAGAATGCCGGCCGTATCCCAGCGCGCGGGAACGCCCAGCGCCAGCAGTGCCTTGCATTCCGACGCAAACAGCACCTCGCCATTCATGACCGTATAGAAGAGCGGCTTGATGCCGAAGCGGTCGCGCGCCGCTATGAGCTCACCGCTGCGCCGGTCTGAAAGCACCAGCGCGAATTCACCCCGCAGCTGATTGACGAAATCCAGTCCGTATTCGTCGTAGAGATGAAGAGCGATTTCGCTGTCGGAATCCGTGGCGAAGCGATAACCCATCTCGCGGAGCCGAGTGCGAATGGCTTTGTATCCGTAAAACTCGCCATTGACTACGAGATTGAGATCGCCGCGCGCGTGGCCGAGCGGTTGAGTGCCATTCTCCAGACCGATGATGCTTAACCGGACATGGCCCATAGCCGTCAGCCGGTCCTGGGAGTACCAGATGGAGCGACCGTCCGGCCCGCGATGGGCGATGGATTGCAACGCCTCGCTTAGTCTGTCTTCCGTCAGCCACGGCCGTTTGAGCTGTGCTGCCACCACTCCACACATGGAAACTCCACCGTCAACTCACGTAATCAACTGCCGCTTAGGGGCCTGCAGCTGAGATAAACCGCTCCCCCAAGGATCAGCGCACCGCCGGCGAGAGCCGTCTTCCCCAGGATCTCATGCAGAACCGAGACGCCGAGGATCGTTCCGACCAGCGGTTCCAGGTTAATGAAGATTCCTGCCTGCGATTCGGGAACCCTCTTCAGTCCCCAGTTCCACAGCACGGCTGTGGTCGCCGTTGCCAATAGCCCTTGCGCGGCCACCGCAAGCCAGGCACGGGAGGAGTAATGCACGGAAGGAAGACCTGATGCCGTCATGACCACCGCAGCCAGCATCATCGTGCCAATCCAATACACGAAGGCAGTGACCATCAGGGGAGAATGCCGCTGCATCAGACGCTTAGAAATAAGAATCCAGCCGATGGCTGCAAACAGGGAAAGCACAACCAGCAAATCGCCTCGAAGGGTCGGGCCTGCCGCGCCAGAGTCGCTCCCGCCGGAGAGCGCAATCATCCCGGCACCGACGGTCGAGCCGAGAACTGCAACCCAGCCGCCTAAGTGCAACTGCTCTCCGGTGAACAGCACTGCCGCAATGGAGCGCATTCCGCTGACGATTCCGCGACTTTTTGAGTACAACTCCACTCCGGCGAACAACACCGCCGAAATGGCGAGCAGCGTTGGCAGGGTACCGACCATCAGAGCAGCGTGCGAAACCGTCGTGAGGGAGAGCCCTTTGAACTGAAGGAGGAATACGACGGGCACCCCGAGCGCCGCGGCGGCGAGAACGGAGACCCATTCCGCCCGGGCAAAGCGAGGACGGTCAAAGAACAGGAAAGGCAGCAAGCCGGCGCACGCGAAAAGCATACTGAACAAAACCATGGTTGAGACGGGCATCTCGCGAAGTGCGATCTTGCCGAAGAAAAACCCCGTACCCCACAGGCACCCCGCCGTTGCCAGCGCGAAAATGGGAATAACACGACCGTGCCGCTCAGACATTGCTTCCAATAATACCTAAAAAAGGGAGCCGGCGTTGAGGACTTGTTGGTCTCCGTAAGAAGCTTGCGCTGGTACTAACGATTCTTTGCGGGCTGGTGGCTGGCACAATGCCAGTGGCGGTGGCGAATCAGTCTTGCCGGAAACTCACTGTGCAGGTGTGCAGGTCTGCCGAAAGGACACAACTCATCTGCACTAGCTGATTCTGTGACAAGGCCACGTGAGCTCCGCTCCGCAATCGAGGGTGTATTCGTAGATGCAAGCGCGTTTCCCGGTACGAATCCGCGGATCCCAAGCGAACCTCAGCCAGATGAACGGTTTGGGCGTTTTACATCCAAGTGGCTGCGGTCAACGGTCACAACCCGACTTATTGGTACCGATCCGTTCGATGAGGGCGCTGGCGATTTGGAACTCGTCGACGTGCTGGAAAGTGTCACTGACCCAATCGGAGTCTGTCGTCGCGAGAATCGCAAACGAACGTTTCCTGCGATCGAACACGATCGCAGTCCAGTCCCACGCGATGCCATGGAGCAGTACATGCTCGACCAGTGCCTCGGCTTGTCTATCTCTTCGCTCTTTTGATCGCCTATGGTGAGCTGGCTGTTTTCGTCTAGCAACCTCGGCTCGTTCAGCCTTGAGCAATCTTTGCCTGGAGGTCGATCGCTTCCGGGATCAATTGGGCCGTGAGATAGGCAAGGATGCTGCGGAATGAATCTCCTGTCTCGCTTGGCGTAAGAGTCAAGCTACGGTGAGACTTCCACACATACTGGACCACAGCTAGCAGAGCATCGTTTAGGTCCCTCTGACGGCTGCCCCGCGTGTCTGGTGACGGCAGGACCTGAGCAAGCCTGGTTAAGCCGAGGACCACAATCTCTGGCGACTTTACGGAGCTAACAAATCGAGCAAATGGAGCGCTGAAGTCTGGATCCGAGAGCCATCTGTCGCACCACTTCTGCAGTTCTGGGCGGAGAATAACGAGCGCCCCCGAGAGGTTGTCGGCGGCAGCGCGTGGCGGGTGTCCTGTAAGGCCGAGCAAATCTCTGTTCAAGTGTTCGAGATGGTACCGAAGGCCGACCTTATCGTAGTCCCAACGGGGTGAAGTCTCTGTGTAATCAATCAAAGCACGCCAGCGATCTGCGAGGTCTTCTTGAGATAGACATAGGGACGGCGCGTGCAAAAGGAAGCCATTGAGGAAATCACCAATCCATCGGTGTGCACCAGCACCTAATGACATGATCGGTGCGCCTACTAGTTGCATCGCTTCCTTGATTTCTAAGGTGGCGTAGTAAACCCCTGCTACCAACATGATCCAGTCGTCAAAATCGTACTGAGTCTGAAATTCCGCAGAATCGACTTGTGATGAGTTTGGAAGAAGGCTCAGTTCAAGAGCGAACAGTAGTTCAAAAAAACTGCGGAGTTTCGGTGCGTCCTCCGAACGTAGACCTGCGAAGACGCCAAGGAAACTGAACCCACTTTTCAGCAGTTCTAAATCCAGATACGTCTCATACCGATGAAGGCGCTCTCTATCTCCAAGCATCGCAGGATTGGTCGCGAGGAGTTCCATCCGCTGTTCGTGCCACTCCCAATTTGAAGTGCCAGACAGCGTCTTCCGCGCAAAGCGATGGTTGAGCTTCAACAAATACTGGGCCGAATACCGCCGTGCCTTGAAATGACCGCGAAGGAATCGAACGGCCAATAGCTCTTGATACGGTCGCAAGATATTCGGGTCGTTGCGATACCCGATCGCGGATGCGGGGCCGCGCACGACTGCCCACAGATATAGAGCGTTGGCCAACTCATAGAACCGCACCTCATCGTTTGAGCGATCGCGGTACGCGAGCTGCATGATTTTCTGGGTTGTTTGGTAGTGATACCCAAAAACAGCCCTAAGCAAAATCCTCCACAACTCCGGAGTGCTGTTTTCGGACTTTATGAGGTGTAGCGCGGCACTTCCTAAAAACAGGTCTGCACCGTCGCTCACAGACCTGTCCGAGTCGAACTCCTTAGTGGTTGGCTCTTCATCGGCGAGTTTGAGTAGATTCACCATGCAGAATTGCTTTGCATCTGGCCGCTCTTCGAGGAAATCACCTGATGCAGTCAGGAGTACCGACAATCCACCGGCAATGGCATCATGCTGGTAGACTTCAAAGTTTCCGTCTGTCATCTCGGATTGGACAACCGCTTGTAGCTGGTTATACGTCTCCAGTGCCTCGGCGGGGGTCAACTTCTTGTCCTGGTCAATCGCCCGTCCTGCCTTAGCGATCAAGGCGAATGCCATCAGGCTGAGCTCAGGGCGCTTGCGTTCACTGTCAAGCCGTTTCTGCAGCGCTTCGTCGATGACTAGCTCCACCGAAACTTGGCCATTGCCAGCATCGCGAATTACATAGTTGTTCTTTGTGAACTGTGCAAAGAAGTATTCAGTCGTCGTAGGAAGCGCTGCGCCCTTATCCAAGGATGCCCGAGCCTCCGCCTCCCAGGATGCGCGGAATGCTTCGATGCGAACGCTTGTCGCTGGATCAAACACGAGGCACCATCGCGCGACTTCAAGTAGCGAAGAACGCCGGTGTGGCATCTCGAACCAAGCTCGTACTTCGCCGCTGATTTTCGCTCCGTAGCGACCCCAGGTAATGTCAAACAAGAACGACCAGCTTGTATTCATAACGGCTGATCGCTGTGTCATAAACAGATCGCCATTTGAAAAAAGCGGCAACAACGGCCCTTGGAAGAGGGGAAGATGATACAGACCGACCGAGACCAGCAACCCCAGAACAGATGCGGAGCGAGACTCAGCCAAGAGTTGCTGCAGATCGTTATCTATACCTTCTTTTTTGTCGATGCGCTCATAGAACCACTTTTCAAGGGCCATGAGCGCGCTTTCGACAACAACTGCGCGGTCGGACATGTAGCTATGCCAGTTGTAGACATTGCCGTCTCCGACAAAGTCCTTTTCGGTTCCGTCGAGCAGAATCTTGAATGCGGGAAGCTCTGGAGTTCGGGTGAACGCTTTGTATCCTTCTGCCCATCTGTCGGTGGCAAACTCGATGAGGCGCAGAATCGTTTTCAGCGCGTGGATCGGGGATGTACGAAGGAACAGGAGCCAAGGTCCCGTAAAGTACATCGCTGGCAGATGATTGTGCCAAAATGCAAATCCGCTCTCGTCAAGTCTCAGTGAATGGTTGTGGTTGTATTCATTCTGCGGTTCCTCGATGCAGCAGGCCAGGATCACTTCTTGTGCTGTCTCTGGGCGGGAAGACATCAGTGCCAACAGCGAGTCTGTCTTTAAGACCGCGTCGCGGAACTCCTCATCGACTCGCCGTTTAGGACCGTCGGGCCAAGGGTCAAGCTCTCGCCCAAACATTCTCGAGGAAAAGCCAGTGGAGTAGACGATCTTGGTAGATTCTTGCTGCGGATCAATGACGGGTTTTCGTTCGGCAAAAACGAGGGCAAGTTCAGCGACCTCGTTGGGGAACTCCTTGCCCGCTCGAAGCACAGCCTCAAAGACTGCCTGAGACACCCCATGACCGTAAGAGAATCGCTTATTTTCCGACGAGTTCTTCTTGGCTCGATTACCTAGCGCAAGTGCGAGCTGGGCCGCAAGCCGTCTCCGACCGTAACCCGGCGGCACGGTGCGCAAGTAGAAAGCGCACAACTGCCCAGCTTCTTCGATGCAGAATTCCGTTACGTCACCGACTTTAAGCAAGAGAGCTTGTAGCAGACCGTCCCAGTAGGCCGTTATGGGGAGACGCCACAGCAGCGAAACTGCTTCGCTGAACTCTTCGCCGAAATCTGTATGCGGCGTGAGTTCGAGTGTTCCGACTACTAGAAGTCGCTTGAGAAGGCGCTTGAAACGGGAGCCCTTGTCTGCGATCAACGACGGCCAGACGCGCCTCAGAAGCTCAAGCGAATTTGTTGCCAGCAAGAGGCTGTCCGAAAAGATGTCGGCTGCTACCTGGTTGTCGCTGTCTCCTTGGCCAAATGCGCCAAACTCCTTCTCCCATTCGAGAAGACCTTCATTCTGTTCGAGCAGCGATTGAGAATACAGGCGGATTGCTCGCTGCCAGCGTGGGTTTTTGACGTGCTCCAGAATATGGCTATGTCGTTCGGACCCTTGGCCCTTCAACGAATGGTAGCGTGCCCAGTCTCCGACCACCTCGTGGCTGAACCGAACACTTTGAGAGTTCACGAGGGTGAGGCTCGCGATCCTTGAGTCCCCGAGGATGCCCTTCATTTCAAAGGGTAGCTTTGCCATTGGGACGACAGGACCAAGCGACGCATCCTCATCGCCCAGCAATTCGATGAGGCTGGCCCTCTGATATTGAGCAGCATCTGTGCCACACCAGTAGATCCAGATCCAGTCGATGATTTCGGTTTCACCAATCCATCCTTTTGAAGGTGCTGTCGCTTGAACTGTTGCCACTTTCAAAACTTGATCCAATGTCGCTAGATTGGTGAAGACCCTCCTCAACTCGGGCCTCACCAACAGCGAGAGTACAACGCTGTTCTGCGAAATAGCAGAGAGGACGTTCTCGAATGGTGCTCCCGCGAAGAGGAGTTCTTGGACGCCTTCGGTCTTCCATGTTCCCACGTCTAAACGAATTCGCGACCAGTATGAAGGCTGTGTAGTAAGCAACATTTTATAGTCCAGAGTGGGAACGGACTGCATCGCTCTAACGATCTCTGAAACGCGTTCCAACGCAAGCGGAGAACATTGCTCCGCCGCGTCCAGGACAAGGTAGACCGGTTTCATGGAATTTCCCACTAGCGTGGGCAGGTCATCAGCAATCCCTAGCGATGATGCAAGGACATGCTGATTTGGCTTGTCGAGTTCATCCTGCGACAACCAGATAAGGTTTATGTCTTCAATCCGCGAACTGATATCGAATTTGACGAGAGATGACTTGCCCGTACCTGAATCACCAATGACAGCAGTCACATGCCTCAATTTTGCATTCTTCAGTCCACCCATGTCCGATTCTGCGAAAACGACGAGCGTATCTTGTCCCGCGACGGAGTGCACAGCGTTACAGTTGGAGAGTGAGCGTTGATTCACGCTTTGCCATGCCGCTCTGAAATTCGGATGGTCTTTCAACTTGTACTTGTTGCGAAGCTCAGACAAGAGCTCTGGAAGGTCAAGCGTTCCGCCGGATATGCGATACCTAGAGGCGATCGTTTGGAGATCAATCCAGAGGTCGTTCCCGACAGAGGGCGCTTCGAGCCGGAGCAGCAACGTGCAGTCACGCCCAGCAACCGCGTCAACCGTGTTATCGAAGTGCCGCACACGGAGTCGCTTGATCAAACGTGCAGCTTCAAGATTCGTTCGCTTCTTCGACGCGACGCCAAGAAGACTTTTGAACACGCGCTTCTCAGTAGCGGAGGAACTTCCTGTCTTCGTTAGCTGATCCGCTAGATGCTTTGGATCTCCGGTAACGCTACGACGTTCGATGTCTTCCCACGCTGTTTGAGCATCGGGTGATAGACTTCCCACCACCAAGGCCATATAGTCCCGTGTTCGCTCGAAAGGGGCTCCTTCAGACCATTGTGCCCAGGCATCAGAAACGAATTCACTCTTGAATCCATACTTAGTCAGATAAGCGGCGCTCTTTACCGAAACTGAGCAGAACAAAGGCCCTGCATTATTCCGCATTTCCAGGAGCAGATCGTCCAATTTCCAGCCGCTCGCAGCGACCTGAAAACTAAGACGTTCAACACGGCTACCTTTAATGTTCCACGGCTCAAGACCGTCCAACATCCGGACAAGGAGTTGGCCCGCCACCTTGTCTTCAAAAGTAAATCCGTACCCACCTGTCGATTTGATCTTCGCGAGCTTCTTTGCTTTATTGGCGGGAGCCTTCGACGCTTTCTTTGCTACTGATTTTGAACTCTTTTTTGCCGATGCTTTGGCCGAAGCAGAGCGTGTTACCTTGGCCTTCGCGCCTTTCTTTGCGGTCTTCTTCTTAGTCAGCTTCTTTTGAGAGTTTCTTGCCATATCGTCCTCACCGTGGTCCCGAAGCTCCCTTATCTAGGCGAATTATTATCGCTAGCGACATACCAAGGCGCCTCCTTCTCCTACACCCTGGCGGCTAGCGCCATCGGCGGATATGTCGAAGTCACCAACTCGACCGCGGTAACCTGCGACTGCGTCTCTTGAACCGTGTTGAGCCGCCGATCCACGCCAGAACGACAAGTCCGATAACGATTCGATTCATGCCGATGAGCGTAGAAGGTCCAATGGTAGCGCAACCTTAGTCCACTCCGGGCAGTAAACCGGCTAACCTAAAGTGAAGCGACGAGTGCCAAGCTCCCCAGGTTCGAAACCGGTCAGCCCGCTCGATATTCGAAGCCTGAATGGTGAATGCCTGTTCTCGGGGCTTCTCGTATGCCGGTTCGAGGTCAGGAGCGTCACGATTTCGTCCTCGTATTTTCTGATCAACAAAATCGACCCTAGCCGTCGTGATTTCGCCATGGCGGAGATGACGCACCACCGTTCTGCCCTGCCATATTTTCAGTTCGTTGAACGTCATCCTTCTTGATTCCGAGCGTATCACCGGCTATGCGGACCTTTTATAACACTTGGCCCTCTCGGGCTGGCAATACGCCGTTTTGGGCTCTCTCATTTCTGAGCCCATGTTTTCTGTGCTCCAGGCTCGCCAGATCTCAACTGCCGCGTACAGGCCAAATCACTCGTTCGCAGCGATTTCGGTGTCGATTTGGGGATCGGTCCCCTGAAACGCGCCTGGCTTCGCCAATCCACCTGGCCGGTTTGTCGCCGACTCGGTGAAGTGGCAGCCAGCCGATTACTCCCCATAAGTCGGCCAGTGTCTACGAGTGTATGCGCTCCTGCCGGTATGCCCCTCCTCGGAATATCACTTGATGAGAACAGGGCTTCCCATGAGCTGAGGCTTCAACTCCCCGATGGTGCAATACCGAGCAGTCAGTTTTCTGAAATCACTCCGGATTGATTCTCATTCGCCCACGATCAGGCTCTGTTCCGGAATTGGATGATTCTTCGACGATCGCGTTTGGACGGTCTGCTCGTAGGCGACTCTTCGAACTGCTGCATCGCCTTACGCTCCGCTGCCAGCTTCAGGCGTAGCTCGCGGCTCGTCTCCGTCTCGAGGTACAGCGTTTGTGCAACAGATGCCGGGCCGCGCATCTCGCTCAGGAGCAGCACTTCGACCTCAAAGTCACCGCCATCGTTTGTCACTCGCAGCATGTCGCCAATCCGCACGTCGCGCGCAGCCTTGGCGGGCTGCCCATTGGATTGAATCCTACCGAGTTCACAGGCTCGTGCGGCCAATGCTCGGTTCTTGAAGAATCTGGCGGCCCAAAGCCACTTGTCCATTCGTACGTTGGTCATTATCTAGTTCTTGTAATAGCAAGGTCTTTATCGATGCCGCTGCTGTCGTTCCCGGCCCGCACAGACTCCGCGCGCGGCTTCTTCCGATGATGTTTTACGGGCGGACGAAGTGCAGCCTGCACCGGACGTTCCGCTCCTCTGGGGTCCTCGGCATAATCCGGGTCGAACATCGCAATCACTGATACGGCGCGACGGGTATAGCGTTTGGCCCACTGGCTTTCGATAAGGGTTTGTTGCACTGCTTTCCAGTGCTCGCGCTGGCTTTCCATACTGCCCTCCGGTGGCACTGCACCTTGGAGGATGAGGCCATCGTTAAGGGCGCTGAGAAACTGCACAAACTCCTCAAGATTTACACCCATCTGAAACACCAGTTGGCTTAGTGCCATCTGTTGCGACGCGGTTAGCTGGTCGAAATCACGGCAATAGGCCCTCGCATTATGGACGGCCTGAACGGCAGACACATGTAGCAATCTTGTCGCCTCGTCTTCCGTCAGTTCCGGGGGCAGTCTGTGAGTCCTGATCTTTTTGCGATAGTTCTTCTTCTTCCATGTCTTCAGGTTATGGTCAAACTGGTCGAGTATTCTCTGCAGTCGTTCCGGATCAAGCCCTGCAGCTTGCCATAGTTGGGCGGAGGAGGGCTCGATGAACGTATGCGGGTTAAGCGGGTCGCTCTGGATGTGCTCGCGTGCGACAACATCGAGACAGAATCCCGCACCAATAAGCGGGCGACTTGTTTTAGGGTCGGGATAAGCCGCAAGCACCCAGCCTTCGTGCCGGCTGTCCCGGAGGATCCTCATTAAGCTCTCTAAGTTGAACTTGGTGTTGGAATCCTTGAAGTCAAACAGTGGTGGGGGCGCCAGTGGAACCTCGGACGGCGACAAGGGCGATTGTGACGACGGCACTTGAGTCGGCTGTGCAAGGGTCACGGATGGCGACATTTGCCCCATGGCGTTTCGCCCCGGAGCGGCCATGGCTAGTACAAGTGTCCCGGCCAGCATGAGGTGGTTTGTGGCCCTAATCTTTTCCATCGCTGCTGACTCAAGCGGCACCATGACCATACACGATGACTAAAATTCGTTGCGTTGTGATCAGAGTAGCGCATTCGCCAAGCCATTTGAAGAAAACCATTCGGCATCACTCTAAGCTGTTGTCGGCTATCCTTCCCCAATCCCTTTTAGGCAATTGTGGCAACCGATCGCTGGGCGCTCCCCTTACTCACATTGAGGGTTCGACATACCTGGGACCACGAAAGCCCTTCACGCCGCAGCGCAGCCACACGCAGAGCGTCCACCGGCGCTCGGGGTCTTCCGAACTTCTTGCCCTTCGCGCGCGCATTGCGCAACCCCGCCTTGACGCGCTCCTGGATGAGCGACCGCTCGAACTCAGCCATCGCGCCGATGATCTGGAACATTAACCTTCCCGAAGGCGTGCTCAAATCAAGGTTGTCGCGGAAGCTGACAAAGGCCACGTTATAGGCGCAAAGATCCGCGAGGGCGTTGACCAGATGCTTTAGCGAGCGACCGAAGCGATCGATCTTCCACACCAGCACGGCATCGAACTTCCGCCGGTGAGCGTCGGCCATGAGCTGGTTTAGTTGAGGCCGCGATTCTTTTGAGCCGGACACCCCAAGATCAACGTACTCGCTGGTGATGGTCCAGCCGCGGCGGGAAGCGTACTCCCGGAGTTCCGAGAGCTGCATCTCAGGATCTTGCCCGTTGAGGGTGGAAACACGGGCGTACAGGGCCACGCGAGCAATTGTGAGTGGTGGTTCTTGAGTGAGTGAAGATGCGGTGTTACGTTGATGTACAGCCATTGGGTGCCTCCTTGTTAGGTGCCCTGGTTAGCGTCGTGTCGGTGTTCACGCACCGGCACGGCGCGTTTAGATTCAGGTCCTCATGGCTTCGACCCTGTTGCCAAATTGTTTACGCGCGACGCGGCTGTCTCTTGCCCCAGTCTGGGGTTCCGGGCCGGGAGTCAGCGTATCGCTATCCCGATTGTTCCCGTTTGAGTCTGCGAGTTCTCGAATAGCCGAGCCAATCTCGGTGCGGTTCTGAGAAATCCACTTATTAGTAACAACTTCCAAACCCAACACCCTGTAGTTAGGCGACCTTTTCAACTCTTGGTTCACCGCATTCACCATCCGATTCCGTGCACGACTGCTCTGGTGCCACTTTTCGTCCAAAATATTGAATCGCCATGCGGCTCTTGCTGCGGCCAGCTGTAACTCATGACGATAAATCTCTCGCTTCTTTTTCGTTCCTACTGCCGCAGCTCCCAGACTTCGCTTTCGGTTGCAGGCACGACAATATGTGCCAGTCTCATAGATGAAGTTCACCTTCTTCAACAAGAAGTAGGTTGCGCAACTTTCATTCCTGCATTTCGCAACTCGTTGGCGCCAGTCAGACATGAGGGCGGTCAGAAACAATCGGGTGGCCTCTTCCTCGGCGAATGCTCTCGGATTGTCGTACTTGTTATGAGGTATATCGAAGAGGCTTGGAATTTCCAGTCGTAATCCTGCCTGCGATCGGCACACCTGGGCGAAGTTTCCCCCGACGTATCTCATCGCTAAGCGCAGAGTGTCGTCATCCACGCACCGGAGACTTGGATCTTCGGCTTCCACAAATCGCGGCTCGACGAAGTCGGAGTCTATTCCTCGGCCGGTGGCTAGCCATCGATCCACCTGTGCCCTGAGCGTGTCCTGGAACTGAAGTGCAGACATTTCGTAGGCATCGGGCGAAGCGAACCAGGGACAAAGCAAGGCTGCAACTCCCCCACGAGTGACCGCCTCCCTGGCGCGGGATGCCCATTCGTAGGGATCGTTCAGCGCAGCAATGAACTCCTCCGGTGATACCAATGCCGTCTCCTATTTATATTGATAGCACATAATTATCTTATATGCTATCAAAATTTACAACTTTCTTGCCCGGCATAAGGCGATACTGCCCGTGAGGTAGAAGAGGCACTGCAATGAGACCTCTCATCGTTGCATCGAAAAGGAAGCTCAAGTGACTTCTGAGGATTTCTCGAGATTCGCGTCGTTTGGTATCTCGCCTGACCTGCTCTCGGAAGCCGGAGTGCGGCGTGTCACTGATAGTGAAGCGCGTGATGCCTATGGAATTCGTTTTTCGGCCGGTGCGGACCTCTGCGGACTGATATTCCCCTACTTCGACCCTAGAACCGGGAGACGAGTGACCGCCCGACTCCGTCGTGACAAACCCGAAGTAGATTGTGACGGCAAGCCCTTGAACAAGTACCTGTCGCCCTATGCCGATCAACGACACCTGTATTTCGCGCCAAGAGCAAAAGAGGTTCTCGACAACAGTGCCGTCCCTGTCATCGTGGTCGAAGCGGAAAAGTCTGCGCTTGCACTGACAGCTCTCGGCCGCCGGATGAATCATCCGCTTCTCGCCATCGCATGTGGCGGCTGCTGGGGTTGGTGCGGCCGAGTGGGAAAGGTGATTTCCATCGATGGCTCTACGTCGGACGAAAAAGGACCACTACCAGATTTAGACCTCATATGCTGGGAAAACCGCGATGTAATTATTTGCTTTGACTCCAATGCGGCGACGAATGCCAAGGTACGCCAGGCCAGGCACGAATTGGCCACAGAACTGTCCGCTCGGGGTGGACGCATCCGTGTTGCCGAGCTTCCGTCTGGTGGAGGTGTCAACGGCCCCGATGACCTAATCGCGAGCGCCGGCGATGAGGCTCTACTGAGGCTGCTCGATTCAGCGCGGCCATTCGCCGAAACGGCAATTGCAGATGCAGAGCGGGCAATTTCGGATCTAGAGGAAAGCAAAGCGAAAACCCTCGCCCCGGTACTGGTGGCCGTCGCGGCGGTGGACGATCAACTGCAACGCACCCTGTTGATAGGTCGCCTTGCCGGCCTGAAGATCCCGGGCCTTACGAAGGCGGTCATTCAAGATGCCGTCAAAGCGAAACGAAAGGCGGCAGAGGAGAAGCAAGCCAATGCGAGCAAGATGGCACAGCGAGCGCGGCAGCTACGTCTTAACGTAAGCCCGGGGCAGCTGATCGCCGAACTAGAAGCCTATTATTCCCGCCGCCGGCACCTGCCGCAAGACACAGCCTTGGTGGAAGCTCTGTTTTGCATGAACACCTACGTCTTCGATGCTTTCGACACCACGGCATATCTTCTCTACGAGAGTGCGACCGGGGGCTGCGGCAAAACCACTGCGCTGGAGTTTCACGAGGCAGTCTGCGCTCGCGCTTATCTCGGCGTAGATCCCAGCGCCGCCGTCCTCTATCGAAGAATTGAACGCGATAAACCGACTTGGTTACTCGACGAAGCACGCATCTTGCAGAGCCACGGTGAGCGCGCTCAGGAGCTGCTTGCCCTCTTCGACGCAGGTTACAAGGCAGGTGCGACGGTCTCCCGCTGCGAAGAGCATGGAGAAACGCTGCGTGACTTCAGTGTGTATTGCCCTAAGGTCCTTGCTCGGATTGGCGGCTTTAAAGGCACGCTCCTTGATCGCGGCATCGTTATTCATCTCGAGAAGGCTCGCGGTTTGCCGCAGACGCGCCGGAAGGTTCTGAAAAAGGAAGCGGCGCCGCTCAAAGAGGCACTGGACGCCTACGCATTGCAATATCGCGCTGCCTTGGAGAATCTCTACGAAAACGAGCCTGACGAGACCTATTGGCCGCAACTTTCCGGGCGGGAATCTGAAATCTGGGGGCCACTGCTTACCCATGCGCGCTTAGCCGGGCCACAAGTTGAGATGCGCGCGTTAACAGTGGCTTTGGAGTTCTCTACGGGGAAAGCGGAGATCGCGGTTGTGGAGGACCATCACCTGGCTTTGGCGCAGGAAGCACTGGAAGTCCTGAACATGCTTGAGGGCGAGAAGTTCTTGTCGAGAGAACTGATGGAGGGGCTCGCGGGACGAGAAGCCTGGGGCGAACATCTTGCGGGGCTGAAGAGCGAAAAAGCAAAGGAGTCCGCGGTTGGAAGATTCTTCCGCGCATTCCGGCTACAGTCTCGTAAACACACGGCCTCTGGAACCGGGTACAGCCGTTTAGAGGCTATCGAAGCGCTTTGCCGGCATCTTCCCATCGCTGACGCCCTCCCCGGAAGTGTCACAGTGTCAGCGAGTCACGTAACCCGTACGAATCCAGATGGTTGCGGGAGTGACACTTCTGGAAAAGAAGTGTCATCGTACCAACTTAGTGAAACTAAAGGAGCTGCCATTGCCGTTGACACTTTGACACTTCAAGCACTGGGAATAGAAGAGGACCTATGAGCATCGGCGAAATCTTGCGTGAAGTCGAGGCTACCGGCATCGCGCTTCGACTCGATGGGGGTAAGGTACGCATCTGGTACCCAGAGCCTCAGCAACGTGAGAGATTGGCTCCGCAGGTTGCTTTTCTTCGCGCTCACCGATCCGAAGTCGCGGAATTTCTGCAAGCACGGGACACAGTTCCTGCTATGCCCTCGGGCGTACGGCTGGTCTCGTGGAGTCCGAAACGCCCCCCGATCATGCTGAGCCGATACAGCGTCATCACCGATGTGCCGGCATTCATAACTTCGACATTGAAACAGTTGGAGGCAGCTCTGAAGGGCAATCGTTGGCGGGCCGGAAATTGGAGTGTTCGCGACCTTGTGGAACGGCTGGAGGAGGCGGGTGTGAAGTTGGAGGTTACCGAGCGATGATTCAGCAGCAGTGGCACCTGACGGTGAACTGGTCGCGTCACAGCAGCCACGAGACTGCGCGTGCTGCGTGTGACATACGGTCGGCGAAGAGCCACATGATGGAAATCTCGGCAGATGGCTCCAGAGAGCGTTCCACAAACCCTGAGCGCGAAAGGAGCCGTAAGTAGTTGATCTTGCGCGGCGGCAAAGGGCATTTTTGCAGTTCGGAAAGTAGATGATTTTGGAATTGAGCACGACAAAATAAAGATGCAAGACCTCGGGCACAACTCGCAGATGACCGCTTCCCCGGAGCGTGTTATCGTTCTCCCCGAGGCGAACTCCGGCCTTCCGCTGAAAGGAGAGTTTGAGCGGATGGCGAGAAGGAGATTTCAGAGTCCCAAGCCCTTTCGTGAGGGCAATTGGTGGTGGATCAACCCATGGCAAGACGAGTTCATCGAAGGGAGGATTGTCAGGAAGAGAAAACGCATGAAGGTCGCGCCGGCCGCGCTTTCCGAGCGCGAGGCACGCAGGATTGCTACCGAAACCCTTCGGCCCATGAATCAGGGACTAGAGAGCATCGGTTCGGCAACGCAGTTCGGTGCCTACATTGCCAGCACCTATCGCTCAACCGTGTTGCCACTTTTAGCAACCACAACCCGCAACAACTACGAGGGGGTTCTACGCAAGCACCTGCTGCCCATGTTCTCTGAGGCTGCTCTTCGAGATGTGAACACTATCACGCTGCAGAAGTACTTCAGCGGCATGAGGTCGGGCCACACAACCGCGATGAAAATCAAGGACGTGCTGGCAAGTGTTCTCGGAAGCGCCGTCAGATTTGGTCTGCTGGTGAAGAACCCGCTCACTGGCGTGCAACTCCTGGCTCCCCGAGTCGGGAAGCGCACCAAGTCCCACATCACTCCAGAACAGTTCGATGCGCTGGTGAATCTCATGGCCGAGCCCTACGCGACGATGGTTTATGTCTGCGTAATGGCTGGGCTGCGAGTCAGCGAGTTGATTGGATTGAAGTGGGAGGATGTACATGCTGACGCGATTACTGTCGATGAGCGTTTTTGCCGCGGCGACTGGGGATGCCCCAAGACCACGGCCAGCAGTGCAACCATTGGGGTTCATGTAAGCGTGATTCGGCGGATCAACCAACTCAAGGATGCGAAAGTCACCATCAACTGGGGAGCCCGCGGCGCGAGGAAAGAGTTTAAGTTGGTGCGCTCCGATGCTCCAGCGGATCTTGTGTTCCAATCGCTGCGCACGGGCGCTCCGATGTCGGACCATAACATTCTGTCGCGTCACATCAAGCCGGCCGCCGAGAAGTTAGGCATCGGCTGGGTGAACTGGCAGGTACTGCGGCGCTCGTATGCGACCTGGCTGGTCGAGTCGGGAGCCGATCCGAAGGCGGTACAAGGGCAGATGCGACACTCGCGGATTTCAACCACCATGGACATCTACGCGCAGTTCGTCCCCGATTCGCAGCGGCGAGCGGTCACGCAGATGGCAGAAATGGTGGCTGGGCGGGTGGCGAAACCGAAGGAAGCAAGTGTACTGGTTCAATGAATTGGAACGTAATGGAACGTAATTGCAAAAAACGGGTCGCTAAGTTATTGATTTTTGGTGGAGCTAGTCGGGCTCGAACCGACGACCTCATCGTTGCGAACGATGCGCTCTCCCAGCTGAGCTATAGCCCCACAAGGGATGGGAACCAGGGAAGTGCGGGCGGCCATCAGACCCGCTCGCGTCCTCATTATACAAAGAACGCCGGGCGCATGAAATACGCGACAACCTGCAACAACTCGCGATTGATTGCGGTAGATGGCCGCGCAATCTTCTCTTCGTGGGCCGCCCGTGCTTCACAATAGCGTGAGAAAGATAGCCGCGCCGATGGTCAGCACTACGATCTTCCGGCTATTCTCTGCGCCAACGCCTTGAGCGGAAACCTGATTCCTTCGAACAAGATCTTGCGGCTGAACTTGGACTTGCCGGCTTCGCGTTCGGAGAAAATGATGGGGAATTCGCAAAAACTGGTGCCGCGCCGGTGCAGGCTGAATTTCATTTCCATCAGGAAGGCGTAGCCCTCGGAACGGATGTGGTCCAGGTCGATTCCGCGCAGAGCGGCGGCCTGGTACCCGACAAATCCCGCTGTCATGTCATGGACCGGCACCCCGGTGAGAGTTCGGGCATAAAGATTTGCGCCAAAACTGAGAAACCGCCGCGATAAACTCCAGTTTTTCGCGCCGCCGCCCGCGACATAACGCGAACCAATCACCACCGGACACACCTGCAGCAGCTCAATCATGCGCGGTAGCAATTCGGGCGGGTGCGACAAATCCGCGTCGGACTGGATCACGTAGCTGGCAAGGTCTTTGCGCAGGATCTCTTTCATGGCGTCGCGGCACGCCGATCCATAACCACCTTTACCCGGCCGTGCCATCAGGTGAATGTGCTGGTCGCTCGCTTGCAGGCGACGAATCTCATCCGCCGTGCCGTCGGGAGAGTTGTCATCCACAAAAAAAATCGGTTCGTTTCCCACGGCTTTCCGGATCCTGGCCACGAGGACTGCGATATTTCCTTTTTCGTTATAGGTGGGGATGATCAGCATTGTGCAGGCCTTCCAAAGTATGGGTCCATCATGGGTAGAATCGGCAATCCTACAGGATTCAGTGGCCCGGTGGTCAACTATTGCGGAGCCATCGTGAGCCCGACCGCGTCGGCTGACTCGAGTGTGATCGCGTCCGGCGTTTGCGAGACCCAGTCCATCGGTGTCGCGACCAAGCGCAGCCTGGTAATGGCAGAGCGAGGACTGGGGCGCCAACTGCTTTCGTCCGCCTTGAAATAATCAACCAGGTCCGGTGAACTCCAAGGATAAAACCAGACTTCCGTCGAGACATTAGGCGGCAACACGAACCATTGCAGGGTCTGGCTGCCGTTGGCGCGCGTGATTTCTAACTGCATCCGCTCCGGTTTGCGCAGCTTCCATAAGGCGTTGTAGCGCACGGTGAGGCGCAGCCGCAGAAAGTCTGCATTCGCGGGCCAGTTGGGAACCCCAAGATCAATCGTGGAGCTGCGTTCGTTTATGGGGTAGGTTTGCGCCGCCAGCCCAAGCGACTGCGACTGCATCGAGATCCGAGAGGCCCGCGAGTCGTCTCGGCGCAGTCCGAAAACTCCCAGGCTGAGCTGTTGCTCGGAGCGATAGTGATGCAACAGCCAGAACCAAACCTCGGGCGTGCGCGTGAAATTAGCGACACCATCCACCGGCAGGCTCAGGTCAAGATTGCGCCAGTAGGCTATCTCGCGATCGGACCAGTGACTCAGGTCGGGATCGGGCAAGTACAGTGCCGCCGGCGCCGGTGCGCGTTCCAATCCGGCAATCTCCAATTGCGCCAGGTCCGCGCCGCTCGCGGTGTAGGGTTGTATCAGTCCTCCCGCCACGTTGCGGCGTGAAGCAATCCCGAACCTGGTCTGGTACGGGAACACCACGATGGAGTCGCTAGTTCCACTGTACTGGTGCAGGTAGGTGGCAGCCGATCGCAACATTCCGGTAAATGCCGGGGCATAGCAGGTGCGGTCGAATTCGGTGAAGCCTGCGGGACACCTGGTTAAAGGATGTCGCAACTGCGCATAAAGCTGTGTCAGGCTCGAGGGCCGGAACGCCGCCTCTCCCAGAAAGGGGGAACACAGGAGCGCGACCAAAACGGCAGCCAGGGAGAGCTTGGGCGATTCGAACGAGAACAAGATTACGCCTGCCAGGAAAATCATGGCGAAACAGGCCGAAACAATATGGCCGGTATCGGCGCGCACCAGGCCGCTCTGCATCACCATCACGCCGAAGACAAAACCGCTAAGCAGGAAGCCGCTCCGTTGAGCGAGGGCGGAATTCCCGCTCCGTCGAATGCTGGCGCGAAGCAGAAAAATAACGGCTGCGCCTATCAGCGTGGCGAAAAGATGGACCGCTCCCGCCGTCGTCATGGGAAACGGTGTTGCCCAGCGATAGGCGGAGACCTGCACGAAAGAATCCCTCCAAAAGCGAAGATCGAACGGTTTGGCGAATATCGAATTAATTACGATCACCAACACCGCTGAGCCGGCCGCAAACGCCAAGACCGCCAGCGACAATTTCCTGGCGCCTTGCACTCTGTGGCGGGTATCGATTGCGACCGCAGCCAGCGTAACCAATAGCGCCGCCATGGCGTAGATCCCCTGATCGGCAGCCACCAGGAATGCGATTGCGCAAATTACAGCGGCGAGGCATCCGAAGACATAGGGCTTGGCGCGGCCTTCGGCGACCGCATACCAGCCTCGCAGGAAGACCGCGAAGGCGAGCAGCGCGAAGGTGGTCCGCAAGGACGGTCCCCAGAAGATGCACAACAACAGCAGCAGCAGAAAGCGCTTCCAGGGAGGTTGCTCGGGAAGCAACAGCCGCAATGTGAAAAACGCGAAAAGTACGGCGCACCACAGCGGCAGCGTATCCCAGGTAGGATAAATGCCTCCCGTGGATACTCCCATAGAACGCCCCGGCACGCTGGAGAGCCACTGGAACAGTGGACCATGGGTAAAGGCGACATCGCGGCCGATCCAGATTCCGCGCGAAGCCTTGAACACGGCGTCGAGATGCCAGTTATCGTCGATGAAGCCCGGGTTTGGGACGACCACCATCGTGTGCGGCGACAGCCATGCTGTCGGCAGGGAGGCAACAACGATTAACAACACCGCCAAAAAGTCCGAGTATGGCCCAAGGCGCTCTATCGGCCGTCTCCCGGCCGTCTGCGACTCCGATGAACTTGCGTCGCTTACCACGCGATTGAGTCTTCCCATCATTGAATCCAGCATACCTTGCCGCAGGGAAAATGTGATTTCCCTTCCTGCTGATTTTGGAGGGAGATGCCTTTCGGTAACCGGGAGAACTCGTTTGCCGATCCGCAAAATTCGACCACGCGTAATTTTTTTGGGGTGTCATCCCGAGCGACGAGCGCAGCGAGGAGTCGAGGGACCCCTATCGCCGCCAGCAATCTCACATTTGTTGTCCCGGGCGGCCACACTCTGATTTCTTGCAAGTATAGGGGTCCTTCGACTGCGCGCCCGCCCGACCCGCAAAACCAGTGGGTCGGAAATTCTTTGCGGGCGCTCCGCTCAGGATGACGTCTCCGGGTTCATGAATAATCCAGCTGAAGCGCCGCTCTACCCGTACTCGCTGGACTAAACCAATTCTGAAACTGCGACGGAGATCCGCCTTAAATCCCGATTTTTTTGTCGTCGAAAGCGATTCCTGTCATACTCGAAATCCAGAAGGCGATTCTCCGTTATTTGCGTGTTGGCGGGGTCCCCTGCGCACCCGACTCGAGAGGAGACATGCAGACTTCGAGCAAGGAAACGGTACCAACCGCCCGTTCACCTCAAGCCAAAGATCCGCGAAACCGGAGTGCCGCCGGCAGTTTCCTTGCGGCGGCGATTCTGGCCGCCTTCTACTTCGCAACCAGTATCTATGTTGCGGCCCATCGTGTCTTCTGGTTCGACGAACTCTTCACCATCCATATCGCGCGACTGCCCGAAATTAAAACCATTTGGGTCGCTCTCAGTCATGGCGCCGATTCTTTGCCTCCGACCTACTACATGGTTGTCAGGTTGTTTGGCGACTTGTTTGGAAACAGTGAAGTCGCCGCCAGATTACCATCTGCCCTGGCATTGGCGGCTGGTTTGCTTCTGATCTTCGATTGTGCCCGCCGCCTGACCGATGGTTTGCATGGATTGATCGCGCTCTCGGTGGCCACCTGCTCGTTTTTGCTTTACTACGGCTACGAGGCCCGTTCGTACGTCCTCTACTTCATGCTTTCGGCGCTCGCCTTATGGGTGTGGTTTTGCACCCACGACGACAAAAAGTCGTCGGCCATTTTCTTCGGCGTGGTGCTGTGCTTGGGCGTGACCATGCACTATTACTTCGTCCTGTGCCTGACGCCCTTTGCGATTTGGGAGATTCTTCGCGGGAAGCGCGGGCAACTGGCCTCACCAAAACTGATTGCCGGATTTGTGGGGGCCATTGTTCCGGCCGCGCTGCTGTCGCCAATTATCTTGTCGTTCTCCCGCAAATTTGCCACCGGCTTCTGGAACCGTCCTTCGCTCGGCGAACTCAGGGCAATCTTCCCGCAGCTATTTCCCGATGGTTTGTTCCTGCTGGTGCTGATTGTGATCTGGATTGTTCTGGCCGACTCGGACAAGAAGAACGTCTCTGTGCAACCCATCCAGTCTGGCGAAGCCATCGGCTGGTTATTTCTCTGCATTCCCTTAATTGGCTTCCTTCTGGCCGAGTGGAAGACCAATGCATTCTTCGGCCGCTATTTCATTGGCGTGCTTCCAGGCGTTGCCATTGCATTTTCGTGTTGGGTGTGGCGGCACTTCCGCAATGCCTCGATGGTGTCAGTTGGAGTATTTCTGCTCCTCACAGGGTGGGGAATGGCGACACAGATGACCGTCGTGCGCCACCCGGAGTCGATTGAGGCCACCGGTATAAGGCAGTACCTGGAGTTGGAAAGTTCGTTGGCGATCGAGGGGAAGCGCTATTTTGTGTTCTCGAATCCACTTCTTTTCCTCGAGGCCCAGTACTATTCCAATCACCCCGAGGAGTGCATCCTGCTACTGCCTTCCGACTTCACCCAGGACGTGGATCCCAGGCGGACCACCCCCGATCCCTACTTGCACCAGCGTCTCGAGTTGAACTTGTCGCAATATTATCCAATGCAATTCTGGAGAATCGGCGACCTCAGAAACCATGCCGGCGAAGCCGCATTGATTGAACCGCCGCCCGACATTCTGAGTCAGGTGAAGCAGTCTGGCTTCAAGGTTGAGATGCGGTTCTCGAAGCCGCCTTCGGTTGCGTATCTGCACTGAAGGCTGCGGCTTAATACTACTGTGTTATAAACTAGATACCTTGTGCTGATTTTCCTGGCGCTGATGAATACGGGGCAGTACGTTGAGGGCGATGAACAGCCGCCAACCGGATTTCTCCCGCCAGTCGGGGCGCCTGC
>Ga0187876_1000844_pt1 | contig 29212 bp, 34 predicted proteins | sample June2016WEW_17_4_FD_133000 | JGI IMG/M metagenome (GOLD analysis project Ga0187876, IMG submission 133000) | Peatland microbial communities from SPRUCE experiment site at the Marcell Experimental Forest, Minnesota, USA - June2016WEW_17_40 | ecosystem: Environmental > Terrestrial > Soil >...
AACGGGAGTTGGCGTCCCTCATTGGGGGCGGGCTACGGCATCTGCAAATGAACCACAACGCGCATCTTCCTGACCCAGAAAAGCCGCCCTCGCAGCGGGCACGTTCAGTGGTTTTCCTCGCTTACGGAGTGCTCGCGGCGACGACACTTGCCCGATATCATAGAGGAGACACGGTCACTCTCTACATCTGCGAGAACGGATTCATCTCGATCAACCCGCCCCTCACCAATGCCCGTCTCGGAAGCCTGAGCACCCGCACCAGCCATCCAGTCGTTTTGGACATGACGCAGCGCATGCTCAATGACGCTGGCCTACGAGTTCAGATCACTAATCCGTACGCGGAAAAGACGAAAGGCGAGATGCTTACAGATTGTCGTAATCAGTCGATGCTACGATCTCATGCTCATCAGACAACGAGCTGCGGGAGATTTAATCGTTTCGGACAGCAACACTGCGGACGTTGCGTGCCCTGCCTCATCCGGCGCGCTGCTTTCAACGCGTGGGGGGTCGCGGATCATACTGATTATTACTATGAAAAATTGTCGCGCAAGGACGGGGACCATGCCGGGTTCGACGATGTGAGGGCAGCGGCGATGGCCGTTGTAGATGTGCGGCAAAATGGCCTTGGTTCGTGGATCGGGGCAACGCTTTCATCCTCGAACCTGCGTAACGTAGATGCTCTGAGGGGGGTTGTAAGCCGGGGCCTTGATGAACTCGCGGCATTTCTGCAAGTTCAAAAAGTTCAATGATCGATTTTCACTGCCATCTGGAACTCTTTCCGGACCCGCCCCGAGTGGTGGCTGAATGCGTGCGGCAGGGCCTCTACGTGCTTTCCGTTACAACGACACCAAGCGCATGGGCAGGGTCTGCTGCTTTGGTTGCCGATGCCAAAAGAATTCGCGTAGCCCTCGGTCTGCATCCACAATTGGCCCGCGAGCGTCGGTTGGAACTGCCTCTCTTCGATAGGCTGCTTGCAGAAACGCGTTATGTAGGTGAGATCGGTCTTGACGGTACGCCTGAACTACGAACGTATTGGATGGACCAGACATACGTTTTCGATCACATACTTTCCGCGTGTCAGGCCGCCGGCGGAAAGATCATGACTGTTCACAGTCGAAGAGCTGTCACCGATGTATTGGATTGTCTCGAAGCACATCAAGGTGCTGGTGTACCGGTCTTGCATTGGTACTCTGGCAGCCAGCGCGAACTGGCCCGAGCTGTAGGCATGGGATGCTGGTTCAGCGTCGGACCGGCGATGCTTGTCGGCGAGAAAGGACGAAAGCTTGTCGCGAAAATGCCTCAAGACCGTGTTCTCACGGAGACTGATGGACCCTTCGCAGCCCTGAACGGGCAAAGCGTATTCCCCTGGGATGTTGCCAAAGCGGTGGTGGCACTCGCAGATCTATGGGCTATCGACAGGGGCCACGTCGAGACTCTGTTGCAAGATAATCTTCGGCGCCTAACAACTTCGACGTGAGTGCAGCGCACTCTCGCTTTATGGGCACAGAAAAGAAAATTGCTATCTTGGGCTGGGGCTCGCTTCTTTGGGAAGTGCGAGACGACTTCGACCGCTGGCACGGACAATGGCTGAGCGATGGCCCGTCGCTCAAGCTTGAGTTTTCGCGAATCTCCACCACCCGACGGGGCGCATTGACGCTTGTGATTGACCCAAGTCACGGCGCGTTGACCGAGGTTAGTTATTGTCTAAGCAACCGTCATAAACCCGGCGATGCGATCGGAGATTTGCAACGCCGCGAGGGCATGCCGACGTCAAACAATGTTGGTTTTCTTGATTGTTCGCAGAAGAGCACAAAGCACGGCGACGACGAAATCTACAATCACATTCGTACGTGGGCGGTCCACCGAAGTATTGATATCGTTATATGGACAGCATTACCCAGTAATTTCGCAGAACGGGTTGGTCTACCCTTTTCCGTGCCGAACGCCATCTCCTATTTGAAAAACTTGAACGCTGCAGGAAAAGAGAAGGCCGTCGAATATATCAACCAGGCGCCGACTTTTATCCAAACGCCGCTCCGTATTGCTCTCGAAGGAGACCCGTGGTTCAAATGAGCCTAATCACGATGATGTTGTTGTGTCGGTGATTGTGGCGCTATCAGCAGCGCGCAAGCCCGAGTAGATTAAATCATCCTGAAGACCGAATCAATATCGCGCGCCTCACCATAAAGCGGTTAGCTTCGCGCCTATCCACCCTAGAGGGAGGTTACGAACCATGGCAAAGAGGAAAGTAAAAAAGGAGCGTACAAAGACAAAGAATAGACGCATGCATAAGCCGAAACGACAACAACAGAGGCGTGGGAAGAGTGCGGATGCACGTCGCCGTAAAATGCCTGCCGCGGACCCTAGAGCACACCTTGAAGCCGTGTTGCTCCTGTTGAAAGTGAACCGAGAGGTTGGGCTTTATCATATTGAAAGTCGTGCGGACGGCCTCCGACTCAGCGTCAATCCCGGTGATCTTTTCGCGGGCGACAACCTCGCGACTTATATCGCTGATCTAAGTGACGGTGCGATCACGGCCGACAAGATTACAGTTAGACAATAAGCGCCGACGGGTCATGCGATCGTCTGCTAAAATGTCTATGTGTGAAGCCTTCGGCAGTAACTCTGTTAGTCATACTAGCGGCGCTTGGCGGGTATTTTGTTAACGAAATTATTTCCAGCGGACCAATCCTCCTGCCAAACGTCGCTCAGCATAACCAATCAGCTGTACCTACTACTCCAGATGTTGGTCAACAAACACCTCCACAGCCGGCAGAGAAGAACGTAGGGGACACATTTACGCTATGGAATATGCAGTATCAGGTTCTATCCGCGGTCAACGAAGGATCGTCATATGCTTTTCAGCAGACGACGGGAAAATACATACTAGTGAAAATCAAAGCGACAAACATGACAAAAACGGAAATGCCCCTGACCAGCATAATTTTGGTGGACAGCGAGGGAAGACAGTATCAAGTGGACGCCCTACTAATCGATATTTCTTCCGGGCTTGATATGTATGAGATCACGAACGACTATGTGGGCATTCCGCCGGGTTTTTCCGAATCCTTCATTGCTCCGTTTGAAGTACCGAAGGACTCCACAGGGCTACAGCTGGAATTTCCCAGTGCTCAAGGTCCGATAGTCTTAAGCGTAAACCTCGGTCTGTAGGGGTCCTGTTCTGCCGAGATAGAAGCTAGGCTGCAGTACGAAGAGCTTCGTCATTTCGTTGGCATTGTTCGGCATGTGTCCTGCAATACTCGGGGAGCAGATCAAAGACGTTCTTCATGAGTGAAGTTCGAGGTCTGCCCCGGAGTGGTCCGCCGTCATCACGTGCGCTTGCGGCAAGAATCATTTCATCGGCACCATCGCTGTCCAGGTATGGATGCTTGGTATGGATACGGAAAGAAGGGGCGTAGGAATAGGTGAGACGCAAGTTGGCTCGATCAGGGTCGAACGGTGACCGCGCTGAATGGCATCGAGGGCGTGCCATCGATCATGAGCTTTAGGTAGATTTCGTGATTGGACAGCTGCACGAGGTCCGCTGCCTCAAACGTGTCGTTGAATTCGCGCGCGAGATGTGGGGCATCCTCGGCGCCGACCCGGAATGAGACTATCGTCCCGGTATTGCCCAACACGGCATGGCGGACGTCAGGTTCAAGCTGGTGCAGGTACTGGTGGGCGACCGTGAAGCCTACGCGGTACTTCCGCATTTCCGACAGCATGTCCGCGAGCGCCAGCGTCGTGAAGCTCTGGAATTCGTCCACATAGACGAAGAAGTCGCGCCGTCGGTCGGGATTAACGTCCGCCCGGCTGTAGCCGGCAAGGCCAATCGTGGTCACGAGCAGGCCGCCGAGAAGGGAAGAGCTGTCCTCGCCAATTCGCCCTTTCGCCAGGTTGACCAGTAACACCCTGCCTTCGTCCATTATACGCCGGATATGCAGGTCTTCCTCGGGTGCCGTAAGAATGCGCTTCAAGAGGGGATCGGCCAGGAACGCGCCCACCTTGTTTTGGATAGGTGCGGTACCGTCGGTCCGATAGCCGAACGAGAACCGGTCGTACTCCTTCAGAAGGAAGGTTCGGACCGTCTCATTGCGCAGGGTCGCCGCGATGGATTTTCGGTACTTGCTATCAGTGATAATCCGAAGCACGTCATGCAATGTCGCGTCGGGTTGCTCGAGGAGAGCCATAAGCACGTTTCGGAGGATGTGCTCCATGCGGACGCCCCAAGCCTCGGGCCACATCTTCTTGAACACCTCCATGAGACCGGATGCCGCGAGCGCAATGCGGTCCTCACGGACACGCCGCAGCGGATTGTACCCATACGGCTGCGATTGATCAGCTGCGTTTAGGTACACGACTGCGGGTGCGCGATCGGCAGGAATCGCGCCAGCGATGCGCTCGACGAGATCGCCGTGCGGATCGATCAGCGCAAAGCCGTTTCCGCGCTCCAAATCCTGAAGCGCCATTCTCTCCATCAGGGTGGATTTGCCGGTGCCTGTCTTGCCGATGATGTAGACGTGAGAGAAACGATCTTCCCGCCGTATCCCAAACGGATGGCGTTGGTTTCGAAAATTGGTTTGGGCGAGGTAGGTGACGTCGTTTGAATGAGGTGACATCGGTAAACGATACCGATGACGCGGCCAGGTCGCATGGCGCGATTATTTGCCCAGCCGGCACAAACTCGCGTCTTTCCCGCCGCAGTGCATCGACCACAATGGCCGGTAGTTAGATCGCATTCGAAGGCCGCTCGGCCCTCGTGCTTCGGCATCCATCGTCGCGTAGGTGCCGATTGCGGGGCGGAGTGGCAGGAAACGGCCGCACCTTTATTCGCCTTGGCCTCGAAGGTCTCCGCCTCGCAATCCGGCAACCGACACCTCGGTTCCCGGCCAGCGAGGAGGAGTCCCATGACTCTAGTTCTTACGACCAAAGCCACGAAGCTCATGAAGCTCTGCGAGGTCGAGGGCTACAAGAATGCCCACGATCTCGTCGAGGCAGTGTGGTGCGACAGCGTCTGTCCCGCCATCTGCATGACGGAAGGCTGCGACCACACGGCCGAGATGGAGCCCGATCAGACTGAGGGTTACTGCGAGGCTTGCGGCCGCAATACCGTCACCTCGGCGCTCATTCTTGCCGGCCTCATATGAGGAGGTCGGCCGTGAACAGTCTGACCGAGTGCGGGAAGATTCGCCTGCTCAATGACAACTTCCGCTCGACCTTCATCGGCGGCCGGTTGCTCCTGACGATTGGCGTCAGCGAGCTTCCGATTGATGTAAAGGCCAAAGCGCTACTCACGGTGAAGTCGCTCAAGGATTTCACCATAGAGAACGATCCGCACAACGAGCACGACTTCGGCAGCTTCGAGATCGCCGGGGAGAAGTTCTACTGGAAGATCGACTACTACGACAGCGACTGTCGCTACGGGTCTGAAGACCCGGGCGATCCGGAGAAGACGACGCGTGTGCTCACGATCATGCTCGCCGAGGAGTATTGATCCATGCTCCAAAGCACGCGACGGGTCTACATGCTGTCGGAATACACCGTCGAGCATAAAAGGGACGGGTGGTACTACGGTCGCAGCGCGCGCTACGGCGACAAGGCGGAGATGAAAGGGCCGTATGGCAGCATTGCTTCCGTAACTCTCGTCATTGCGCGCCAGCTGAAGCGGGAAATCACGAAGCGTGATGTTCCCCACGCCGTTGGGGCGTGACATGGCGCCGGTGTTCATCACGATCGACGGAAGGCGCCACCTCTGGAAGGACATCTTGAAGCTGCGTCGCGAACAGCGACAAGCGGCAAGACAACCACAGCCGACCCTCTTTGAGCTGAAGGATGATAGCCGTCCGGTTAGTCAGCGGACGGCGGAAGGTCGCTTCACTGAACCATTGCTCTTTCGGGTCGATTAGTTTTCGGCGCGAACCGTTCCCACGGGCAGCGGCGAGGGGAGTGGGGCTGTGCTCTGGGACGAGCGAGGCGGCCGACCCCTGTGACACGCGATGTGCCGAAACGCAACTTGCCCCGCTCGAAATAAGAGCGGGGCACATCTCAAGTCGCTCCTCCGAACGGTATTGTTGGCGCCCGCACTTCGCGGCTGTATCCTTGCCCAATGTCGAACGAATACAGACATAACCACTACGTGCCTGAGTGGTATCAGAAACGGTTCGTGCCGCCCGGCCAGCAGGATCAGGAGCTTTTCTACCTGGACCTGCATCCCGAACCTTTCATTGATCCGAGAGGAATTGCACACGAAAGAAGGAACCCGCGACGACTTGGTTTCAGATATTGTTTCGCGGAAGACGATTTATACACCTCGACATTCCGGGGCGTCGAATCTACGGAAATCGAACAGCGCTTCTTTGGGGCGATTGATCGTAAAGGGCGAGCTGCTGTCAGCTATTATGCGAATTTCGCACATCCATGGGATGGTCGAGATGCTCTACAGGACATACTAATGTACATGAGTACGCAGAAGCTGCGCACTCCCAAAGGACTTAGTTGGCTGAGCGATCAAGCGCGGGCCACGGAAAAAGACCAAGTACTTGCGCTGATGCTTCGGCTCCAGCAAATCTATTGCGCTATTTGGACCGAGTGCGTATGGCTCATCGCCGATGCCGCCCAATCGGATACAAAATTCATCATCTCCGACCATCCGGTGACAGTATATAACCGCAAGTGTGGCCCGCGATCGCAATGGTGTCGCGGGAACAATGATCCCGATATCCGATATCACGGCACGCACACGATATTCCCGCTCTCGTTAGAGAAAATATTGATACTCACGAACTTATCGTGGGTGCGAAACCCCTATCAATCTGAGACAGAGTTGCGCCCGAACCCGAATTTCTTTCGAGGCACGTTGTTTAAGATTACGGATATTCAGACACTGCGTCACCTGAGCGAGCAAGAGGTGAGGGAAATTAACTTCATCATAAAAAGCCGAGCGCATCGATACATTGGCGCAGGCAAAGAGGAATGGCTCTATCCGGAGGAACACGTCACGAAGTCGAATTGGTACCGCTACGGCAACGGGTACCTTTTGATGCCAGATCCGCGCTCAGTAACATACACCACAGAAATTCTTATTGGACACAAGGACGGAACCGCGACTGGAATCGATGAGTACGGTCGGCGGCCTTGGCAAAAGGGGTACAGCGGCCACAGTGGCGTACGCGATGATTGGAACACTTTTCACCGGTTCCAGGGTGAATTTGCGACCTTGTTCGGGCCATACCGCAGAGGCAGAGCTTTCAACGTGATGCGACTGGACAACGAGCGAGATAGCGACGATTTCCACAAATATCATCTTGAGTTATACGAGCAACACAAGAACAGGTGGAAGAAATCCAAGACAGTAAGCAAGTCGGAGTCGGAAGGATGAATCACAAAAGCCGCTTTTGGCGGCGGCTTTTGTGTGATCTTTTAGCAGTCTTCCTGTCCTGTCCTTTGGTGATAATTCCCCGGACCCGCTCCAAATGCGGTTGCCCACGGGTTGCCCAAAAACTGTTAAAAGTAGATCGTCTCTTTTCACTCCGGACTATGGCTGATCACACTCATTCTACCTCATACGTCCTTCATTGAAGCCATTACTCGTTGGTTCGTGCGCTTGATTGGCGCCCTCACGAATTCCTAATCCTCGGGTTCGAATCCCACCCTCTCCGTTTTGACGAATTGAGGACATGTGTTGTTATGCGGCGATTTTAGCTTGTAATTCCTCGGTGTTTTGCGGTGGGAGGTTCCGAGCCATCTCGCTTCGCTGCGTCTCCAGCCATGCATTGCCCGCCGGTTGCCCAAAATCTGCATTCAGCATCGTTTTGGGGTTCAACATGGCTATCGCCGCCTGCAATGTTGAGGGGGTGAGGTGGGCGTACCGCATGGTCGTCGTGATGGAAGAGTGGCCCATCAGGGTTTGTACCGCGGTCATCGGCACGCCCCGCATGGCCAGATGGGACGCGAAGGTGTGTCGAAGCGTGTGCCAGCCGATCTTTCGCAGACCCGCCCTCCTGCGTACCACCGCGAGACGAAACTTGAGACGGCGACCGTCGAAGGGGCGGTTGTTCGCGTTGAGGAACACGTAGCCGGTAGTCCGCTTTTGTCTGAGCAGCATTTCATAGACGTCGACGTCCATGGGGATGTGCCGTATGCGGTTATTCTTCGGCGAGGTCAGCTCGCCCGTGTAGTCGCATCTGGAATGCTGAACGGTTATGGAGCGGCTCTGCCAATCAATCGACGACCATTGAAGACCCTTGAGCTCACCTTGGCGCATTCCCGTGCGCAAAGCGGTCAGGATCATCTCGTACGTGACGCCCTTAGCTCGAGAGAGCAGCAGCGAACATTCATCCGGGGACAGGTAGTCCGCGACGGTCGGGGGACATTTGAGCCAAGTTATCGTTGGCGGCGCTCCGGGTAGCCCTAACCACTCGTACGCGGTACACGCGCACTTGCGGAAGATCGTCAGGTGATTGTTGATCGTCTTCCTCGAAAGGCCGGCCCGAAGCGCGCGCGCTTTGAATTGCTCGACGTGACGCGATCTGATCTTCGCGAGCTGGAATGTGCCGAAGAAGGGGATGAGCCACGATCGTAGAGCGCTTCTTTTGGCTCTCTGTTCCGAATACTTGTTGTTCGTGACGACGTATTCATCGAACCACTTCCAAGCGAATTGCTCGAATGTAATCTCTCGTTCTTTCCGGTCTTCCTCTTTGTCTATTTCCTCGCCGCGCGCAAGCTTCTGCCTTAATGTTACTTCGTATGCCTGCGCTCCGGCTTTACTGTTTTGCGGACTCCTCTTGCGGTATCGCGTGCGATTGAACGTAAGATCAATCCACCACGAGTCATTTATCATTCGTACTGCCATAGCTTTTTATTGATCGATCGTGCTCACCCGCTGTTTTTCAAGATACGAGGCGACGTCGCTTCTGGCGAAGCGAATGCTGCCTTTCACCTTGTGAAATGCGATCTGACGCTGCTGCTGCAGCCGTCGGACAGTCGGTACGGAGACTTTCAACAGTTCGGCTACTTCAGCGATCGTCAGCAGCTCGACGGTTGGGCTGAGCTCAATCGACATATTTGTCAAAGGGCAAGACAGGTTCGGCAACTGTCATTAAAAATACATCTGAGTCGACATTATTGCGAATCCACATATCCATCAGTTCGCTGCAACGGCTAGGTCCCGCAGGTAAATAGCGGCGGCTCTGCGAAGTATGACCGTGCTCATGCCGTTGCTGAAGGCGAAATTGTTGAGGTGGCGAGCAACCGCGTCGTCGAGAGTCAGTTCGGCCAGAAGGCTGAATGCTCGGCGCTGAATTTCATAAAAGTCGGAAAAGGTTTCGGCGTTTAGAGCTGCCAGGAGTGTTCGCCTGTTGGCATCGACAAATGACCTGAGGCCACAGCGAGCCAGGATGTGATACCCCGTTGAAGTGAGCGATACGGGGGAGCCGTTCTTAAACAGCTTTGCGTTTACATTCTCCGCTTTGATCGAGAGCTCGGAGATCATCTCCTTCAACCAACCGATATCGATTTCAAGAGCCGTAAAGCGGCTGCTGGCGTAATATGCGAGCCCGATAAGCGTGCCGATGATGCCCAAGAAGTATTCCCAGCTGATGTTTATGAACAGGCCGTCCATATGCTCGAATCGTATGCGAGCCTGGGTCGAATGATAGTCACCGGTTTCTGCCTCGGTGGCATGAACGTCTCGGTGAACGAGTGCCGCCGGTAAGAGCGCGCATGCTCGTACGTCTTTCGCTGAAAAAGCTCGCAAGCGCGTCTCGAAATCGCACGTTTGGTGAAAGTTTAGAAAACTTTCGACCGTGCACTTCGACGCACTCACGAGCATTCGGTGTCCTGCGCTTGCATCCGAATCCACGACACTTTCGCCTTCGCGCACTCATTGCAAGTGACCGCTTTCTAGGCCTGGGCCCTGCACTTGAACATACGGGCGATACACGGCAACGAGCGACGGGAATGGCGCCCCCATTGCGCCATCGCCAAACTTCAACCGGCCCCGCACGAACCTGATCTCATCGGCTTTTCCGTACACCCAATCATGAAACCAGCGGGTGTCGGTTCGTGCATGCGCCAGGAGAACGACAAGGGCCCCCGCGCTGGATGCCTCGCAACACTTACGGGCCCAATGCCACATCTCCCGACCATAGGGCGGATTGCAGAATACCCGGTGCGCCTTCCAGTCCTGGTCGAGGCCATTTTGCCGCCTTGTGAAAAAGCGCCGGCATTTGGCATTCTGAGCGGTCGCACAAGGGTCCAACGTGAAGCGGAACTCCCGTTGCAACGATCTGAAAAATGCTTCGGGGGTTGGCCACTCTTCCGAGCGGCTGCTGTATAAAGCCGCGCTGATTGCCACGTGATGTCCTCCCGGTGGAGAACATCCCCATTAGTCGGCATCCTCGGTCCTGTAACCGGAACGGATAACGGAGCATGGGGCACCAGGCGTCACCATGCCTTGCCATGGGCCGTAATCACTTTTTGCTGAGATTCTCCTTCATTGGATTACGCAGGTCGGCACTTTCCTATCCTCCACGCCCAGCCAATTTCCTCACGTCCACTATATTCCTAATGCAGTCTTCATGAGCGCGGCGGGACAATACCAGGCATGCCTAGCTGACATATTGTCGTGCATAGTTTACGCATCCGACCGGAAGCACCATTGATCGCGTGACCGTCAGCAAATCGGCAGACGGCACGGTTTATGGGAAGGCTTCGGAATTACCTGCGCGTGCATCGACGACGGTGGCACCTCACACAAGAGGAGCTTGCCTTTCTGTTTGGATATTTTGATCAATCGATCATAGCCCGGCTAGAGTGCGACGAGCGGCCGATAACACTCGCTGTTGCAGCGGCATGCGAGTTGATCTTCGGATGCGAGCCGAGGGAGATTTTTCCGGCGCTTTACGAACAGATAGAGGCGAGCGTCATCCGCCGGATGCATGAGCTCTATGACCGGCTCGAAGAACACAGTCCGTCGCAGAAGACGGCAGCGAAATTGCAACTGCTCAGTGAGGCGCTCGCGCGGATTGCCAATCGCCCTGAGGGCAGGGAAGTATGAAAATCAGGCGCGGCGCACTTGTGATGGGATTTTTCCCGAACGCGCGCGGATATGCATTTGCCGTGTTCGAAGGACCGCTTTCGCCGGTTGATTGGGGGATCAGCGAAATGAGCGGAAGCGAAAGAACCCAGGCGCGCCTTCGACGATTGTCCAAGGTTCTCGACAGAAACGCACCGGACGTCCTCGTGCTGAGAGGAGCGCCTCCGAACGAGCGTCTTCGGCAGCTCTGCAAAGCTGCAGCGGCCTTGGCCAAGAGCAGGGGCATTGTCACATTCAGGGTCAGTCGCGAACAGGTGAGGGAAGCGTTCGCGTACGTTGGATCGCCGACGAGATATGCGATAGCCGAAGCCATTGCCAAGGATATCCAGACATTTGCGCCGCTTCTTCCAAGGCCGCGCAAAATCTGGAATGGCGAGGATAGGCGGATGGGCCTTTTCGATGCGGCCGCATTGGCGCTCGCGCTAATACACGCGCAAGGCGGTGCCTCCACGGCGGCAGACATTAGCTAGGCGGCGGCGGGCGATACGACGAACCTTCTCGGCTCGCTCCTCGTTTCTCACTTGCAGCTGATCGCGATGGAGCGAGGCGCGCTCCCGCCGCAAGACCGCGTTCCGTTTTTCGTGCACGTTGATGAATTCCAAACGTTCAGCTCGGATGCGTTTGCGTCCCTGCTTTCTGAGGCGAGAAAATTTGCGGTGCACTTTGCCCTGGCAAATCAGTACACGGACCAGCTCTCGAATGCCGTGCGCGCCGCGGTAATCGGAAACGCCGGCACGTTGATAGTCTTTAGAGTCGGCAGCCGCGACGCGGAACTGCTCGCGCCGGAATTCCGGCCGATGGATCCCGGTGCTCTTGCCGACCAGGAACCGTTCACCGCATGGCTTCGCCGCGGCATAGGCCGAGATCGTATCTTCGCTGAGCCACCCCTATACAAGCCGCGCGGCACGGCCGAGGCCATTCGCGAGCAGAGCCGCCAGCGTTTCGGGAGGCCGCGGGAGGTGATCCAAAAGCGCCGTCAGATCACGACCCTATAGGTTAACGACCTACCTGACAGTTGGACAACCCAAGCGATAAATCCTCTTTACTTACCAGCGCGGAGATTCAACAATCATGCATCAGCGAGGTTTCCATGCCCGAAGAATTGGAAGACGACGTAAAGGCCATATCCACTCTGATCTCCGTTCTCAAGCCGCTCGATCAGAACGCTCGCGTTCACGTCCTTGAGTTCGTGCTTAAGAGGCTCGGCATATCGCTAACTCAGGAACCAGCAGCACCAGCTCAGTCGCAGCCAACGTCACACCTCGATTCCACACCCGCAAGCCCCCCGACACCTGCGCATTCCGCAGCTGTCGATATCCGAAGCTTCGCAGCAGAGAAAAATCCGAAGACTATCAATGAGAGGCTCGCGGTTATTGCTTATTATCTTGCTCACTTGGCTCCCCCAGCTGAGCGCCGAGACTACATAACATCAGACGACATCAAGACGTACTTTATCCACTCTGGCTTCGAGTTACCAACTGCGCTGGGGAGTGTGACACTGTCGAACGCAAAGAACGCGGGATATCTCAATGCGCTCGATAGAGGACACTTCAAGTTGAACGCGGTCGGTCACAATCTCGTCGCTCACAAACTGCCCGGCGGCGAGACGGGGGAGAAGAAGCGACATATTGCTAAAAAGACCAAAACGAAAAAGGCACGCCCCAAGGCCAAAAAATGACTGGGCCGGCGGACGAATGGCAGGCGTTGTGTGACACGTTCTCGCGTTTCCGCCGCCACATAGATCAAGCGCGTACAGTGAACATTAATGCACACTCGCTCCGGGCCGAGGCAAGAAACGTCGCGCAGCAGTATTTCCGCCAAACCCGACCAGTCCTCCAGGATATTGGTCTTGATCAACAATTGGAGATGCTGAATGCGAGCTTCCAAAATATCCTAGAGCTTTCTCATCGCAACAACGCCGCGGCATCTTACAAGAAGAACCTCAAGCTCATTCGCAAGCTCGTACCTACTGTAACTAGCCGCATCGAGATGAACCAGGACCTTGTGAAAACTGATCCAAATCCCACGGACGAGAATGAGCGCGTGATTGGAACGTTGGAAGGCCTCGTGCCTTCTGCTGCACTTTCATACCGACAGGCAATAAAAGACCTTACAGATGATACCCGTGTTTCGTTCCGCGGCCCTGCGGTAGAATTGCGTGAAGCACTCCGAGAGACTCTTGATCATCTTGCTCCCGATGACGCTGTGACACGCTCCGACGGTTACACTCAAGAAAAGGGTCGGAGCGGGCCGACGATGAAGCAGAAAGTGCGGTTCATTTTGAAAGCACGCGGCCAGGGCAAATCGTCAAGCGTCGTTCCGGAGCAAGCTACGACCACAATCGATGAAATCGTCGGAACGCTGGCCCGGTCGGTCTACGATAGGTCGTCTGTTGCAACTCACGTCGCCTCGGAGCGACGCACAGTCATTCAAATCCGGCGTTATGTTGTAGCAATCTTGCACGACATCCTTGAACTCTGATTATAGCGGTTCCCAGGGTCGCGCTTCGGCCAACACCGCGCCGTAATCGAGCGGTAACATCGGCTACGATTATGAACCTGGCAACTTCGTCTATAATCCAGCAACGTCGTTCGCATGCTACTATTGAGCAATATCACGCAACCAAAAAAGTCCGGCAACATCCAGCAAACGCACAATCTCACCACGCCACACATCCCTTAAAAGTCAAGCGCCCTGCAATTTCCTCCCCACGCGGCGATCGCGTCGGCGCATCCTCACTCGACAAGATGAGCCTTTTTTAGTTCTCGGATAAAGGAGTCAACGGCCTTTGTTTGGGCCACGAGCTCGTCCTTCAGGGCCGCATCGATGACGCTCCTACGAGTGTCGTAGTTGCTCATCGCGCCGTTCGTCATTCTGTAAAACTCACGTTGTTCTATACGCCTGTTAATCGACGACAGGGAGGAGTAAATGGTTCGTAGCTCTATCGACAACTCAACCGACTGGTAGTCGAGCGAGCCTTTCAAATATGCTGTGTCTCCCGCCACCGTCACCACATTTTCCATCGGAAGCACCATCTCCCGATGCGATTGACCAGCGGCCATGTCAGTTTCCAAATATTCTATGTCCAACTTCATCACCTCCGAATCGCCAGTCAATTCTTGACTAATCGTTCGTGCGGCACGAAAAAGTTCAGATTGATGGTCCCTGTGCGTTTTCCATAAGTCCCATGATGTCGCGAGACCAAACCCGACTGCAACGCCTAACAAACTGCCAATATCACGGCGCGAGGGAACAAGTCGCTTGGCGCATGCTAGCAAGGCCTTTGCTTTTTCACCTGATATGCGCATTGCCGAAACAATCTTTGCGTTCGGTTGAGTCGCAATGTCTCGTAGACAGATAATCAGAGAACGAAGCGCCTCAATAAAACTCTTCATGTCCGCGGCCAACCTAATGCTCTCGTCTTGGCGGCGCAGCACGTACCACGTTGCTAATGAACCACAGGCAATCATAAACTAAAAGGCCGCCTCGCGTGCCACTCTCCCTGGCCCCACCCCAACCTCCGGCGCGCTCGCCGACCAGGAGCCGTTCACCGCCTGGCTTCGCCGCGGTATCGGCCGAGACCGGATCACGGTGGAGGACAAGCTGTACGGACCGCTTAGCACCGCCGAGGCCATCCGCGAGCAGAGCCGCCAGCGGTTCGGGCGGTCGCGCGCCGCGATCGAGCGGCAGCGCAAAATGCAGCTTTAAACGGGCCGCAAAACCTCAGTCCCCACTCATGCTGTGAACTATCTTCAAGCGCGCTCACCTAATCCGTTCTGTTCCGAACTCTCAGAGCTAGCGTAAATGCGGCAAACATATCAATCGACAACCTGCGGTGTAAAACGCATATTGTCCCTTGCAGACGAATTCCCCGAACCAGGGGCACATCCCGCGTACCTGCGCCGAAATTGCCGTTTGAGGTGAGGAGCTATCATGCTCGCTTCAGCAGACACCGAACGCCTTCGCCTTTTCGCAATGATCGGGGCCGAGATAAGAATTACTAGGCCAGAAGATGACTCCGTTGTTCAGGAGTGCGTCTTTGCATACCTTAGCGAAAAAGTACCCGGTATCCCCCATAACATTTTTGATGTAGAGACGTATGATCACGAGTCTGGCTTACTTTCAACAGAATTGCTTCAGACCAGCTCAGTTCAGATTTGGAGTTCCCGCTTCAACGAACCGGACTCCAATACACCGGGTCGATTCTGGTCGCTTGAATTGACTGTTGGGGCGGACGACAAACGAAAATTCTTTGGCAGTAGATTAAGCGTATTTTCCCGTCATCTTGACTTCTACGCGGAGCCCGCAGTGCCCCGCGTGTACCGCGAGCTCGTTTCCCAGCACGTTCTCTATGGCGACGGGATACGGCTCTCGCGAACACCTGTCGACATTGTCACCGATGATGACGTGGGGTGGCTTGTAGCCTTAATCAACAATCCAAGGCGGGAAAGAGATATTATCGCGTTAAGCTCCGACACAGACGGCGTTTGCATCGTCAACCCGAATATCTTTGCCGATAGGTTATGCGGCGTCTCACACGTTGTGCGTATCTATCCTGATGCATCGTTTAAGCTGTCCGACACAATCGGAAAATATTTGTCCATTTTTGATCTCGGGATCAGGATTTACAGACCGACTTCGCAAATAGAGGTGGACGATCCTCTTCGACACACGTTGTACACAAAACGTACGCTTATGCGATTCGATATAGAACGTGTGCAGCACGCCATTCTATCTGACGCATTTGCAACCTCATTAGAGGGGGCACTTAGCCCCCGTGCAATTCCCACATTTGCTCGAATTAGATCGGCCCGAGCGACTCTTAAACTAGCCGAGCTTCAGGCAAATGTCGGATCAAAGGGTGCGGACTTGCTTGAAAGTGAACTGAGCGCGTCAGAGAGCGCGCGCCTCGCTGCCGAGGCACAAGCCCGCGAAGCCTTGGACATTGCAATACAAGAAGAGTCCGCCCGGAAGGACGCGGAGGATCAGCGCAATCAGGAAAGATCCCGCGCGATGGTATTGGCCGCAAGAGTCCGCGCGCTCGAATCTCGCCTCGGAGCAGTCGCGGACGCCCCAAGCCCCGGCGATTACAGCGAAATTTCGGGCTGGGTGGAGGATCAATTCGCCGGCCGCATAAAATTGCATGCGAGAGCGCTCCGCGGACTCAAGGACGCTCAGTTTGGTGATGTCGATTTGGTCTGCACCTTGCTCCGGCTCCTTGCAGTTGATTACGTGGATAGCAAACGAGGAGATCGCGACGCGTGGACACGATTTGAAGACGGAATCAAACGTCACGGCGTTGAATATTCCAAGTCTATATCGGAAACCCGCGCCGGTGAGCAAGGCGAGCAGTACTTCGTCCGTTATAGGGGCCGTCGAGAATTTCTGGAATGGCATCTAAAAAAGGGTACTACCCGAGAAGCTAGCCGTGACCTCCGGATCTATTTCTTCTGGGATGACGAAGACGAGGAGGCCATCATAGGCTACCTTCCTGGGCACCTGGACAATCGAATTACATAACGCTTCCCAGTCCTATGACAAATTAATCGGCTCGAATAGGTCGCCAGATCGATTGCTCTTATTCCCACCCCTCAGCTCAGTGGCCGGCCGGGGCGACCCGCTCGCAGAGCCGCCAGCGGTTCGGTCGGTCGCGCGCCGCCATCGAACGCCAACGTCAAATCGTTTGAATAGAACAGATATTGACCTGATATCGCAGGTCCTCTTACCGCCGTATGGTATTGATTTATAAGGGGTATAATGATACCATTTTGTTTTGCCTGTTCTTTCAAATGTTGATGATTTCCTCGGTTGTTAGGAATGCGTTTCTTTGCGCACCTTTAAGTGAGTGAGGCCAAGGCCTGTTTGGCGCGCGCTCCTAACAACTGAGGAGCGCATCCTATGTGTCACTTCCTTGCTCTTATCTTGCTGGCGGCCCTTTTTGTTCTATTCTTCGCTATGATCGGGAGCGATCCTTGACCTCCTTCGCTGGAGGTCTTCGCTTTACGCGGATCGAATGGCACACTCAACGCTCATCTGAGGTCACCCTGGTTATGATTGAATTCGCATTCTCCACGGGAGTCGGCGCTACACTGATTCTTCTTGCGATCCTGTGGGCAATGCTCTCGGGGTCTTTAATTTCACCTCTCTGGATTGACCTACAGCAAATACGGACAACAACAAAACGGTCCGTCAATGACGAAGCCACCAATGATGACATCATTACATTGGTAAAGCTCAGGAAAGGCCGTTGGTCAGCGATTACCCTACGGGAGCTAAAAGTGGAACTTTTCAAACTGGATCGAGCGACCTATAAACAGCTTTCCATCGGTGACCGACCCAGCTCTCGGTTTTGGAAACCTTCGCCCGATAATCGTTCGCTAAATGCGAAGGGAGAGCGCATCTGTGAGCGTTATGTCTTGGCATTTTGGACGCCCGAAAAGGGTCGCTCACTAAATCTTCCGCCAGGAGAGCAAACGCAGTTTGCAAGCTACTGCGTCGTACCAACCCAAATTGTCTGCGAAACCATAATTACAATCGTAGGAGAACGTTATAAAGCCAAGGGTCCAAGGCGTTGTTTGGTTTCAATATGTAGGAACGTTACGAAGCGCCTGCCTAGCTCTAAACGGGTACTCGGACCAACTAGGAAGTGGCTTACCCGTAATTTTCTCAACCCTGTGGTCGTCTACTACGCGGCATCGACCATCAGCGCTACTGCCTCGCCGATTTCGCGTCAGCCGCAAATCGCCCCGCAAATTCTCTAGCACTTTCTATTGCCCGATCACATCACCGCAGTTGATCGGCAACTACCAAGATCATACAGGCCATCTATTGGTAGGCTTGTTCTGATTCATGGTCAAACAAACGTTTACCACCACACATTCCACCCCAGAACGCAGCACTAGGTCGAAATGTCTATAAAACTACGCCATCGGATGCTTTATTGTTTTGTGCCTTTCAACACTCGTAATCTTATTCTTATCATCGACAAAGACAATGACAGGATTGAGAGTTTCAAACTCCCAAGGCTTAATCAGCACTTTGGCAAGGATGATTATCAGGTCGCTGGGTTGGAAATGATGCGCGGGCGGCCCGTTGAGGCAAATGACGCCGCTGTCCCTCATGCCCGCCATCGCGTAGGTCCGCCAAAAGAAACCCGTTCGCACGTTGGTCATGTTCAAATATTGGAATGGCTGTATGCCGCTCGCTTCGAGAAGCGCTTCGTCAATAGTGATTGAACCGACGTAATTCAAGTCGGCCTGGGTCACCGTCGCGCGATGAATCTTGGCCATGCAGGCAGGAATTAGCATTGGACAAATCTCCTTTTTATCTGGACTCGCGCCTTGGAGCATCTGTTTCGATACTCAAGCTCCGCCCGGCTTGACGATCGTCCGTGTCGCACGGCATTCCTAACGTCTGCGACGGCGTATCGCCAAAAACACCGCGAACCCACCATTTACGACCCAGAGCATGATCAAGTACACGGTCGTAGCGATAGAATAGGATTCGATCGCAAGCAGCGCTGGAACGCATTTGACGGAGTTGAAGACGAAGTTTGTGATACTATCCTCGCGAGGGTGGTACCACGCCTTCCGGAAGGTCGGACCATAGCTCACAAAATCCGCGAGGGTTGCAAGGATGGCCGAAGCGGTTGCCATGGTCGGCTCTTGGCTGGTTGCGGCGCTAAAAGCGAACAGGGCAAGCGCCAAGAACACCACGATGATGTGGAACCGATCGAACGTCCAGCTGAACTTAAGGTAGCTCCATCCGGCGATGATGAAGCAGGCGCCCGCGGTAATTCCGAGGCACCAGCTGCCCGCGCCGGCGCCCTGGGCGACCTGTACTACCCACCCCGCGGCCGTCAGGATGCCAAACAATGTCCACGAAATTGGCTCCGGCTTGACCGGCGGCGTACCATCAGGTGGATACATTTGCCAAATGTAAAATGCGTATCCGACGAGCGTGATCGCAATCGACGCATTTCTCCAGAAGGTCTTCCAATCGAGCCCAGAGAGGAGCTCATACAGATCGCCCGTAAGAAGCGCCAAGAGAACGATGGCAATCAGCCACGTCCGATACTGACTCCGCAATAAACGCATTTCCCGCATCGATCTGGCCGATGAATCAGGTGTCGATTCCATCTTTCGTAGCGCCGCTGTTTCCCCCACCTTTGCAAATCCGTCACCGATCCTCAATCCTCCCAAAGCGATTTAAACCGCTCCGGCGACAACCCCGCCATCGTCCAAGTAGGGGAGACCTACAACGACCTCGGCGCCACCATCACCAGACCCCAAGACGACCCCAACCTCGGCATCACGACATTCGTCAACGGCATTGAGATGAACCCGGTGCAGATCGACACGACGGAACAAGAACCGTCATCATCGATCCCGCGGTGCAGGGAAGTGTTGCCCCCGATAATTCAGCGTCGTCCACCGCCCCCACCTCCACCCCGAATAGCATCGCTCTTACTCTTGATCGTCTGGCTTCGCCTTCAGCGCATTTCTTAGCACATCTTCCGGTACCGCTTCCTCGTAAGGGATGCCCACGATGTAACGTGCCGCCCGGTCAAACAACTGCGCCAATGCTTCCTCTCGGATAGCTTCGGGAATTACGTCGTTTTGGTCTAAACCAAACTTGCTGAACACTGAATCCGACAGGCGTCCTATTTCCTTGGGCTTGAAGATATCAAAATAGGTTTTCTGTACCTCCACAAGACGTGCCGTGGCTTCGGTCGTGTTGTATGACGGTTGGCTTAGCCACTCGAAGGGTAAATCGAACAATTCGGCTGCCTTATCGGACCAATCGCAGGTATTGCGCGGATTGGCGACTAGACCCACCGCTTGGCACGGCGATCCTCCACTCTCGGCAAGTACGACTTGGTGCCCGAGCAGATTATAAATTGTGAAGTGTCCGATCACTCTTCCTGCTTCGTCACTACGGACGTACACGAGATTGAACAGCGGTCCATACTGCTGCCTCACCCTTTCCGCCTCCGCGAATGTTCTTGTATCGAGATTAGTGCGAGTGCGAGTGAAGCTTGGGTCACCGTTCAGGATGTAATTGCGTATCGAGCCATATGGCACCCCGCGCACTTCATCGTTTCCGACCTTCAAGGCCCAAAGCACCAAACATGCTTTAGCGACCGAGCGCAGCGCCTCCGGTCCGCCGAGTGTCATGCCCAATTGCACCGTAGGCGGCCGATACTCAACCATCTTCGCATTGGCGCCCGCGATCAGCCGGCTTACTTCCTCTTCACTTATACCAAGCGCTGCGGCGATGTTAGGAATGTGCCGCCGGATTTCTTCGAGCGAGCTTGTCATTATCTGCAGCTCGAATCGACTGTCAGGATGTTTTGTGATGTTGAATGGCCTGGCGACCACCTCAAGGCGGCCGTCGCCGTGGATGTTGATGCGTTGCGATCCGGCCTGCACCTTCCGCATCATCGGCGCCGTCTTGCCTGACCCGGATTTCATCTGGAATTGATTACGAATGACCTCGAATTGCTCGGTCAAAACCTTATCTATGCCACCACCGAAGTTGTTGTTGCAGTCCGAGCAAAGCACGCGGCGTGTCTCCATCCGCCCGCCTAACGCGCCGTGCATCACGTGCTCAGGCTTGGTGTTCTTATCCAAAACGTGCTCGCAAAAAATACATAGAGCCATCGTATGGGGCATCCTCACTTTGAGACGGAATCTCCTCATGCGACGCGCGCTGAGTGCAGGGCAAGTGCTACACTTATAGCACCTCTATGCCTCATTTTTTGCGCGCCATCTGCGACAAATTCAAGAGCCAGCTAGGTCCGCCGCTGCCCTACTTGCACCCAGGATCCTCGAAAGGGGCTCTTGTGCTATATTTCCCCTGTATCACCGAGATTCGCAGCGATGAGCACAAAACCCGTTCGCGCGGCACCGCGCCGGACCATGCGCAAAGAAGAAGCCGTCCGGCACCTAATTCATGCCGCCATTCGTTCCTTCGCAGCCGCAGAGGACCCGTTTGCAATCAGCATGCTTATCCATTCCGCAGATAAGATACTTATCGACATGTCAAGGAAGACGGGCAGGCCGCTAATGTTTCGCTGGGATGAATTCGCCAAACCGGAGCGCGTGAAAACGATATTCACGGTTCTTCGCGAGACATACAATTTCCTAAAGCACTGCGCAAAGGACCATGACAAAGAGTTGAGCGTGTACGACATCACATACTTTAATGCCCTGACGCTTGGAATTTGTACGGTGAATTTCAATTCTCTTTTTGACTACTGGACTGACCATATGCGCCTATTTCATTCCTTCGTTTCAATAGCAATGCCGAACGGTTTCGTTCCTTCCGCCAATCGTGCCAAATTCGATAGTAACCACGATGTGTTGCGTGCAATGACGCCTGCCGAATATTTTTCCGACCTATGGACCGACAGATTTCGCGCTGCTTTCCCAAACCTGTTGACCGAGAGAGCTGAAGACCTGAGCGATAGCGCGCAATTCTTTACCACTAAAATCTTTCAGTTGCAGAAATAGCGCCCTCGACCTCTGCCCTCTAAGAAGCTCGGTGAGAATGTGTTATGAAACCACCTCGCTTGTGAAACCTCAGCCCTAGTCCTGGCAATTTCAAATGCGCGTGGTTCAAAGACGGCCTCACCTCGACTGCACCTGATAGCGCACTCCGGCGATGTGTATGCGGTCTAGCCGGTCGCTTGCTATTGTCTGGCAGTGAATGATACGACGGCGGCGTGGAGGGCGTTTTGAGCAGACAGAGACTGCGATATTCCATAAACGAAATAAATATGGTCATTGTATGCGTGGACAAACAGATAGATCCCGTACGTACCTGGTCCTAAGGGATGTTCAATCATTGTCGCGGCGCTAGCTCCCCCTACGGCCGGGTGCGACACAACCGCTTGCTCGACTGCGATCTCTTTAGCGGTGAGATCGATTGTGTTCGCCTGTTCAAGTTTGGCAACCTGTGAATTGGGCGTGTCGAGCTCCCATTGTACTCCAAGGATGTCATAATTGCTTGAGTGCCATGTATCGTGGCCATCGGCGGCTTTCTGATAAGCAAAGCCGGTGGGTACGTTAATTGTATAGCCGTCTCCCTGAAACGTAGTGTAAGTCCAGTCAGATGGGGGTCGCTGTGAAGTCAACTCCGCAACCCCAGTACTAGATACCATTCCAAGCGTAGCGCTCGTGGGCGCTTCGGGTATTTGGCCGCGGGACGCGGAAAGTAGGTTCGTGAGCGATATGATAAACGTGGAAAATATTACTGCGATGCTTTGCAGGAATCCCATACCTCAGAATTATACATCCCTCAGCGGCAATCAGAGGCGCGCGAGACTGGCGCGGTTGAAAAGCCCGTTGACTTGGACCCGTTGATTGCGGGAAGATGCAGCGCGGTTTCGAGGCTGGGGAGGCGTGCTGGTAGCTGATTAATTAGTTTGCGCTTGGACAGCCTGCCGGGCCCACATACCGGGATGTACGCGGTTGGAGGGCGCTAATCACAGCTACCCTAGGGAGCGTGTCGTGACAGGCTCGTCAATTTACTGGAAAAGCGGCATCAGTGGGAGTTTTCAGACCGCGGCTGACTGGAGCACGGGAACGGTACCTGGCCCGTTTGATCAAGTCTTTATCCAGGCGCCAGGGCATTACATCGTAGCCGCCGGCAGCGATACGATTGCTAGCCTCAGCACATCAACGGGTGCCACGCTAGACGTTTCGGGCACCGGCGCGTTCTTTTTTATAGACATGCAAGGGTCCGTATCCGGACCCGTGACATCTACAAATCAGGGGACGCTTGAAGCGACCAACGGCGAGATAGCGATCGCTCTCAGTCCGGTTTCCGGGCCAGTTTCTTTTACAAACACCGGAACGATCGAAACCGTCGGGAGCAATGGCTTTATTTCGATCGCCGATTTCAATACATCAACGCCTTTTGTGAATAATGGGCAGCTCATCGTTGATGGCGGAACGATAGCCATCTCCGACTCAGTTGAAGGTACTGGAAGAACCACGATCGAGAACGGCGGCACGCTGCTAATCGGTTCGGGACAATTCAATCAAGTTATTCATTTCGCCCCAGGTGCAAATGGGAACATCGATATCGCGTTTCCCCCTCCTGATGGACCGACCGGCGCCAACCCAGATGGCAATCCATCCATTAAAGGAATTGTTTCGGGCTTTGGTGCCGGCGACACCATTGACGTCGGTGCAGCCTTGTTCGGAGCCGGCACCATCTTGTCCTACGCGCCGAATTCCGTAGATAACGGCGGGACGCTGACCATCACGAATGGGGATCACAGCGTCGCGCTTACGCTTGCCGGCACTTATCAGCCTCTTGGATTTCATTTCGCGAATGGCGAGATCACGTATACGCTGCCGCCTACCAAAGCGGAGTTTTTCAATGCCGCGGAAGCCGTATATCAAGACAATAGTCCGGGGGTGAAATCAGGGCCGCCGCCGTTTACAGGTCTTACTGTAATAGCAACCAGCCCTGTCAGCGAACTCTCGGACGGTTTTTTTGGCCAGGCATTTCAGGACAACGCCGGTAATGTGATTATCGCATTTGAGGGTAGTATTCTTAGTCCAAGGGACCCGAGTTACGACACTGTATATGGTGCGGGGTCTAGGCAGGCCGACATCGGCATCTTTCTCGGATCGAAGCCGAGCGCATTTTCCGATGCGTATGCTTTCGCTACTCAGGTCGAACAAATCGTTGGTTCGGCGCCGATTTTCCTCACTGGTCATTCATTAGGCGGCGCCGAGGCCGAATCCGTAGCACTCAATACGGGTCTGCCAGGAGTAACATTCGGTGCGCCGGGCATACTACCCTTGTCGATAGCGGCGCAAAATTTTACGAACTACGTTGATTATGGCGACCCAATCGGTAAATTCAAAGGTCATTTCGGATCAGTGGATTATGTCGGTTCGAAAAATGATTCTTCGGGAATAACCGACGCTTTGATAGAACAGCTAGCGAGCTTGGGAAGGGATCCGGCGGCAACGTCCATTGCTGGGGTTTATCACTCATTGCAGAATTACGGTCATGACCTTGGACTGCACCTGATAGCGGACTCCGGCTATGTGTATGCGACGAACGTCAGCGACTTGGCGATCAACAACGAAGCCGCCGACAACACCACGCAAGCGGCTTTGCTCGTGCAGTTCATTGCGTCGAGTTTCCCCGCGCCGACCGGCGGGCATGTCACTACTGCTCCCTCAACTGTATCAGTTGAGCCGCCAATCCTGCTCAGTCCTCATCACGGAGGGTAGAACCGGGTTCAGCCTCAGCGTCGTATGAACCACACGGCCCTATTTTTTGTTTATCGAGGACCTCGAACGTCTGGGTCGACGCCCTTCACTACGAGCCCCTCTGCATAGACGTGATTTCTGTCCTTGGTGTAGCCGTCGTCAAAGCCTTCTGACCCCCCACCCCGACGTCAACGGCATTGCGATGAACCCCGCGCAGATCGACACGAGTGCCGTCGCAACCGACACCATCGACTACGTCGCCACCCTGCCTGCGCAGGCAGGCGACCAAAACCGCCTGACCTCAACCTCTACCCGCACCGTCATCATCGAGCCGGCGGCCGCACCCTCAATCGTCCCAACCGACGACACGTCGTCAACCGCAACCTCAATGGTCGCGACCACCACAGGCGCCACCTCCACCACCCAATAACGCGCGGAACCAACCACGCTCACCATCCGCGCCCAGCCGCGCGATTTCCATCACTTCTGCTCACCCAATCGCCGCCACCCCCTTCGTGCTTAGAAATTTTGCCACCCAACTTCGAGCCGTCTTGTATAGCCATTCCACCTCTTGTCGTGAAATCGATGGAGCGACATTTCTGATTTCTGCATGGCGAAGATCGTTGTCGTTCAACAGCCTCCCGAATTGCTTCCATTGTTTCTGTGGTATCCCGAGCGCCCTCCGCGCTCGTGCCTCCCCAGCGTATTCCGTTTGAAGCAGATCACGGACTTTGTACAAGGCGAGTGCCCACGATGGCGTGCCGCGCTCCGTCCATGCCTGATGGTAGTAGCTGATTAGCCTCGACACCAAGAAATCATTTTGCATCAGCCGGGCGATGTCGGTCGCGAGACCAAGCGGCGCTTGAGAATACGTCGCCAAAATTCCTATCGCCATTTCGGAAGTACTTGAAATCGGCGTGCTGCCGTCCCTACCCACCAATCGCTTCAATACAGTGTCGACATTGCTGTTGCCGCGAGGCGAGACTATTACCTCTCGGGTTTCGATCTCCATGTGCGAACCCCCGGAGAAAACCCACGCTGACGCGATTTTAAAAAGCGCCTTCGACAACTCAATTTCCGCCGCGCGCATCTGCTTTGCATCGCTCACGCCTTTCATCAGAGTTACCACATAGAAGGCACCTCTTTCCGCTCCCGCCGGGAAAAACTCTTTGGCTGAAATGCCGTCCCACACAGGATAGCAGGCGTCGATTTTGGCGCTGCCCTGATTTTGAATTACAACCGGGCCTTCCTTCACAACAAATTCGAGGCGTTCAAGCTCTTCCACTGCGTTCTCCGCACCCGTTTTCCTGTCGCGTTCCGAGCCTGCGTACAACAGCAGATTACGCCGTATTGCACTGTCCGCCACCGACACCATCGCCTACGTTGCCACCGACCAATCCGGCCTCGCCTCAAGCTCCACAAGAACCGTCATTATCGAGGCGGCTGCCGCCCCCTCAATCGTCCCAACTGACGACGCATCTTCCACCGCAACTTCTACCGCCGACTAACTCCGCGCCCGACCCCGCTCCGGCAAAGCGGGCACCTCAGCCTGTTGTTCATGACGCGAGGTTTTTCTGTGTGATCGTACGCTCAAAAATGACGCCGTAGTGATACGGCGGCAACTCAACAACGGTCAGCAAATTCAGCCCAGCCGGCTTGACCGCTGCAATCGTTTCTTCGGGGGACATTCGCAGCTCCGTCCGCGGCCCTCGCGGCTCGCCCAGAACGGTCGTTTCCTCACGGGGCCGGCGGTGCCAATTGACGATTGCAAAGCGACCACCCGTCTTAAGCGCATCGTGAACCGCGCGCGACAGGCGGGATTTGTCGGGGACGCCATGGAAGGCGTTCGCCATAAAGACGAAGTCTGTCGGATGGCCGACCAATTTTCCTAGATCGTAGGCATCCCCGGCGACGAAGGTGCAGTTGGAAACGTTGTTCTCTATAAGGCGGATGCGGGCGACTTCGAGCATTTTGGGATCGATATCGATCGCGATGACGCGCCGCGCAAGTCTGGCGATTTGCAAGGTAAACCAGCCGTCGCCGGAGCAAAGGTCAATTACCTCCATACCGGACAAGATTCCAACAGCGGTTAGGACATCGCGGGGAGCCGGCCACAACGCCTCCCACCAACCGGCGCTGGGCATTTCGGTGCCTTCAAAAAATCCGAGTGGATGCTCAGTCATTCGTTTGGGCCGATCCGCGAGCAGAGCAAGCAGCGCTTCGGTCGACACCGAGCCGTGATCGAGCGGCAACATCGGCTACGATTCCGAACCTGATAACTTCGTCTATAATTCAGCAACGTCGTCTGGATGCTACTATTGAGCAACATCCGCAACCGAAAACATTCCGGCAACATCCAGCAAACACACAATCTCACCACGCCACACATTCCCTAAAAATCAAGCACCCCGCATTTTCCCCACAAACGGCAGCGCCTCGACCGCGGCCAACAGGTTCGCGGTCACAACTGCCAATCCGGTCGATGCCGGTAATCGCCTCCCAGCAGTGCCGCAGGCGGACTTCAAGCCGCCACCGCGCCACCTACGCTTTTTCATTGTATAATCGCAATGCATGCATTACTTGCACAGTCTCGCGGTTGGCGTTTTTCTCTTTTTCAGCTCAGTCATCGCTGGCACGGTAGGCTATTTCCATTTGTTTCAACATTTCGCTGCGTCGCAAGATCAAACCACCGCAACAACAACCCAAGTTGCGTCCTCGTTGCCGAGCTCTACGACTGTACAAGCAACAGCTTCCCCGAGCTCGGCAGCACAAGAGCTGGCCGATTGCCCGTTCGGAACGAGACTTCGCGACCAAGAGGGGAATATTGCTCCTGTGATTATAATTGGAACTCACGTATACAATTCAAGCTGCTATCCCTTCATCGGAGCGGACCCCGCCACCTTTGTTGCGCTAGATGACAACTACTCAAAAGACAAGACGCACGTGTGGTACGACGGCTCACCCGCAGCAAATATGCTACTCGCACCTAAGCAGATACAAGGCGCCGACCCCGCGACCTTTACTCTCATTCCTGACCCGTATGGAGCCGAAGGATATACAGCAGTTTTTACAAAGGATAAAAACCACGTCTACAACTACAGTCTAATTTTGGAGGGAGCCAATCCAGCAACGTTTACTCCTACATTCTACCCAAACGGGTTTGTAAACTCGAATTTGTAAACCGGACGGTTCTAACAACCTGGCAGATCGGTGGCGTTTCTGATTCCGGCGACTTAGGTGGATTCGGAGTGCAAGCATCCGGAGCCAAGCGAAGGTTTTTCTGCTGAAACCGCTGCGCTCCGACGCGATCGCGCCGGTTTTGAACAAGGTCGGGCAGATCGCCGCCTCGCCGCACTTGCGGCTCATCCTCGGCCAGGTCGCACCGCGCTTCGATCTCTCGTTCACGATGCAGAACCGCCGCATCCTGATCGCGAACCTCGCCAAGGGGGCGATAGGGGAGCAGGCGGCGAACCTTCTGGGCTCGCTTCTTGTCTCTCACTTGCAGCTGATCGCGATGGAGCGCGGCGCGCTTCCGCCGCAAGACCGCGCTCCGTTTTTCGTCCACGTCGACGAATTCCAGACGTTCAGCTCGGATGCCTTTGCGTCCCTGCTTTCAGAGGCGAGAAAATTTGCCGTGCACTTCGCGCTGGCAAATCAATACACGGACCAGCTCTCGCATACGGTGCGAACGGCGGTGATAGGAAACGCCGGCACGCTGATCGCATTTCGCGTCGGGAGCCGCGACGCTGAATTGCTCGCCCCCGAGTTTCGCCCCATGGATGCCGGCGCGCTCGCCGACCAGGAGCCCTTCACCGCGTGGCTGCGGCGCGGCATCGGCCGCGACCGGATCACGGTGGAAGACAAGCTGCACGGGCGGCTTGGCACCGCCGCGCTTATCCGCGAGCAGAGCCGGCAGCGGTTCGGTCGCCCGCGCGCCGCGATCGAGCGGCAACGTCGAATGCGCTTCTAATGAGCGGAAGTTATTCGCGCAGTTATCTTGATGCGACGCCCCGTGTCGTCCTCACGAATGACGGACACGCTACCGAGCTTCCGAGCCTCATCCTCTTGCCCGGTTCCTTTGCGGATGTCCAAGATGACAGTGCCTCCGCCCTCCAAGCAGTCCTCGAAAACGTTTTGGTACGTGCTGATGGGGTAGTGGAATCCGCAAGAGAACAGTGAAAGGACGATATCTACCTTTTGCGGGAGCGTGTGAAGCTGCTCCGGCGTAAGAAAGTGAATCTGCTCTTTCCGGACACCTTTCGATTTGAGTACCTCGCGAGCGCTATCGAAGCTGTTATAGAAGCCATGCGAGGGGGAGAAGCCAGGAGTCGTCTTGTTACTCTCGCTCCTATCCAGGAGATACAGCGCCGCATTTTGATAGTGACCAGCCAAGTATATGTCGATCCCCCCAAGTCCCGCTCCGATATCGAGGATGGCAGGAGACGAGACGTTGGGAAGGTATGGCACAAGTTCGTTGTACTCGCGCTGTAACCCAGCGAAAAAGTTCTCTTCGATTTCTGGTCCGTAGAGTAGCGAGCGCACAAAGGCGCCGAAGCGGTATAGGAAGGTAAATTTGTACTCAAGCATTCCGAGTGTCCGGTTCAGGAACGTGGAAGGACAGGTATCCGCGCGCTGTCGGACGATGAGACTGATGGTTGATCTCCTCATACAGTGAAGCAATTATAAGCCGCTCTGAAATTATACTACGCTCACTATCACTCTCCGATAATCGGTTCCACTTCGCGCCTCCAGCATCCCTTTTCCCTGGACAACAACCGAGGCGGATGACATCGCCTACGATTCTGAACCTCGCAACTTCGTCTATAATTCAACAACATCGTTCGGATGCTACTATTGAGCAACATCCCGCAACCCAAAA
>Ga0187876_1000849_pt1 | contig 29124 bp, 23 predicted proteins | sample June2016WEW_17_4_FD_133000 | JGI IMG/M metagenome (GOLD analysis project Ga0187876, IMG submission 133000) | Peatland microbial communities from SPRUCE experiment site at the Marcell Experimental Forest, Minnesota, USA - June2016WEW_17_40 | ecosystem: Environmental > Terrestrial > Soil >...
CGCACGACGAGTTTGTCACGAATGTTCAGGCGATCGCAGATTGCCAGGAAGGACAGGCGCTCGCGGTGTTCTGTGCGCTGCCCGTAACTGACGTGCAATGCCGCGGTCGCGTAGTCGCGGGTTGCCAAGGCTGCGCACACGCAGGAATCCATTCCTCCGCTGAGCAGGACAACCGCACGTTGGGCTGAGGGTGTCATGATGTCGGATCAATCCTGATTGTTGCTCTGCGACGATTGAGCACTAAACTCCCTTTACCGCCGGATCCCAAATAAACTTGTGCAATTGAAGTCCCAGGCGCGCAGGAACTTCATCTGCCAACATCCACTCCGCTAATGCTTGGGGATCGAGTAAGCAGTGCGAACTGTCCCGTGCTCCCGTGGCATCTTTGCGGAACGCGGGCGAGAACAGTACGGCAGTTACGCGCTCGGCCAGATTGTGTTGCCGGGTGAACTCGCGGGCAAACTCGTAATCGGTTCGGTCGCTGAGCACGAACTTCACTTCGTCGTGCGCGGTGAGGGTTGCCAGGTTTTCGGGAAGAAACGTACCGCCCTCCCCCGAATTCGGACACTTCACGTCTACGATCTTAATGATTCCCCCCGGAACTCGCTCCAGTGGCCGTTCGCCGCTGGTCTCCAACAATACGCGATATCCATCCTCCAGCAACTCCATCATCAGCGGCACCAGGTCGCGTTCCTGCAGCATGGGCTCGCCACCGGTAATCTCCACCAAGCCGCCGTTCGGACTGAGCCGCCTCACTTCGGCCAATACATCCTCCGAAGTCATTTTTCGTCCGCCGTGGAACGTATACTCGCTGTCGCACCACGAGCAGCGCAGGTTGCATCCGGTCAGCCGCACAAACACACACGGCAGTCCCGCATGCGTCGACTCTCCCTGCAACGACTTGTAGATTTCGGTAATCTGCATGGAACGCGGCGAGCGCGGCTGGGCAACCGCTATTCGCTGTACTTTGCGGTAGTGGTGTCGGTTTCAAACACCGTAACGTCTTTCACGCGTACGCGGCCGTTGGTCACGCTTTTTAGCCGCGTGTTCGACTCATCATAAAAATACTTAGCCAGATTCTCCGCTGATGGGTTGATCACGGTAAACGGTTCGATGTCGTTGATCATCTGGTGATCGAGCCGGTCGATGACGTGCTTCATCACCTCGCGCAAATCCTTGAAATCGAGCAGCAGCCCGGCTTTATCCAACTCAGCCCCAGCCAGCGTCACCCGGATCTTGTAATTATGGCCGTGCGGATTTTCGCACTTGCCCTTGTAGTTGCGCAGGTAATGTCCTGCCGCAAAGGTATCGTCAACCGTAACTTCGAACATGCATTCCTCAGCGGCTGGACGTGACTCGGTCCAAGCCGCGCTTATTGGCGAACTGTCTATTGTATCGCTCGTTGCCGTTATCCCGCTTGACTCGGCCTTGCGCAAATGCGGCGGCAGGTATGCGGATGCTTCACTGAAATGCGGCTCGACATTTCAGTCGCCCACGCCGAAGAACTCCTGCACCACCCGCATTTCCGTGGTCTTTTTATAATTCGGAAGGCTCTCGATAAACACGCGGCCATACTGCTTTTTCAGAATCCGGTTGTCGAGCAGCACCAGCAACCCACGGTCGTGTAATGAGCGGATCAGCCGCCCGAATCCTTGCTTCAGAGTGATTACCGCGGCTGGCACTTGATACTGGAAAAACGCGTTGCCGCCATCGGCGTCAATCGCTTTCACTCGCGCGGCTACGACCGGATCGCTGGGGACTGCAAATGGCAGGCGATCGATGATCACGCAACTCAACTGCTCGCCCTGCACGTCCACGCCTTGCCAGAAGGAAGAAGTTGCAAACAGGACTGCATTTGGTGTGAGCCGAAACTCCTCGAGCAGCGCGCTCTTCGGCGCATCGCCCTGCCGCAGCAAAGGGAACTCCAACTCGCCCAGCAGTCGCTGGTAGACGTCATTCATCTGCGCGTAACTGGTGAAGAGGACGAAGGCGCGCCCGCGTGTAATTTCCAGTAGTTTCCGAATGCGCTCCGCTGCCTTCGCCGTAAACTGTGGTGTCCGCGCATCGGGCAGATCGGGCGGCACATAGAACAAGGCCTGGTTTTCGTAGTCGAAGTGCGAAGGCAAAACCGACTCCCGCGCATGTTCCAGCCCGAGCCGCTGCCGGATGTACTCGAATCCTCCGCCAACGGCGAGCGTGGCCGAAGTCAGGACTGCGCACTCGAGTTTCGACCACAGGCATTCCCGCAAGATCGGACCGACATCAATCGGCGTAGCCTGAAGAAAAACGTTTTGCCGTCCGCTTTTCTCCGTGTCTTGGTGTCTCTGGGGTGAGTTCGTTCTCCCCCGCCCGCCCCGCCGCTCGATCCAGAACACAGTATTGCGATCGTCCGATTCCATGGCGAAGCCGAGTTGCACCTGCAGTTCCTGCGCGCGCCGCACGAAGTTGAAAATCTCCTCCGGCGGCTGCGGCAGTCCTTCGAGTTCGCCCGCCAGCCGCGTTAGCGCCTGATTAAGCGCGAGAAACTCGTCGCCGTTTTCTTCCAGAAACTCCCGCCGCGTCTCGAAGGCAAAGCGTCCCTCGCCTGGGGGCAAGAGTGAAAAAAAGAACTGCGAGCGTTCGCGCAAACTTCCCAGGGCTCCCGACAGCGACGCGGAGAGCATCCGGTTACGTTGCAGCGACGCTTCGACGTCCCGCGCCAGATCCTCCACTCGCAGGTTACTCACGGAGATTCCGAAGTAGTTTCCAGCAACATCTTCCAGTTCGTGCGCTTCATCGAAGATCACCGCGGCAGCTTCCGGCAAGATGCCTGCATCAGGCGCGCCCTCGGCTTGTAACTTGATAGCAAGATCCGCGAAGAAGAGATGATGATTGACGATGATGATGTCGCTTTCCATCCCTCGCCTGCGCATTTCGGTGACGAAGCAGCGCTCCCACTCGCTGCATTTCTGGCCAATACAAGCGTCGGCGCGGGCATCCAGTTTGTGCCAAAGTGCGCTGGTTTCAGGCAACTCGGCGAGTTCCGCCCGGTCGCCGGTCGCGGTCGTCTTCTCCCACGCGGCGATTGCGCGATATTGCTCGATCTCCTGCAACCCGCTCAGCACAGGCTGATCGGTAAGGTCGTAGAGCTTCTTGCGGCACAAATAATTGTTGCGGCCTTTCATGTAACAGACGGAAAGCCGGCTGGGTCCCTCACTCGGCTTGACAGCCGAGACGGCTGTTCCTGCATGGTCCCCGTACAGCGCCTGCTCCAGGAAAGGAACGTCCTTGTAGAAAAGTTGTTCCTGCAAATTCTTCGTGCCCGTCGAGATGATGACCCGCTTGCCCGACCGAATCACCGGCATCAAATAGGCCAGGGTTTTTCCCGTGCCCGTACCGGCTTCAACGATCAGATGCCTCTTCTCTTCCAGCGCCTGCTCGACCGACTGGGCCATCTGAAGTTGCCCGCGGCGGAATTCATACGCGGGATGCGTGCGCGCCAACAATCCCCCAGGAGCAAAGAATTGATAGAGGGAAGCTTCTTTTCCGCTGGGCGCGGAGGGGTTGGATGTTGCAGTAGACGCGGGATCGGAACTTAAAGCCACGGGAGTCTCTATAATAAACAGTTGTCGTCATCGCCTGCTGATTTCACTTCATTTTGACCCAACCCACTTACAACTCGACCAGCACTCTGGCCACCACTGCAGCCGGCGTTCCGACGCTCGCCATCGTGGGCCGACCGAACGTAGGCAAGTCCACGCTATTCAACCGTATCGTCGGCTCGAGGCGGGCCATCGTCGGCGACGAGCCCGGCATTACCCGGGACCGCCTCTACGGCGACGCGGAATGGCGGGGCCGCCGCATTCGCATCATCGACACCGGCGGCATCTTGCCCGAAGAAAAAGATTTCATCCCCTCGGAAATTTTCCGCCAAGCCCGGGTTGCGTTCGATGAAGCCGCTGCGATCGTGATGGTCGTCGATGGCCGCGCCGAACTTGCCGGGCCGGACCTTGAGCTGGTTCGCCTGTTACGCAAGGCCGGACGTCCGCTCTTCCTCGCGGTCAACAAGGCCGACTCGGAGAAGCAAGCATCTATCGTCGACGAGTTCCATCGTCTGGGGATCAAGCGAATGTTCGCCATCTCCGCAGAACATGGGCGCGGGATCGACGATCTGCTGGATGCTGTCTTTGAAATCTTACCGCCCTCCAAAGAGTCAACCACTGAGGGCGCAGAGAACACAGAGGGCAAGCAGGAAGAAGCATCAAAGCCATTAGACGAATCCAGCGCCGAGAGTGAACCCGTCTACGAAACCAAGGTTGCCATTATTGGGCACCCTAATGTGGGAAAATCGACGCTGCTGAATTGCCTGACGGCCTCCGACCGTGCCATCGTCTCGCCTATCCCCGGAACTACGCGCGATGCGGTCGACGAAATCGTCGAACACAATGGCCGCCGCTTCCGCTTCATCGATACCGCCGGAATCCGCCGCAAAGGCAAGACTCACTTGATGGCGGAAAAGCTTTCGGTGGTGATGGCGCGCAAGCATCTCGAAGGTGCCGACATCGCCCTGCTCGTCATCGACGCTACCGAAGGCGTCAGCCAGCTCGACGCTGCCATTGCCGGCTATGCCCACGAGAGCGGACGCTCAATGATCATCGTGGTCAATAAGTGGGACCTTATCACCAGCGGCACGCTAAAAGCTGGAAGGCCGTCGAAGGCGATGCGTATGCGGGAGAGCAAGCGTCCGGGTGACCGCGAGGCTTACGAGGAACGCCTGCGTCACGATCTTAAGTTCCTGAACTATGCGCCCATCGTTTTCATTTCGGCCAACACTGGCAAAGGCACGGAGAAAATCTTTCCGCTGCTCGAACAGGTAGCGACCGAGCGCCGCAAGCGCATCCCCACGTCCGCCATGAACCGCTTCATCGAAACCGTGGATTTCGAGCGCGCCTCGGTACCCATGCGCTCGCGGGTCAAGATTCTCTACATGACGCAGGCCTCGGTCGCCCCGCCGACATTTGTGCTCTTCACCAACCGCGCCGTGAAGTTGCATTTTTCCTATCAGCGCTTCCTGGAAAACCAGATCCGGCACTCCTTCGGTTTCTTGGGCACACCGATTTGGATCAAGAACAGGGCACGGAATTAGAGCTAGCATCCCACCATTGGTTGTCCCTTACTCTCCCCCTACCTCCCGATCCATCGTCAGCAGGCCTACGCGCTGCACGCCCGCGTGATGCGCCACATCAATCACGTCGGCGACATACTGGAAATCGACATCAGCATCTCCGCGCACGAAAACGACTTTCTCGGCGCGCGTTAAGTAAATCTTCGCGAGCCGCGTCTCCAGATCCTCCCAGCGCACGTCGTCCTGATTGATCTTCACGGTGGGTGGCTGATTTTCCCTCGTCCACACCACTTGGATGACAACCGTGCGTGGCTGCGAACTGTTTTGCGTCTGCTTTTGATCCGGTTGCGGAATTTGCGCTGTCTCTCCCTGCTCCTTGTCCATCGATACCACCACCATGAACACAATGATCAGCGTCAGTAGCACGTCGATCAGAGGCGTGACATTGATCTGCGGACCAGACGGACCCCCGCCTGCCATTGAGAATGCCATAGAAAGCTCCTTAGCTGCTCTTTGGCACGCGCGTGTCTGCAACATCAGACACCTGGGGTGTGGTGGGAGTTCCCTGGGAATCGCCTCTTTTCTTATCGACTTTGCATTATTGGAAAGACGGCGGCGCGTCGGATAGAAGCAGCGTCGCGCGCTCTATCCAATCGGCTCTGCGGTCGGCGGCAGTGGCGGAGGTTCGTATGGAGGAGCCGCTCTCTGTGGAATCTGAGGCGCGGCCGGTGCCGGCGGATAGAGTGCTACGCTCAACGCAGGATAGCGCGCAGCAAAAAAGTAAATCGAATACGCGGGAAAGAACACGATGACCGGTACGGAAATCAGCGCGATCAGATATAGAAAACCTGCCAGCAGAACGCTTCCCACTACCACCGCCAGCGTAATCGTATAAGCATTCCAAGTAAGCCCGGCTGTCTTCCCGGTCAGCACGGCGAGAATACTGAGACCCACCGTGGGTATGGCAATGAACAAGCCTAAAATCAGCGTTGCTATTCCGATCACGATTCCGGCGCCAATTGCCATCAAGATCTTCATTGCAATGTAGACGGCATACGCACCCATCTCGTCCTTGATCATCGGCCATAGCCGGCGCCAACCCTCTATCGCCCCAATATCCTCCAGCGCCATTTGTGGTACCACGAAATCTTTCGTCAATACAAAGATCACGGATATTGCCAGCAAGAAAATCAGGAATACGAAGAACAGAACGATCCCACCTAAAACCAGCGGGATCACGTGCTCCTTTGGTTCCTTGAGCCACCCCACTGCGAAAGCAAAAGCCGCAGGAATTCCTACCAGCACTACCAGGCCAGCGATAGTGACGAATAGGTAAAGCAGCTTCCAGAGGAAGTATCGCCATCCGGGGCCTTGTCTTTGGCTCCATCCTCGGCTGATGTGACACTCTTTCGCGATGATGCTGTCGAACAGGACGAAGCGCATCACACTGCTGATGTACATAAGAATGATTCCCAATGCGAATGCGGTGATGACGACAACAGCGATGAGGCTGCCCAAGAGGGCGAGATTGATTCCCGCCAAGCCCGGACTGAGAGAGTGCGGTGAGGTTACCGGATGCCGGGGAAAGTGGAAATTAGAGCCATTGAATCCGCCGCCAGAGCCGAGTTCGCCGGCCAGCAGTCCGACTACTGCGAGCCGCGTCCACTGCCAAAAGCGGAAAGGTTTGAATAATTGCTGCTTGGTGTGTTCAACGGCAAGAGTGATCGTATCAACGGCGGAGATTGGCAAAGCGCACCTCGGCCTGCGAATGGCTCAGCAGCAAGGTACTGCGAATTGCGCCGCGGATCAAATCAATTCTGACGAACGCTCATTCATACCGCAGGGCTTCCACCGGATCCAGCCTGGATGCCCGCAAAGCCGGAACCAAGCCGCTAGCCACGCCCACAATCAGCAGCACCGCGCTCGAAAGTATGACCGTCATCATCGAAATTCGCAGATGAATATCGCCCTGTCCGGAGTCGTCCTCAAATAGCGGCCCCATCATCGGCAACGTTCCCACTGCCCAAGCGATGAAATATGAGAGCAGCACGCCGATCGCGCCGCCGAGTATCATAATCAACAAAGTTTCGGCCAGAAACTGCAGCTTAATGTGTCGCTTCCTAGCTCCTAGCGCCCGGCGGAGGCCGATCTCGCGGATTCGTTCATCTACTGAGACCAGCATGATATTCATCACGCCCACGCCGCCGATACCCAGCGTCAACGTTCCGACAAAAGCCAGCAGCACTTGCAACCCAATCGTCAGCGCATCAATCACCGGGCGGAATTCGTCGCGTCCGAACATCTGGAAAGCTTTCGGGTCCGTGGGTGAGAAACTCTGCCTCGTAGCGACAGCAGCCAGTACTTGCGCCATCGCCTTTTTCTCAAACTGCGGCGCCATTGGTTCAAATAACAGTACAGCCGCGTAGCGCGTGTTCCACAAATCTCCGGCTGTGGAGTAGGGAATCCACGCGGAATCGTCGTCACTGCTGAAATAATTGCTGAGTTGAATTTTCCGCGCCATTACTCCAATCACTGTAAAGCGCACTCCACCGACTTCCACCGTCTCACCGATCGCTGGACGCCCGCTGAAAAGTTGTTCTTTGATGCGTCCACCGAGAAAGACTACACGCCGCCGTTCCAGTTCATCCCCGGCATCGATCCAGCGGCCCTCCGACGGCACTTCGTTGCGCATCTCGCCATACTCCGGGCACACTCCCCTCACCGCCGCCGTTCCCACCATACGGTCGCCATAAGAAATTCCCGGACGGTTCACGGTTTCGCGGCACACATGCTTCACTAGAGATGCCGTGGCTTTCACCATGTCGACGTCGGCCTGTTCGATCACAACTTTCTTACCCGCGCGCTGCCCGCCTGGTTGTTCACTCGTCTGCTGCGGCCAGCAAATCACCACGCTCTTTCCGAACGCATCGAACCCGTGCACTAGAATGCTGCGGAAACTGCTGCCGTATGCGATCAGCAGCGTAACCGTCGCAATCCCCCAAACGATTCCAAGCATGGTGAGGAAGCTGCGCGTCAGGTTGCGCTTCAGCGCAATCCAGGCTTCGAGGATAATCTCAATTAGCATCCGCTATCCACCGGCCTCATATCGCAGGGCTTCGATAGGATCGATGGACGCGGCTCTCCGCGCAGGATACAGTGCCGCACCCACAGCTATCGCGCCTAGCAATCCCGCGGCGACCAGACCGGAAGTCCAATCTGGAATCAGCCCGGCAAAATAATCCGGCATGGGCAACATGTTCACCAGCGCGCAGAATCCGAATGCCACGCCGAGACCGATCGCACCGCTGAGGAAAGCGATAATCAAAGCCTCAACAAAAAACTGCCGCAGAATGGTTCCCGCCGGGGCGCCGATTGCCTTACGCACACCGATCTCGCGCGTCCGCTCGCGCACCGCAACCAGCATCACGTTCATCACGCCAAGGCCGCCCAGCAGAAGTGTTACGACTCCCACCGCGCCCAGAAAATATTTCATGCCGTCGGTCATCTGCCGGAATGCCTTAGCCTCCTGCACCGTATCCCAGATGGGACAGGCCTCCTTATCGTTCGGATCATAGCGGTGCATGCGCGCCAACGCGACCCGCACTTCATGCTTGCAGGCCTCATGCTGCTCGACCGACCTCGGAGTCACCAGCAGTTGATCGAAAGTAGAGGGCGTTCCTGGAGGCTTATCCGGAAAGTCGCGCCGCATCGCGGAAAAGGGAATAAAGACTTTGTTTACGTCCCAACCGTCATAACTGGAATCCTGTTTCTTTTTCTCCATCACGCCAATCACGACGAAAGGGAAGTCATTTAAATAGACGCTATCGCCCACGGGATTGCGCCCGGGAAACAGTTGCTTTGCCGCGTCCGATCCCAGGAAGGCGACGCGCCTCGCCTCGCGCAAGTCGTCCCAGTCGTAGAAACGTCCCAGTCCCACGTTAAGAGTACGAATCGAACTAAACTGCGGGTACGATCCGGTCACGGTAAACGATGCATTGTTAAAGTTGCTATGGGTCAGAACGGTCTCCTGCTCCAGTTCCGGGATCGCGTATTCGCAATCTGGCGCCTCCGCCTGCACCACCGGTACATCGGGATCTTCCCAATGGATCAGTCGCCCCGCGTGCGTCCCGCCTGCTTGCAGGCTAGTGCGACCGTGGAAGACGATCATCACGTCCTTGCCCAGGGTTTTCGACTGCTCCTCTTGGCCCTTGCGCAAACCTTCGCCAGCCGCCACCATAAGCACGATTGAAATGATTCCCCACGCAATGCCGAACATGGTGAGAAACGCCCGCAGTTTATGCGCCCATAGTGTCCGCGCCACATCGACTATGAGATCTCGCAGGGTCATCTCGCTTTTGGTTGGACGCAACCGGACGGGTTACGTAAGCCTCCGGGCCGATTTGTTCTCACTATCTGTATACGTATTCGATTCGAGAGTTGTTGCAGAAAAATGTGCCTGAAAGTGCGCCGCCTTAGGGGATGAAAACTTGAGCTGCTAAGCGTTTCAGGGCCCGGTGGGAAGGTTCAGCCTTTGGCGGTCGCGGTTCGCAAGGCCTCCATCCATCCGTCGAATGAGTTCAGAGCCAGTCTGCATTGCATCCGGTGCCGTTCCTTACGGTCGCGAATCTTTTTCTCCAGCGCCGGTAAGAGATCGAATGTGATATTCGCCGGCTGAAAGTTTTTGGCATCCGCATGGGCGACGTAATGCGTCAGCGATCCAAACGCCGACGCCCGCGGCGGCGGCATTGGATCCGCTCCGCGCACCAAGGCTGCCGCGTGCATCCCAGCCATCAAGCCGGTTGCAATCGACTCGACGTAGCCCTCCACTCCGCAAATCTGTCCGGCGAATAAGACCTGCGGATGCGCCTTCATCTGCAGTGTTTCGCACAGCAACGCCGGTCCGTTGATATAAGTATTCCGGTGGATCTGGCCATAGCGCAGAAACCGCGCATTCTCCAGCCCCGGAATCAGGCGCAGTACCCGCGCCTGCTCCGCGAATTTCAGATGATTCTGGAAGCCCACCAGATTATAGGAATCTGCCCGCAGATTCTCCTGCCGCAACTGCACTACTGCATAGGGCATCCGTCCCGTGCGCGGATCCCTTAGCCCGACCGGCTTCATTGGGCCAAAGCGCAGAGTATCGCGTCCGCGGCGCGCAATCTCTTCGATCGGCAAGCAGCTCTCGAAGTAGTTCAGCTTCTCCCAATCGCGTTCTTCGACCGACTGCGCCGCCAGAAGCGCGTCGTAAAAAGCGTCGTATTCCTCGCGCGTCATCGGACAGTTGATGTAGTCTGCCGATCCCTTGTCATACCGCGCCGCCAAGTACACGCGTGACATGTCAATCGAATCGGCTTCCACGATCGGACTGATCGAATCGTAAAAATACAGGTGTGGATTGTGTGCACAGGGATCGTGTGGGAGCGGGCAACTCGGTCGCTCAGGTTTTGATTCATTCGTCCCCCCACTTAACCGCCCAATTTCCGCAGCCAGCGCTTCGGAGGTCAAAGGACCCGTAGCTATGATGACGACGTGTTCGCCAGTTTCCCCGATTCGCGTCACCTCTTCCCGCCGCACCCTGATTTTCGACTCACGCGAAATCGTCTCCGTCACTCTCGCCGCGAACGTGACACGATCTACTGCCAGCGCATGCCCCGCCGGAACGGCGCATTCGCGCGCAATTTCCAGCAGCAGCGAGCCGGCTCGCCGCATCTCTTCCTTCAGCAGCCATGGAGCCGTATTCTCGGAATCTGATTTCAAAGAGTTCGAACAGACGAGTTCCGCAAAATCTGCCGTCTGGTGCGCCGGTGTCGATCGTTCCGGCCGCATCTCAAACAACTCAACGTCCGCACCTCGCCGCGCACATTGCCACGCGGCTTCCGACCCGGCCAATCCTGCCCCGATAATGCGTACCAGTGCGCTCACGATCCGTTCTCAGCCACTTCGCGGATCGATGTCCGCCGAAACTGCGCGTTGCTAGAATTCGCAGGAGGAATAAGGGGCATCAAAAGAAGAATACATCAGTGGTTCGCAGGTGTGACCGGGCTCTCGAACATGCCATATAAACGACTTCGCCGCGTGGTCCACGATTCATCTATCATGAGTGAAATCTGTTTACGATCTGGGAGGATTCATTGGCACGCATCAGCCTGATCGCCCCCGAGGCCGCATCTCCGGAAGTGCGCGAAATCTACGACACCACGCTCCGCGGTAAGCCCGGCAATGTGCAGAAAGCTCTGGCTCACCGTCCGGAGATGCTCAAGAATTTTCTAAGTTTCTACGCCAGCGTGGGACGTTCCCTCGACCGCAAGTTGTACGAACTCGTCTATCTTCGCGTATCGCTCATCAATGGATGCCGCTATTGCACACAGCACCACGTGGCCTCGTCGAAACGCGCCGGGGTCACCGCAGAAGGTTGGGCGGCCCTCAAAGCAGGAAATTATTCGCGTTACGGCGAGAACGAGCGGGCCGCGCTAGTTTATGTCGAGAAACTGACCCGCGCCCCGCACGAGGTCAGCGATGCCGACTTCGCCGAGCTCAAGAAACACTTTTCCGATCCAGAGATCATTGACCTGCACATGCTCGCGGGCCTTGCCAACCTTACCAACCGCTTGACTGACCCGCTGGGATTGGAACTAGAGTTCCCAGAAGAAAAAATCTAAGGAATGGAGTTATTGGGTAATCGGATAATTGTGCAACTGATTCGACTGCGCGGCTCTGTCGATTGCCCAATTGCCGAATTACTCAATTTCTAAAGAATCTGGCGCGCATCCCCTACACGCCGGGTCACCCGCTCACGATCCAGATACTCCAGCAGCGGAATCGCATACTTGCGGCTTACTCCCGTCACTTCTTTGAACTTGGCAACGTCAATTGTCGCGAACTTCACTTTGTAGACTGCCATCTGCCGACGTAACTCTTCCAGGGCGCTGCGATGAAAGACCAGTTCGTCGGAAACCTTGATCAACACCTTGTCCCGCAACAGCAGCGTCATAATTTTTTGCGCCCGCACCTTGTCGATCGTCAACCCGGCGATCACCTCATGCAGAGCCGGCACCGTCAGTCCCGCCGAGGCAAAGGCGTCTTCGATTTTCTTTCTTGATTCGGCTTCCTCGTCTTTCATCACTACGCCGTGACCGGGCAGTCGCACAAGGTCGCCGGCAACTTCGATCTTCTTCTCGTTAGCCAACACGGCGAGGGCTGCATCCAGCACCTCGGCTGACGCTCCGGCTTGCTCGCGCAACTCTTCCTTTGGCATACCGCCCGTGAGGCGGTTCTTTTTGTGAAAGTCCTCAACCGTATCCACGATGCATAGCTTCAGCGTTTCCAGCGCGGGCAAATGTAGTATTAGTTCGCCGATCCGCACGACTCGTTTTTCCCTGACTGCTTGCGCCAGTTGAGCCTCGATAAAACTCTTCGTCCAACCGGTCTCCGCAATCAGTCGCGACATGGAGATTCCTGCGTGTTGCCTTCGGGCAATCCGCGTTCTCAGAATTGTTTCCGCGTTGCCGCCCGCCAGCACTTTCAGGAAGTCGGCTTGTCCCGGCATGCGCGGAATCGGTGCCGCGTCCAACAAAGTTCCACCGCCAATCGTCACCACCGGTGAAAACTGCCGCAGGATGAACCGATCTCCGGGCAGGAGCAGCGCCGGTTCTGGCAATTTGAGCCGCGCAAACGCCTGCTCGCCCGGAGCAATTTGTTTCGTCCCGTGGAGCAAAACCTCCGCAACGGTTTCCATTGTGTACGAGTGAAAATGCACTCGGGCTCGGTCCTTCAACGGGCGTTCCGCCGAAGACAGCAGGCGCAACGAAATGTCCGCACGCCGCGTAGTCTCAAATATCGCGGGAGGCGTCAGCGTCATTCCGCGCGACAAATCCTCCGTGCTCGCCCCCGCAAGGTTCAGCGCGGTTCGTTGACCGGCAACGGCCGCTTCTGCCGTTTGCCCATGAACCTGCAGGCCTCGCACCCGCACGCGCCGTCCCGTGGGAAAAACTTCCAACTCGTCATCACGGCGAACCGTCCCGGCTACCAACGTTCCGGTCACAACTGTCCCGAACCCTTTCATGGTGAACACGCGGTCGATCGGTAAGCGGGCGATCGCATGGGAATCTCGCGGCTGCACCTCGGCTGCCGCGGAAGCCATTGCGCGCTTCAATTCCTCCAGTCCCGCGCCCGTTAAGGCGCTCACCGCAAGAATCGATTTTGGTTGGTCGAGCCTTGATTGGTCCAGGCTTGGTTGATCCAGGAATGTCCCGCGCAGAAACTCTTGCACTTCCAAGCGCACGATCTCAAGTGTCTCGGCATCGACCGCATCGGATTTGGTCAGCACGATAATGCCACGCCGCACGCCCAGCAGTTGCAAAATGTCAAAGTGCTCCCGCGTCTGCGGCTTTATCCCCTCATCCGCCGCAATCACCAGCAACACCAGATCAATGCCAGCCACGCCTGCCAGCATGTTGCGCACAAAGCGCTCGTGCCCGGGAACATCAACAAAGCCCAGCCGCAGAGTCTCTCCGCTCGCCGTCTCGTCATTCGGGGCGGGCAGGTCCATGTGCGCGAAACCAAGGTCAATGGTGATGCCTCGCCGCTTCTCTTCCTCTAGTCGGTCAGCATCAATCCCGGTCAAAGCCTTCACCAGCGCGGTTTTACCGTGGTCGATGTGCCCAGCCGTTCCTACAATGATGGATTTCATCTGGCTGGCATCTTACCGGAAAATGCTAAACCGCTGGAAAAGGTGAAGGTCCCTAACAAATGGTGATGATGGCCCTACCCAGCCGCCCCTGCAGATGCGACAATGGAGTTTCCCATGACCACCTCCCTGACCTCTGCCTTTACTTTGGACACCCTACGGCAGCACGGCCTTACTTCCGACGAGTACGAAAAGATTAGACAGCTTCTCGGACAGCGCGAGCCCACGCTCACCGAACTTGGTATCTTCAGCGTGATGTGGAGCGAGCACTGTTCTTACAAGTCGTCCCGTGTGCACTTGAAGCGTTTGCCCACGCGCAGCAAGCGGGTGTTGCAAGGTCCGGGAGAGAATGCCGGCATCATCGACATCGGCGACGGCTGGGCCTGCGCCTTCAAGATCGAGTCGCACAATCATCCGTCGTTTATCGAGCCCTTTCAAGGCGCAACCACCGGAGTAGGTGGAATTCTGCGCGACATATTCACGATGGGAGCTAGACCGGTTGCAGTAATGGACTCGCTGCGCTTTGGCCCGATCACAGCCGAATCGAGCGCGGGAGACTCATCCGCGCAGGTTACCCGGAAAGACATTCATAAGAATCACTCCATCCTCGAAGGCGTGGTCAGCGGCGTCGCTTCCTACGGCAACTGCTTCGGCGTGCCCAACCTGGGCGGAGAGACAAAGTTCGAGCCGTGTTACTCCGGCAATCCGTTGGTGAACGCTTTCGCCATGGGCCTGGTTCGCAAAAACGAGATCTTCTACGCGCGCGCTGCCGGCGAAGGCAATCCGGTTATCTACGTGGGCGCCAAGACCGGACGCGACGGTATCCACGGCGCGACGATGGCCAGCGAGGAATTCAGCGAGGCCTCGGAGGCGAAGCGTCCCAACGTGCAGGTTGGTGATCCGTTCCTTGAGAAGTTGTTGCTCGAAGCCTGCCTGGAGGCCATGCAGACCGGAGCGATCATCGGCATTCAGGATATGGGCGCTGCCGGACTTACCTGCTCGACGTGCGAGATGGGGGCGCGCGGAAGCGTGGGCATCGAAATCGAACTTGATCGCGTTCCGCAGCGCGAAACCGGTATGACTCCTTACGAGATCATGCTGAGCGAGTCGCAGGAACGCATGCTGCTGGTGGCGCAGAAAGGGCGTGAGCAGGAGGTTTTCCGCGTCTTTGAAAAATGGGGACTCGATGCCGTCGAGGTCGGCAGGGTCACGACGGACAACAAGTTGCGCGTGCTGCAGCACGGCGAGGTCGTTGCCGAGATTCCGAATCAGGCGCTCACCGACGATGCGCCCGTGTACAAACGTTCTCTCGCGCGCTGGGAACCACCCGTGCCCCGTGAAATGCCCGAGCGCATTAAGCTAAATCGTGGCAGTGACTTCACGGAAAATCTGAAGCAGCTCCTTGCGAGTACAAATATCTGCGGTAAGCGCTGGGTCTGGCAGCAATACGATCACATGGTGCAAACCAATACGGTTGAGGCTCCGGGCGGGGGCGACGCGGGCGTGATTCGCATTAAGAATCCGAATCCGGGCGAACCGCAACGTGGGCTGGCGATGGCGCTCGATGGTAACGGACGCTGGTGTTATCTTGATCCGCGGCTGGGTGCGATGCATGCCGTCGCCGAGGCCGCGCGCAAGGTCACATGTTCGGGTGCGACTCCCGTGGGCGCAACCAATTGCCTGAATTTCGGCAATCCCGAGAAGCCGCACATCATGTGGCAGTTCTCGCAAACTATCGATGGCATCACGAAAGCCTGCGAGGAGTTGGAGATTCCCATCACCGGCGGCAATGTCAGCTTCTACAACGAGACTTTGGGCGAAGGCATTTATCCGACGCCGGTGCTGGGGGTGGTGGGGATTCTCGATGACGTACACAAGGCCGCGAGGATGAATTTCGCCTCTAGCGGACGCACGATCGTGCTATTGCGCGGCGGCGAAGCCGCCGATATCACCGATGTAGAGAGTGAGTTCGGTTCGTCGGAATACGCAAAAGAAATTCTGGGTGCGTTGTGGGGATATCCTCCAGAACTCGATCTCGAAAAGGAAGCCGCTTTGCAGAAAATGCTCGTCGCGTTGATTCAGGAAGGCTTGGTAGAGTCCGTTCATGACTGCTCCGATGGCGGACTGGCGGTTGCGTTGGCGGAAAAAGCATTTGCGAAAAACGTGGGTGCGCGCGTGAATCTTGCGACGAATGAACTTCCATCGGAGTTTGTGCTGTTTGGAGAGGATCCGAGCCGCATCGTGCTCTCTTGCGACCAGGGTAACGTGGCGCGAATCCAACAGATAGCGGAGAAATTCGGAATCGCTGCCGATGTGATTGGAGAAACGATTCCGGAACGGCTGGAGATTGTCCTTGATGGCAAGAAGGTTGTTTCGACAGCTATTTTGGAATTGAGCGTGGCGTACGAAGGCGCGCTGGAAGCGGCGTTGCGAACTGAGCAGCAGACTGTGGCAGCGGATTGAAAAACTTCGGTCGCAAATTGCGAAGACGGCCGCGGAGTTTCGCTGGTGGATTGAGCTAGAAGCCAAGAGCTAAGAGCCAGGAGCTGAATGTCCTTCGATAAATTTCACGAAGAGTGCGGAGTTGTAGCGATCTTTGCCCATCCCGAGGCAGAGAAGCTAGCCTACCTAGGCCTTCATGCGCTGCAACATCGCGGGCAGGAATCCGCCGGCATCGTCACCTCCGACGGCCTGACTTCCCGCGTACACAAGGCGATGGGCCTGGTCGCCGACATTTTCACCGAAGATGTGCTCTCGAAGATACGCGGCACGCTGGCCATCGGGCATACGCGGTATTCTACGGCTGGCGATTCGGCGCTGCTCAATGCGCAGCCGATTCTGGTGCAATCGAATAAGGGATCGATCGGCGTGGCGCACAACGGCAATCTGGTGAATGCGGCGGACGTTCGTAGCCGGCTGGAGCGTCAAGGGTCGATCTTTCAGACAAACAGCGATACCGAAGTGATCGTTCATCTGATCGCGCTTTCGCGGGAACACACTTTGCCTGAGGCAATCGCGGACGCGCTGCGACGCGTGGAAGGCGCTTTTTCGCTGGTCGTAATGAGCCCGGACCGGATCATTGCGGCGCGCGATCCGCGCGGCTTCCGGCCACTGGCCATGGGACGGATTCCGGCGCTGGAAGGGCAGAAGTGTGACACCATCGTCTTTGCCTCAGAGACGTGCGCCTTTGATCTGATTGGCGCGACTTACGAGCGCGACGTGAAGCCCGGCGAGTTGATCGTGGTGGGGCCGGAAGGAATCATCTCGCGTTTCTATTCGACCGCCGTACCGCAGTCCAGCTGTATTTTCGAGCACGTCTACTTTTCGCGTCCCGACAGCATGGTGTTTGGCCGCGCGGTGCAGACCAGTCGCGAAGAGTTGGGACGGCAGTTGGCGCGTGAGGCGCCCGTAGAGGCCGATCTCGTGGTACCTGTGCCGGATTCGGGCGTGACCGCGGCCGTGGGATACGCGGCCGAGAGCGGGATTCCATTCCGCTTTGGTCTCATCCGCAATCACTATGTGGGCCGCACCTTCATCGAGCCGAGCCAGAGTGTGCGCGACTTTGGCGTGAAACTGAAGCTGAATCCGGTGCGGTCACTGCTGGAAGGGAAACGCGTGGTGCTGATCGACGATTCGATTGTGCGCGGCACTACCAGCCGTAAGATCGTTCGCATGATTCGCAGCGCCGGGGCAAAAGAAGTTCACATGCGCATTTCTTGTCCGCCCACAATTTCTCCTTGCTACTACGGCGTAGATACGCCTTCGAAAAATCAGCTAATCGCCGCCAATAAATCGATCGACGAAATTCGCCAATACATTCGCGCGGATTCTCTCGCCTATCTGTCGCTCGAAGGCCTCAAGAAAGCTTGTGGCGATGGAGAGAAAACTTCCTATTGCTCCGCTTGCTACACCGGCAAGTATCCTACCAACATCGTGGACGTGGAAGAGATTCAGCCGGCAACTGTGCCGCGGTAATAGCTATATAGCTTCATAGAAGTGCGGCCGGCTGCGTTTTCTCGACCGCTGGCGAAAGCAGCTAGTTAGTTAGGTTTTCTTTCGCGCTGCCACCACGCGGGGAATACCTTGAAGATCAGTGACGATTTGGATCTCCTCCCATCCAGTCAGCAGCTGCTTTGTGCCCTCCACGATTGTTCCGCTGATCTCCATCACCAGCCAGCCGCCAACGCGAAGTGCTGCGTGGGCTTGGGGAATCAGGCGAGCGATCACCTCGACTCCGGTGGGGCCGGCAAAGACCGCGTTGCGAGGTTCGAACTTGCGGACTTCTAGTTGGACTTGATCTTCTTCCGATTCGCCTACATAGGGAGGGTTGGAGACGATGAAGTCGAAAGAGTCATTGTCAACTCCAGTCAGCAGGTCAGCTTCGCGAAAATGAATGTGGGATTGGAGTTGATGACGAGCTGCGTTGGCGCGGGCGATTTCGAGTGCGGCGGAAGAGACATCGGTGGCGTGGATTTCGGCTTGCGGCAATTCCTTGGTGAGCGCTAACGCGATGCAGCCGGAGCCAGTGCCGACGTCGATGAGTCGGAAAGGGCTGGCGGACAAGAGTGTCCGCCCCACACAAGCCAAGACAGTTTCGATGACGTGCTCGGTCTCGGGGCGCGGGATCAGCACGGCAGGCGTGACAATCAAATCGATGCCCCAAAATTCCTGATGCCCAGTGATGTACTGCGCCGGAACCCCGCGGGCGCGTTCCGAGAGTATGTCCGCGTAGCGAGTGATTTCGTCGGAAGTGAGATCGCGCTCTGGATGTGCATATAAGTAAGCACGATCGCACTCAAGTGTGAACATCAGCAGAAGCTCCGCATTCATGCGGGGCGAGGGGACATTCTCCGCCGCAAGTGTTTTGATTGCTGAGATGAGCGCGGGTTTCAGTTGCACTTGATCATTTCAACGCACATCGTGGCGCGGTTATGCCTCACTCGACCTCTAGATCGGCTGCCAGCAAACTTTCAGGGCTGTTGATAATGTCGTTAAGCCTCGCGCTGATTAAGTCTGCCGATTCCCGAATTGAGCAGTGCGGCGTAGGCGACCCAGGCTGCGTACGGAATAAAAGCATTGGCGGCCGCGCGATCAACTTTTCGGGCCGCTTTGATGTAGGAAAAAATCATACCCTCCAACGCAATGGCGTCAGCCAGGGCGAGCGTTGGACTTTGTTCCCCAAGAAAGAGCCCCGACCATTTCGCGTTGGTGGCAAGTTGCGAAATCCACAGACGCAACGCATGTGTGCGCTCGCGGGACGGCGCGGCGCTCCAGATACGCCATCCCGACCACGCCATCATGGCGTAAAGCGCTGTCCAAACTACCGGACATACTTTCTTAGGCGGCGTAAGGCTCGGTTTGTCGAGGCGGCAGTGCCACGTTGCACGGCTTTCCTTGCGGCTGTAACCGGCCCCATACCATGCGGCCCCGGCGGTTGCCAGTCCGAAGCCAGTGAGCGCGAGCAGAGAGCGAGCATTCCCTTTAGACATAGTGCACCTTAGGTGCTGGATCAGTCCTGGCGGGTTGCTACAGCAGCTTCTGTTTGTGTGACGCTAACCCTAGAAACGACGAACGTAGCTTAGCACTTTTACATCACGGTGCCGCCCTCTTCCTTCAGTTTTTCGGCCTGGTAGTGGGTCGTGAGGGCTTCAATAAGCGGTTGCAGCTTGCCGTCCATTACGGCTTCGAGTTGGTGGATCGTGAAGCCGATGCGATGATCGGTAAGGCGATTTTGCGGGAAATTATAAGTGCGGATCTTCTCGCTCCGGTCTCCGGAACCCACCATGGCCTTGCGCTCTTTGGCCAGCGCCTGCTGCTGCTTCTCCATCTCGATTTCATACAGGCGGGAACGCAGCACGCGCATGCCCTTTTCACGATTCTTGATCTGTGATTTCTCGTCCTGGCAGCTCACCACCGTGTTGGTGGGAATGTGTGTAATGCGGACGGCGGAGTACGTGGTATTTACCGACTGGCCGCCCGGACCCGACGAGCAGAAAGTATCAATGCGCAGGTCCTTGGCTTCAATCTTGATGTCGACGTCTTCGGCTTCGGGCAGCACTGCGACCGTGACGGCCGAGGTGTGGACGCGTCCCTGCTGCTCGGTAGCGGGAACACGCTGCACGCGATGCACGCCGCTTTCGTACTTCAGTTGAGAAAAGACGCGATTGCCCTCAATGATGGCGATGACTTCTTTCAAGCCACCGGCCGACGATTCCGACGAAGACAGCACCTCCACTTTCCAACGCTGCGTTTCAGCATAGCGCGTGTACATCCGGAAGATCTCAGCAACGAAGAGCGTGGCTTCATCTCCTCCGGTTCCGGCCCGGATTTCAAGGATGACGTTCTTCTCGTCGTTCGGATCTTTGGGAAGGAGCAGGACTTTCAATTCTTTTTCGATGGCCGAAACACGGGGCTCGAGTTTGTTGAGCTCTTCCTGAGCGTAGGCTCGCATCTCTGGATCTTTTTCCTCGGCAAGCATGGCTTTACTCTCAGCTATGCCTCGCGTCAGGTCCTTGTACTCACGATACTTCTCGACCACCAGCGCAATGTCGCTGTGCGCCTTGGCAGTCTTCTGGTATCTCGCCGAATCGTTGACGATATCCGGCGAAGCGAGAGCTTGGGTCAGCTCTTCGTAACGGGCTTCGATTTGGTCAAGACGTTCAAACATATCAGCCTTCGTATCGACGTAGCTTGCTACGTCGCGGGGTCGCTGTTGTTTTCTGAACTGGAGACGCGATGACTTACGTCTCCACGGCATTGTAGATGAGGAATGGGAAGAGAGAAATATTCGCGGCGGAGCCGCTAGGCGATTACCAACTCGCCGCCGTTATCTTTCTCCAGCGCCATAGCATGATCGAGGGCGACGATGGCGCATTGCGCTTGCTCGTCCGATGGAGGCTGCGTAGTGATGCGCTGCAGCCACAAGCCGGGAGCGGTCATCAGCGCGAAGAGCGAGCCGCGGTGCTTAGCGGCGAAGCGAATAATCTCGTAGGAGACGCCAGCGATTACCGGCAGGAGCGCGATACGCGACGCGAAGCGCGCCCAGAAGGTGGTGAACGGAATCAGCATGTAGAAGCCGATCGAAATCAGCATAACCGTCATGAGAAAGCTGGTGCCACAGCGGGGATGGAAAGTCGAATATTTCTGCACGGCTGCGGTTTCGAGCGGATCGCCATTCTCGAAAGCGAATACCGTCTTGTGCTCGGCGCCGTGATACTCGTAGACGCGTCGAATATCCGGGAACAGAGAAACTCCCCAGATGAACAGCAGGAAAAGGATCAAGCGTACCGCGCCATCGATCAGGTTAAACACAATCTGACCGCCAAAAGCGGGATTAAACTTCCTGAGTTCCGTGGCCGCCAGCAGCGGCAGGTACTTGTACATGAAGATGAAGAAGGCCAACGAGAGGATAACGTTGCCCGCGGCCAGCCATCCGCTGATGGTGGCGGCTTTCTCTCGCGTCTGCGATTGGGATGATTCCGGGGAAAGTTCCGCCTCGCTTCGCTTCGGCGGGACAGCCGAGGCGGCTGTCTCTACATGAGCCGTGGTGGAGTTCTCGCTTTGCATTACGTCTTCGATGGCTACATTCGCGGAAAAACGCAGCGCCCGATATCCCAGGGACATCGCATAACCGAGCGTCATCACCCCTCGCACGATGGGCCATGCCATCCACTTGTGTTTTTCCGAGGGACGGTCCAGCGGTTGGCTCAGGGTAACCACTTCGCCCGAGGGCCTGCGGCACGCGATCGCCCAGGCGTGAGGCGAACGCATCATCACGCCCTCGAGAACAGCCTGGCCGCCGACCAGCGTTTCTTCGCCACTTTCAAGGGCGGGCAGAAGCTGCACGGCTACCAGAAAACGCACGAGATTTCGCAGAGAACGCACTGTAATTAGATGCAACTGGCGCGGGAACGCACCTAACGATTAGATTACCACAGAGCAGCTCGTATTCTTATAGTTGTCTAGATCTGCTAAGTGATGTAAATGACGGCATTTAACGGGGTGGAGTCGGCAATCCGCCAGGGGTTGTCCATCCTCGGATCGCATCTTACCAACATGCGCGAGTTAGCTGAAAGCTGTGAGGCGATCGCAGCCACGACCAAGAAGCTGCAGAAGACGGCCATCGTGGCTGACTATCTGAAGTCGCGCGCTACCGACGAAGCCGCAGTCTCGACGGTGTTTCTCTCCGGAAGACCATTTCCGGCATGGGAAGAGACAACGATGCAGGTGGGCGGTTCTCTGTTGTGGCGAGTAGTCGCCGAGCTTTCGGGAAAGGATGAGTCCACGCTCACGACTGCCTATCGCAAGCACGGTGATTGGGGCGCTGTGACCGCAGATGTTCTGCAGGAAAGATTCGGACAAGGCTTGCGAATTCTCGAAGTTGCCGATGCTTTCCGGCAAATCGCGGCCGCGCGCGGGCCGGCGGCGAAGACCGCGCTGGTTCGCGATCTTTTATCGCGGGCGACGCCGCTTGAGGCCAAGTACATCGTAAAAATCATCACGGGTGATTTGCGAATTGGGGTGAAAGAGAGCCTGGTGGAAGAAGCGATCGCCAAAGCGTGCGGCGGAACGCTCGCTGACGTGCAGCGCGCGAACATGCTGCTTGGGGACATCGGCGAGTCGCTTCGACTGGCGGTGGAAGGGAAGCTGGCGACGGCGAAGACGCGCATGTTTCATCCCTTGGGATTTATGCTCGCCAGTCCGATTGAGTCGGCTGAACAAGGGTTGAGTTATTTCGCTGAGGCTGCGGTAGAAGATAAGTATGACGGCATTCGAGCCCAGGCGCACCTTTCGGACGGCGAGGTAAAGTTTTTTTCGCGTACGCGGGATGAGATCACGTCATCGTTTCCTGAATTGCCCGATGCGCTCGCAGGATTGCCGCAGGATGCGATCCTCGATGGTGAGATCGTGGCGTGGGAGTATCCCCAGAATCTGGTGCAGACGCAGGAAGTGGTGGACGAATTCTTCACTGAAGCCGGGGAGTCCAGAGCCGGGAAATTGGGCCGGGCTCGGCCGTTCTCGGTGTTGCAGCAGCGGCTTGGTCGAAAAAAAGTGAGCGACAAAATGCTGCAGGAAATTCCTGTGGCATACCTCGTGTTCGATGTTCTTTACGCGGGCGGCGAGTTGCTGATTGATCGTCCGCTGCAGGAGCGGGCGCGGATTCTGTATGAGTTGCTGGCTACAGAAAGAAAAGTTATTCACCACAGAGACGCCCTTCGACTTCGCTCAGGGCAGGCTCCGGCACAAAGGAACATTGGAACGCAAAGGAAACTGACGTTCGGAAACGAGCAAGAAATATCGGCACACAGTATCATCCGCGCACCCATATTTCGAGCAGCTTCGCCTGAGGAACTTGAAGAACTTTTTACCGCTGCGCAGGCGAGGGGCAACGAAGGATTGATGATCAAAGACCTCTCCTCACCCTATACACCGGGAAAGCGCGGCAAGTCATGGCTGAAGATGAAGCGCGAACTCGCCACGCTTGATGTCGTCGTGACTGCCGTCGAGTTCGGTCACGGCAAGCGCGTGAGCGTGCTCAGCGACTACACTTTCGGCGTCTGGGATGGCGACCGCCTACTGAATATCGGCAAGGCGTACTCAGGACTGACCGACGCAGAAATTGCCGAAATGACGCAGTGGTTCTTGCAACACACGATTGAAGATCAAGGCTTCCGGCGCACCGTTGAGCCGAAGATCGTGCTGGAAGTGGCCTTCAATAACATGATGCAATCTGACCGACACGACAGCGGATACGCACTGCGCTTTCCCCGAATCGTGCGACTGCGTCCGGATAAGTCGGCGGAAGACGCGGACACAATTGAGCGGGCGCGGGAGATTTTCGAAAAGCAAAATGGCAACGCGTAGAAAAGCGATGGCAAGATATCCTTTCACCGCCAAGAATCGGCAAGTTAGGGATGAATCTTCTCTTTCCTTTCCAGCATTGCAATAAACTGTTCGATCTTTCGAGCGCGAGTCTCCGCCTTTTTCGCGGTCTGAATCCGCCAAAAGACCGCATATCGGTTCGCCCGATCAAGAGTCTCGAAAAATGCCGTGGCCCGCGGATTCGCGTCCAGCGCAGTCTGAAAATCAGTCGGTACGGTGGCTTGACGGGGAGAGTCATATGCTGCATCCCATTGTCCATACTTCTTGGCATTTTCGATTGCCTCGAACCCCATTGCTTTCATTTCTCCGCACGCAATCAGCGCCAGAGCTTTCTCCCGGTTAATCTTCGACCAGATGCTCTTGCTCGATCGAAGGACAAATCTCTGGAGCCATGCCTGTTCGCTTTCAGGCCTTTTCTGGCCATCGATCCATCCGTAGCAGAGCGCAACATCGAGCGCTTCCTTGTATGAAACCGACCGCAACTGCGAGCCTTTCTTCGCCAGTCGGAGCCACAAGCCAGTGTTCTTGCGATGGTTTTTCTCCAACCAGGCATCCCAGTCCCTCTTGCACTTGAAAAGCCGCACCGGAGAACTATCTGGCGTATTCGTCTTCACGAGAGTCTAGTGCCCAGGGGTGTGATGATGATGCTCTACGCTCTCGCCCACCGGGATCACGCATCCGTGCGCCACTTCGCATTCCTCATGCTCAAACTGGATCGTGGTGTGATCGATGCGGAAGTGATGGTGCAGGCGGTCTTTTATGTCGCGGAGGATACGCTCGCTGACCGAGGGTGGAATGTCTGCAATCGAGATATGGCAGGAGAGTGCGTGGGTTTGTGAACCAATGCTCCAGACATGAAGATCGTGTACGTCGTTGACGCCCTCGATGGAGCGAATCGCGGTTTCGACCAGTTCGAGCTTCATCCCGCGAGGCGTGCCTTCGAGCAAAATATTTAGCGTCTCGCGCACAATTCCGAAACCTGACCACAGGATCAGCGCGCCAATCCCGAATGAGAGCGCGGAATCGATCCAGTAGTCCCCTGTAACTAGGATCGCCCAGCCACCAGCGATGACGGTGGCGGTCGAAAGGGTGTCGCCCACTTCATGCAGCAGCGCGCTGCGGATGTTGACGTCTCCACCGGATCGGTAGAGCAGCAGCGCAATCACTCCATTCATCACGACACCCGCGCCGGCGACCCACATCATCACCGAGGCCTGAACGTGCTCGGGATACTGCAGACGCCGGAACGCCTCGTAAAAAATGAAGAATGAAACCGCAACCAGCGACACGGCATTGACCAGCGCGGCCAAAACTCCGGCGCGATGATAGCCATAGGTCTTGGTGGAACTGGCCGGGCGTGACTGCAAATAGACAGCAACCAGGGACAGCAGCAAAGCTAGAAAGTCGGAGAGATTGTGTCCGGCCTCGGACAGCAGCGCCAGCGAATGGGCACGAATGCCGGCCACCACCAGCAGCACGATGTAGGCGAGAGTCACGCCCAGCGAAATCTTCAGTACTCGCTTGGGACCGCCCCCGCCATGAACGTGGACGTGCATATCCTAAGTGTACGGACGGGGAAGGCGGGCTTCAAGGGTGATGGGAGCAAACGATCAGCGGTTGAATAGTTTCTGCAAGTAGCGATCGTTGTACATCGTGGTCGTGCTTTGAACGAACTCGAGAATCCGGTACATTTTTTCACGCGACTCGCGGCTCATCTCCTTGAATTGCACCGCCACTCCCGAACCTGGATGGATTCTGGCGACGGTGCCTTCTGAGCTCAAATTCGCGTCATCCAAGGAGAACACCACTTTGACATTCGAGCCGGGCGTAAGGATGGCGCTGGTCTCCACATAACAGCCTCCCAGGCTGAGGTCGATGAGGTTGCCGAAAACTGGCCCGACGCCCGCCTGCGGATGTAACTCAATCGTGAGCCGGCACTTCATTCGCGTGTGCAGCCGCTGGTCTTTCCGGGTTGGTTGTTTTTGCTTCTCCAGATACATGCGGCGGTCGGCTTCGGTGAGCAGCTGTTCGGCGTCATTTCCATCGTCGGGAGACACAGCCAGCCCTACACTCAACGAGAGCATGTCCTCTCCACAAACGTCGAACCCAGCCTGTTGTGCGAGGGGCCGAATCTGCTCCACCTTCTTGGCTGCAGCGTCGGAGGCCAGACCCGGAGCAATGACCACGAACTCGTCTCCGCCCATGCGGGCGACATAGTCATACTCGCGGCAGCTATCTTTCAACGCTTGTGCGAACAGACGCAAGACTCGATTTCCTTCCAAATGCCCGAAGCGATCGTTGATCTTCTTGAACCCGTTCATGTCACAGACCATCAAAGTGAGCGAAGCATTGTCGCGCTTGCAACGCGCCAGCTCGCGGTCGAGTTGTAAAAACAGCGACCGGGCGTTGGGTAGGCCGGTGAGATAGTCAGTGGTAGCGGAGCTCTCCGCCTGCTGGTACTTGAGAGCATTCTCAATGGAAAGAGCCATCTTGCCGCTCACCGCCAGCAGGATTCGCAGATGGTCGGTCGTGAACGCGTCGCGCTCCGAGCGGTAGAGTGCGAGAACACCGATCACGCCCGTCACTCCCTCAAGAGGCAAAGCCAGCGCTGAGCGCAACGTGCTGAACTTGGCGGGATCGTTCAGGTAGCCCGGTTCCACCGAAGGATTTCCGTTCACAATCGGTTTTTTGTTCTGTGCCACCCAGCCTGAAAGCCCATGGCCCACCGGAATCCGAAGAGAGGCAAACAAACGGTAGTTGTCCCCGTTTACATATTCCGGAATTAGCTCATCGCCCCGTCGGATATAAATGGCGATAGCATCATAGGGAACCATCGGTTTCAGTTTCACGGAGAAAACAGAGAGAGTTTCCCCCAGGCTCAATGACGCTCCCAGATCCTGGCTCAACTCAAACAAACTCTGCGCCTCCTGACGCGCCGCCGCAATCGACGATAGGAAGGTCGCTTCCCGCCCTGGCGCGTCCGATACACCCGCACTCTCGAACCCCGCAGCCGGCGCTGGCCCACGCGCAATCTTGATCCCGGCAGAGAGTGCTGCGTTACCATCCTCCGCCGATTTCGCCAGCGCCAAATTCTCCAGAGACTTATAACGTCTCTTCAGGACGTCCACTACCTTCGGATCGAACGACTTCCCTGCCTCCGCCCCCAGGCGCTGCATTACATCATCCAATGGCATAGCGCGCCGATATTGCCGGTCGGACGCCAAGGCATCCAGATAATCGACTGCGGAAAGGATGCGCGCGCCAATCGGAATCTCTGTGCCCTTTAATCCGTATGGGTAACCGGACCCATCATATTTTTCATGGTGGGCTCGCACAATCGGCACCACCGGGTAAGGGAAGCGAACGCGCTCAAGAATTTCCGCGCCCACCACGGTATGGATCTTCATCTTCTCGAACTCTTCCGGAGTCAACCGTCCGGGCTTCGAAATGATGTGTTCCGGTACGGCCAACTTGCCGATATCATGCAACAGCGCCGCGGCGTGGAGCGCCTCGAGTTCGGCACCTTTTATGCCCAGTTCCTTGGCTACCTCAATGGCATAGACGCGAACCCTCTGCAGGTGATCGTGAGTAGTCTGGTCTTTGGCTTCGATGGCCAGGGCAAGGGCCTCAATCGTTCGAAGATGCAGGTTCGCCATCTCTTCAACGTGCCGCTTTTCATCTTCCAATTTACCCAGATAGAGGCGGTAGGACCGGTAGATGATATAGATGGCGGGGACAAACAGCAGCGAAGTCTCCCAATTGAAGGCGTGATTGATCCAGGAAATGGTGCCCGCAATGCCGGCCCCCACCAAGTAGTAAGGGAAGGACCAGAAATAACAATCAACCAGAATCTTCCGCAGCGGTTTGCCTTCGCTGAACGAAATTACGACCGCAATGCATCCGGCATTGACGATGAAGTAGATCGACGCTGTCAGGCACAAAAGCAGCGGCCGATTCCCAATGAGCTCATTGCACAAAGGGTTGTGATACACGACATAGGCCACTGCGGTGGAGAGAGCGCCCCCACAAACATTGAACGTCAACTGGATGGCGGTTGGCCGGCCCGGAAACAAACTCTGAGCCAACATGGCGACCCCACCCAGAGTGAGAGCCTCGGAGTAACCCAGTTCTGCTATCCCCACAAGAATGAACAGGAAATTCACCGAAAGAGTTCCGGTGATGCCGGGCAGTATGACGCGCAATCGAGACGCTAAAATTGCGATGCCCAGATAGCAGATGAATTCCGCGATGTTCTTGCTGCTCGGGTGGAGAGCGGCCTGCAACAAACACGCAGTGCCGGCCGCAATCACCAGGCCGACGAAGACCTGCGCCCCTGCAGGCAGGCTTCTCCACGAGTTTGTGCTAGCAGACATTAACCGTACATGTGATCGCGCCGCCTGCGTCGCCAGCGCGCGAGTTCCCGGTTTTAGGATAAATAGCCGACAGGCAGACTCACAATCATTTGAGTAATACTCCGGAAACTTCGGTAACGCATTCTATCTGGGGAACTTATTCAACTTTCGGAGAAGAGTGAACCAAAGCAGCCCGATGCGTCGCGGTACGGCTGAATCTGCCAGCGTACATTCTTGGAGGATGAAACGATTGGTGGCGGCGCGTGGACTCGAACCACGGACCTACGGATTATGAGAACACAGGAGGGTTCTGAACCGTTTTGAGAATTCTCTACTCTACTCCTCTTTTCAACGGGTTACAAATCAGTCGATTTGATCCGTTCTGCTTGGAAATGATCGTTCTGATCGTGCAACCATTACAATTTCATGACAGTCCGGACGGCCCGCGCGGATATTAGTCGAGTCCGGCTCCGCCCCGGCCAGATCACTGTAAGGCAATCGTGCCACACCACGGTAACTTTCCCGGCCCCCGTCTGCTCCAGTAAAAGGGAAGGCGGAAGGAGGGGTCGCCGATGAACATTGAAGTAATGCAAGTTGAGCGCGATAAATGGGTCGCACTGTGTAGCGACTCAGACCCCAGAGTTCCCCACGAACCGTTGGTCACGGGAAAGACGGAGAAAGAATGCCTACAAAACCTTGGCCAGTGGATAAAGGATAGAACGGACCAAGGGCTAACACCCGGCGACTTTCCCGCGAAAGAAGGAGTTCGGTGATGGCGGGAAGAGAGAAGCAGCGACACGTAGACCTTAGCGACGGGATTCGGCTGGTCCATACCGACCACGGTCTGGATAACGGGAACCGCTTCACGGCGGAAGTCTCGACATCAACTCGTCACCCAAGACTAGGCATTTCTGAAGCTGTTTTGAGTTCTGTGTAATCAGCGATTTCACCAACTAAGAATTTGCTGGCGAAACGGCGCTTACAACAACCGAAGCTCTGCCGTTAGTCGAAGTCAATCTTCTCGAATCCCAAACCTTGCAACAGACTGCTGATAGTCGAAGCCCCATTCTGCTGGGCTGTTCGCAAAATGCCATCGGCCA
>Ga0187876_1000862_pt1 | contig 28712 bp, 22 predicted proteins | sample June2016WEW_17_4_FD_133000 | JGI IMG/M metagenome (GOLD analysis project Ga0187876, IMG submission 133000) | Peatland microbial communities from SPRUCE experiment site at the Marcell Experimental Forest, Minnesota, USA - June2016WEW_17_40 | ecosystem: Environmental > Terrestrial > Soil >...
CCGCCAACCGGCCGCGCACACTCCTGGCGAGCTGCGCCCAGGCACCGCAGTGCCCGTACGCTGCCATGACACCGCAGTGTCAGGCCCCCGCCCTGCCCAGCAGCCGCAAGAACTGCCAAACGAACTGGCCCCCACCCGCCAACCGGCCGCCACACCCTGGCCTGCGACCGCAGCCGCAGGCGCCCTCGCTGTCCCGCAGCCGCAAGAACTGCCAAACGAAGTGGTCACCATCCCCCAACCGGCCGCGGCCGGAGGCTCTTGCCTCCATGGTGCGCTCGCTCCTCGCCCAGGCAGATGGCAAAAACTGCGAAACGAACTGCGACTCGAACCAGGCTTGCCCCACATTCTGCAGGACAGCTATGCTCAACCCATGAAGCATCCACTGATACACTCGAATGAGAAGCCGGCACCGGGCCGGCACGGTCACCAAGGCATCGTCGCCGAGCGGCTCTTCAGCCTCAACGGCCTCATTAGCCTGATCATCCTCACCTGGAGCGCCGCCGTGTTGCGCCGGCCCGCTCTGCTGTGGGGCGTGCTGCAGGGCCTGGGACGCCATCTCCCATGGCTGGTGGGCAAGAAACCCGCCAACCTTGGTGGCACCGACTGAGCGGGAACTCAACGAGCGCGGAACGCCCGCGCTCCTGGGAGGCATCAACCATGTCCCAAATGAGTAAGTGGGAAAGGCTCGAAGCCAGCATCGAGCAGCAGCCTACCGACCGCATACCCTGGAGCCTCTGGCGGCACTTCTACCACCTCGAAACCTCGGCCGCCGACCTGGCTCGCGCTATGCTGGACTGGCAGACCAGGAACGATTTCGATCTCCTGAAGGTCAACCCCCGCGCTCAATATCACGCCGAGGTCTGGGGCAACCGCTACCGCTACTCCGGCCAGCCGGATGTCAAGCCCGCGCTCGATCATGCCATCGTGAGATCCGCGGGCGATTGGCAGCGCGTCGACGTGCGGCCTCCCACTACCCCTGCCCTCGACGAGCAGCTGCAGGCGCTCAGCCAGATCAAACGTGGCCTGCGGGGCGCGGTGCCCTTCGTGGAAACCGTCTTCTGCCCCATCATGGTGGCTGGGTACCTCGCCGGCGATATCAATCTGCTGCGCCAACATCTCCGCGAGCACCCAGCTGCCGTGCACCTGGCTCTGCAGGCTATCACCGCGACGTTCATAGACTTCGTGCATGAAGTTCTCAACGCCGGCGCCAGCGGCATCTTCTTCGCCACGGGCGCGTGGGCAACCTACGATACCCTGACCGATCAGGAGTACGGCATCTTCGGACGGCCCTACGACCTGCAGGTACTTGCTGCCGCTGCCGAGGCGCGGGTCAACGTCGTGCACGTCTGCCGGCAACACAACATGCTCCGGCGTTTGCTGGACTACCCGGCTCATATCTTCAACTGGGCCGCCGGCGACGAAGGCAATCCCATCTTGGGCGAGATCGCGGACGCCGTGCAGCGCCGGGCCGTGGCCGGAGGCCTGTCCGCCGCGGCCCTGAAAGCGCCGTCCGATTCCGCTGCGCTGGGCGAGGCCGCGGCCGCGGCCGACCAGGCGCGCAATCGCGGGCTCATCCTCGCCGGCAATTGCTCCATTCCTGTCGACAGCTCGCAGACTACCATCGATGCCGTGCATCGCTGGCTGCTAAACACATGAGCTCGCAGCTTGCACGGCTCAACTCGCGGCTGCGCGAGCAGCAGCTGGCCGCGGTGCGCGCCTCGCTGCCACTCGAGCGCTTGCTCCTCCGGCCGGGGCAGCTTGAGGAAGCCCGCGATCTCGACCTGGATGACAGTGGGTGGACGCCGGTCGCCGCGGGCGCGCAGTGGGGCGGTGCGGATGCCTGGACCTGGTTCCGCGTGTGGTTCCGCGTGCCTGCCTCCTGGGCCGGTGAGCGCGCACGCTTGTCGCTGCCCCTTGGCGGCCAGGGCATGAGCTACCTGGATGGCAAACCCTGGCAGGGCCTCGACGAGCGTCATCAGGCCATCACGCTGCCCCGAGAATACCTGGATGGCAAGCCGCACCTCGCCGCCGTCGAAGCGTATGCCGTGCCCAACACCACCATTGCCCGCAAACCTACCGACACTTGCACCGTGGGCCAGTGCCGCATCGAGATGATCGACGCCGAAGCCGAGGCCTTCTTCTACGACCTAGCCGTTGGCGTCGAAACCGTCGCCGTGCTGCCTGAAGCGTTGGCCGAGCGAAATGCGCTCTTGAATCTGCTACTCGGCGCGGAGAACATGGTCGATCGGCTCGATCCCGGGTCGGAAGCTTTTCGCCAGTCGGTGGCACGCGCCCGCACGCACCTGGCTCGGGGACTTGAGGCGCTCGCAGCAGCCGGCAGTGCCGGCCGGCCGCGCATTCTCGGCGTTGGGCACGCCCACATCGATACGGCGTGGCTGTGGCCCATCGCACAGACGCGCCGCAAGGTCGCCCGAAGCTGGTCAACCGTGCTGCGCCTCATGGAACGCTTTCCCCACTACCACTTTCTGTGCAGCCAGCCGCAGCAGTACAAGTGGCTGGAAGAGGATGAGCCGGACCTCTATGCACAAGTTGCCAAGCGCATCGCCGAAGGCCGCTGGGAGCCGGCCGCGGCCACGTGGGTCGAGCCGGATACCAATCTTCCCTCGGGCGAGTCCCTGGTGCGGCAGTTCCTGTACGGCCAGACCTACCTCAGAGATCACTTTGGGAGGCAAACTGGCATCCTCTGGCTCCCCGATGCCTTCGGTTTCAGCGGCGCGCTTCCGCAGCTGATGCGCAGCGCCGGCGTGCACAGCTTCGTCACTATCAAGCTGAGCTGGAACGACACCAACCGCATGCCGCACGACACGTTCCGTTGGCGCGGCATCGACGGCACCGAGGTGCTCGCCTACTTCATGACCGCCGGAGAGGACTGGCAGCCCGTCGATTTCATGGCCGATCCCTTCCCGGTGAAGCGCCGCGCCGCGAACTACAACGCCAACTTCTCAATCAAGGAGCTCTTTGGCGGCTGGGTACGCTACCGCGACAAGCTGCTCAACACCGAGACGCTCTACTCCTTCGGTTACGGCGATGGTGGGGGCGGCCCCACGGAGTCGATGCTCGAGTACGCCGATCGCCTGCACAGCTACCCCGGCCTGCCCAGCGTCACCCAGGGCAGTGCCGAGCGATTCCTACAAGGCCTTGGCGATCGCCTGCTGCCCGATCCGCGCACCCCGACGTGGGAAGGTGAGCTCTACCTCGAGTACCATCGCGGCACCTATACCAGCCAGGGACGCGCCAAGTGGGACAACCGGCGCGCCGAGCATCTGCTGCACGATGCCGAGCTCTGGTGTGCTTGGACTCAGCAGCTCGGCCAGGCGCAACCCGATTGGCGCGATCGATTGGCCCGCTGCTGGCAGGACGTGCTGCTGAACCAGTTCCACGACATCCTGCCTGGCTCCTCCATCGGCGAGGTCTACCAGGATCAGCGCCGCCAGCTCGCGGCCGCGCTGGCCGAGGCCGGCGGCGTGCTCGCCGAAGCGCAGGAGACCCTCGTCGCCAGCCTTTGGCACCACACCCAAACTACCGCCGCTTCTGGGAGCGCGGGCATCTTGCCCGTCCCCGGATCGCCCGAGTCGTCGCTCCATCGCCCCGGTACCGCGCCCGTTTCGTCCGCCCCCATCCCACCACCGCCTACCGGGAGCGCCGGCGCCCCACCCGCACCCGTTGACGCCCGCGTGGCCGTAAGCAGCATTGCCGTCTTCAATGGCTCCCCATTCGCCCGCACCGAGACAAGCGAGCTGCGCCTGCCCCCCGGCACGCCCGACCGCACCACGCTCCTCACCATCGGTGGCCAGTCCCTGCAACTGCAACCGGTTACGGCCGCAGGCGGCACCGTGCTCGTATCCGGTCTCACCATACCTCCACTCGGCTTCGCGTTCCTGAACCTTGGCACCGCTGACGCCGCACAGGGCCCAACGGATCTGGTGGTGAGTGAGCGTGTGCTCGAGAATCGCTTCTTCAAGCTCGAGCTGGATAGCCATGGCCGCTTCTCCTCGCTGCTGGACAAGCGCTACCACCGCGAAGTGCTTGCCCCCGGCGGTGGCAATCAGCTCCTGGCCTTCGAGGACAAGCCCATCAGCTTTGACGCCTGGGACATCGACGACTACTACACGGAGAAGGCAACAGAGATCGTCGACGTGCAGTCTTGGAAGGTCGTGGAGTCCGGTCCCGTCCGCGGCGGCGTGGAGATCACCCGTGCTTTTGGCACGTCGATAATCCGCCAACGCATCCTGATCCACGTGGATACTCCCCGGATTGACATCCAGACGCAGCTCGACTGGCATCAGCGTCAGGTCCTGCTCAAAGCGGCATTCCCCCTCGCTATCCACGCCGCGCAGGCTACCTACGAGTGCGCGTTCGGCTTCGTGCAGCGGCCCACGCATCGGAATACGAGCTGGGACGCTGCCCGCTTCGAAGTGCCCGGCCACCGCTGGGCAGACCTCTCGGAGGCCGGCTACGGGGCCAGCCTGTTGAACGATGGGAAGTACGGGTACGACTGCCTGGGAAACGTGCTCCGGCTCACGCTGCTCAAGTCCGCCATCCAACCGGATCCCCTGGCTGACGAGGGCTCCCATAGCTTCGCCTATGCGCTCTACCCGCACGGGCCTGATTGGCATATTGAGGACACAGTTAAAGCGGCGATCGCCTTCAACATGCCGGTGTACGCCCGGCCTGTGGCCGCCGGTGACACACCGCTGCCAGAAGCAGCCTCACTGGTCGAGAGCGACAGTGCTCACGCCATGGTAGACACCGTGAAGGTAGCGGAGAATGGGCAGGGCATCATCGTCCGTGTCTACGACTGCGCCAACCAGCGCGGGCCGGTATGCCTGACCTTCGCCCACCCAATCGCATCCGCCGTGCCCGTGAACATCCTCGAGGAGGGCCGGGACCAAGCCGCCACGCCCGCGGTCGACGGGAACCGCCTCAGCTTCACGCTGCTCCCGTTTCAGGTTCGATCGTTTCGCGTCGTGCTGCGCTCCTGACAGGTCGCCTGCCCTGCTTGTCGCCAGTACCGCACCCCAGGGATCTTAGACTGTAGGAACTACATACCGTCTCGGTCCTCCCCGGCGCCGCCTCACACGTAGTCAGGCTTCGCTCACACCGGTGGGCGCTCGAGGCCAGGCCGCAGCCACGAGGGGGGGGATCTCCAGCAGCCGCACGCTCCCGGCACCGCGAGCATCGTGCTCGCCCCTGGGCATGCCGGCTGCCACCCCCACCGCCAGCGCGCTGCAATCCGGCAAGTCTCACCATGGCTTCACCTTAGCGCATTGTGTGAGGGACAAATGACGATATTCACGCATACCACCACCAGCCCCGGTCAAGATGCGTTACCATCAGAACGCAAGCTACGCCAACAGCCTGACATACCATCATGGGAGCAACTGGACCGTGTCCAATCCCTACCCAGTCGCCACGAGCGCGCTGCGCATACCGGTCGCCACCTGGCAGCGGGCCGTGAGCAATCGCGAAGCAAACGGCGACCTGCCGGGTACTGCGGAAGCACTCGAGAAGCTCGCGGCGCTCTACCGCCAGTCGGACATGCCGGCAGACGCGCTCGAGGCGTATCAGCGCGCACTCGCGCTGCGCGATAGGCTTGGCGATTTCGCCCGCGCTGCTGCCGACCTCTTCGACATTGCCGGCGTGTACCGGCATATGGGCCGGCTGACGGAAGCGCTCTCGATGGCCCAGCGCTCCGCCGCTGTGCGCGAGCACCTGGACGAGCTAAGCACGGCCGCCGAATCCCTTTGCTTTGCCGGACGCATGTTGGTGGCAATGCAAAGGTACGCCGATGCGCTTAGCTACTTCGAGCGGGCCCTGGCCATGCGGGAACAGGAAGGGCAGGCTCTGGAGATTGCCCAGTGCCTGATGCTGATCGGCGACGCTCAAGCGAAAGTGCACCGGCTGACCGACGCCCGTCAATCGTACGCGCGCGCCCTTGCTTTCCGTGAACAGCAGGGGACACGACTGCAGATAGCCGAAACGTTGTGTGCCATGGGTGAGGTACTGTCAAAGCTCGGCGAGGAAACACTGGCCCTCGATCACCTACAGCGAGCACTGGCACTCCGCGAACAGACCGGCACACAGCAGGCCGTGGGCGAGAGCCTGTGCGCCCTCGCGCACGCGTGCATGCGCCAGGGAAACCATGGGACCGCGCTCCACCACCTCGAACAAGCGCTCCCGCTGCTCGAGCCTGGCCCCTCGCAGGCCCTGGTAACCGCGCTGCTCCGCCTGGCACAATCCTACGCATTGCAGGGACGGCTCGCCGTTGCCGCCTCGTATCAACGTCGCGCCCTGGCTAGCGCCGAGCAGTTGGGCGACGAAGCGACGATCGCCACTGCACTGGTCGACCTCGGCAACACGCTCGAGACTCAAAATCGCCTCACCGAGGCTGCTGAACAGTACCAGCGAGCTCTCGACATTCGCACCGGCATGGGACATCGGCTGGGCCAGGCCGAGGCGTTGAGCGCCGCCGCCGGTATCCTTGACCTGCAAGGCGAAGCCGGCAAGGCTGAGGAGCTGTACACTCAAGCGCTGTCGATCGCAGACGAGGTAGGTGATCCCGTGGCACTTGCGCGCGCCTGCTATGCCGTCGCGCGCGCGTTGTGGCGTCGAGGCGACCAGGAGCAGTCAATCGAGTATCTCGAGCGCGGCCTTGCCTGCTACCGCCAAGCCGGGATGCGTCTTGACGTCATCCGCGAGCTTGAGCGATTGGCGGCAAGCTATCTTGAGCTCGGCAATGAGTATCAGGCCAATCTGTACAAGCAGGAGGCAAGCCTTCTCCGTTCGCAAGCACAGTAGCAGTGTGTCAATCTTCACTGTGCGCCCCAGGTGCTGCGACGTTGGCTGAGCGCGCATAATTGTTTCTCATGAGGGTGCCGAGTGAGTCGATGGGGGAATGATGAGCAGAGCGGTCTACGGCGGCGTCGAAGGCGGCGGCACCAAATTCAACTGCGTCATCGGCACTGGACCCGATGATATCGTAGCGACCGAAACCTTCCCTACCACGGATCCCGAAGCGACGCTGGGACGCGTCGTGCGCTTCTTCAGGGGGCGGCTCGGCGACAATACGCTGCGCGCGCTCGGCATGGCGTCGTTTGGCCCCGTCGACCTCGATCGCGCTTCGCCTACCTACGGACACATTACCACCACGCCGAAGGCGGGCTGGCAGTTCGTCGACGTTGCCGGCATCCTGCAAGCGCAACTAGGTGTGGCCATCGGCTTTGATACGGACGTCACGGCGGCCACGCTCGGTGAACATCGTTGGGGAGCCGCGCAGGACGTAGAGACCGTGGTCTATGTCACGATTGGCACCGGCATCGGTAGCGGACATTATGTCAACGGTGCACCCTTGCACGGCCTTATCCACCCCGAGACGGGCCACCTACTGCTGCCGCCGATCGAAGGCGACGACTTCCCCGGCGTCTGCCCCTTCCACCGCCGCTGTTTCGAGGGGATGTGCAGTGGTCCTGCCCTCGGCGCCCGCCTGGGGCGGCCGGCAAAAGCAATCGCGCCCGATCACCCCGTGTGGGAGCTGGAAGCGCGGTACATCGCTATGGCGATCACGAGCATCATGTACGTTGCCTCGCCGCACCGCATCGTGCTCGGCGGCGGCGTCATGGAGCAGCTGCACCTTTTTCCCCGCATCCGCCGGCACGTCCTCGAGATCACGAATAGCTACCTGCACCATACTGCCGTACTGGAGCACATCGACTCGTACATCGTGCCGCCCGGGCTGGGACCTCGCGCCGGCATGCTCGGCGCCATCGAGCTGGCACGCCTGGCCTTAGAATCCTAACGGAAAGATCCTGGAAGCTGTAGCCCGTAAGAACTGCCAACTGCGCCGCGGTTCTTTCCGCCCCGAACGGACCTCTGCGTTGCGATGCCTGTCCGCCTGGGACTGACCTCTAACCTGCGACGCCTGTGCGCCCAGGCCCGGACCATCGGGTCGATCCCTGCTGCATGTGGCTCCCACCCTGAACTGATTTCACGACGGGACCCGCACCGAGCCGCACGCCCCTGGGACCGCGAGCATCGTGCTCGCCCCTGGAACGGCCGGCTAGGCCGAAGCAATAGCCGGACCCGCACCGAGCCGCACGCTCCTGGGACCGCGAGCATCGTGCTCGCCCCTGAGACGTACCGGCCAGCGGCTCTATCGCCACGACGTGACGTGTGGGTGCCGTCGTGGCAGCACTGTAGGGACGCCATCGCCACGACGCTGCATGCGGGTTCCACCGTGGCATACCTATGGCGCACGTCCATCGGCCGCTCAAGCCATGCCATTGGCCGCGCTCAGTTCAGCGTGCCGCTTCCAGGGTGAAGCGCCCTACCAGCTCGTTGAGCCTGCCGGCCAGCACCGCCAGCTCGTGTGCGCCCGCGCTCATCTGTGCCACGCTCGCGCTCTGCTCTTCGGTGGAAGCGCTCACTTCCTCCGCCCCCGCCGCCGTCTCCTCGCTCACGCTCGCGATGCTCTCCACGGACTCCTGCACCAGCTGCGCTCCTTCGCGCATCTGGCTCGCCGCTTGCGCCGTCTCCAGCGCAATCGCCGCCACTCGCTCGGATGCCGCGTCCACGGCACCGACGCTCGCGGTCATCTCGCCCACAGCCGCTCCGATCGTTGCTGCCTGAGCATCCGTCTCCTCGACGACCCCTAGTATGTCTGCCAGTGCCTTGCTGGCTCGCTGGCCCAAGGCCGCACTCTGCTCGACGGCGTTACTGCCCAAGACCATCGCCTGCACTACATCTGCTACTTGCTGCTGGATGGCCGCGATGCGCTGCGTGATCTGCTTGGTCTCGCTGCTGGCCCGTTCGGCTAGCTTGCGCACCTCAGCCGCCACCACTGTAAAGCCCCGGCCATGCTCTCCAGCCCTGGCCGCCTCGATGGCCGCGTTCAGTGCCAGCAGGTTGGTCTGCGCCGCGATGTCGTCGATCACCGCGACTATCTGGCCGATCTCCTGGCTCTTCTGACCCAGCGCCGCCACCTGCTGCGCACTCTGACCTACGGCGGCGCGCACGCTGTCGATGCTGCTGATCGTCTGGGCCACCGCCGCACCGCCCTCTCTGGCAGTGCCCGCGGCGCGACCCGCGGCGCCGGTGACGGCGCCAGCTCCGCGCGTGGTGTCGTCTAGTGACTCACGCAACTGCCCAAGCGCCGCATGGGCAGAGTCCATGGCGTCACGCTGCGCCTCGGCGCCACCCGCTACCTGCTGCACCGCCATGTTGAGCGCCGCCACCTGCGTGATTGCCTGAGCGCTATCCCTGCTTTGCTCGCCGGTGCCCCGTGCTACCTCTTCGATCGATCGGGCAATCTGCCCGCTGGCCTCACCGACCTGCCGGCTTGCTTGCGCCAACTGCATAGCGGATCCGTTGACTTTGGCCGCCGAGGCCGCCACGCTCCCCACCAGTTCCACCAATTGGGCACGCGCCGACTCGTAGGCGTCGATCGCGCCTCGTATGTCCGTAGCGATAGCCCGGACATCCGCGACGGTTAGGCCGATCTCATCGCGACTCGTATATGCCGGCGGTTCCACCATGGCGACAGCTCGCACTGTCAAGTTTCCCGCGGCGAGCGCGCTAACGCCGCTGGTAAGACTCGCGATGTCCTTCGCGCTCAAGTCTTTCACGGCCCGCTGCACCATAGCCAGAGGCTTCGCCACCGAACGAGCAATGACCAGGCCCAGGAGCAGCGCCAGTGCCAGCGCAGCAGCAATGGCCACGGCTAGCTCGCCGAGCGCATTGTGCCGCGTCTGATCGGCTTGCGCCCTCGCCGCATCAGCACCGCCTAGACTCATCGAGCGTAGCTGATTCAACTCGTCGGTTATCTGCTGCGCGAGTGTCTGCTCAGGGCCGGTAGTGATGCTGGTAGCCTGCGCCACCGACATCTGGGATCCGTTGTCGGCAAGCGCCACCACTTGCGCGTCTACCTTCTCCCATTGCTGCAGGTCCACACCTGCCTGTCGTGCCAAGGTGGCTTCGCGCGTGCTGCTAAATGGAATCTTGGTGTACAGCTTGAAGTACTGCAGGGCCGAGGCTTCAGCAGCACGAGCATTCGCGCTCAGCGTCTTGGCAACAGTCGGGTCTACGACCAGCACATCGCCGCGAGAGTTGCGTATGGCTTCGTGCACGGCACTGGTGACGCTGTCCAAGTCCAGGACACTGGCGACGCGCTTATCCATGATCGTGGACAGATCACTGCCGGTAGCATTGAGCCCGAATATCCCAACCACGCTGCCGAGTCCGCCCAAAAGCGCGACGAGCACGAAGCTTCCAATCAGCTTCGGTGCCATGCGCAAATCACGGAACCACAACATCGCGCCTCAGGCAGACTGCCGCTGGAGTGCCTTACGCACGCTAAACTCATCCGGCGCGGCTGTCCGCGTCCAATCGACAATCAAGCGCTCAATGGCCCCGGCTACCAGCGCATAAGCGGGCCGCTGATACTCTTTAGCCATCACCTGCAAGAGCTGCCGATGCGCGGAAGGCAGTGCCTCGATGTACTGAATGGTCGCGTCGCGCACGCTCCGCTGCTCTACGACCTCCTCGTAGTCAGTCATTGGTATCCCCCAAGGTCGTTCGGTCCGGTGGTTAGCGTTCACGGTGCTGTCTGAACAGCGTGAGCCTAACATGCGGGCTGGCTTATTGCGATAGGAAGAATGGATGAGTCCGAACGATGTGTTGTATTTTCCGATGAATCGTCCTTTTTGGATATGACCTTTCGCTGCGGATAGCGTTGGGCAGGTTGCCCTACCTGTATCTCAGCCAAAAGACAGCGCCCAATTCAATTGCAGGAATCGAAGTACCCAGGCAAACGACGAATCGCGGACAATACCATGCAAAATAGCCAGCATAGGTAAATGAGAACAATGGATGAGCTTGGTTGAGAGGGCGGCCAGGCCAGCCCCAATTGCGGCACCCCTGGACGGTTAATCACTCCATTCCCGCCCCGAGCCACGACGATACGGCATAATGTAACGGAATCCCCGCTATAGAGATAGGGACTGCGCAGGCGTGCAGCAAGCTGCCATCAATCTGGACGAAAGCCGCTCCCAGGAACCTGCGGCACGAAGCGGTGCCGATCGCCGGAAGCACTTCCGCGACGGTGTGGCGGCCTGTGCGCCGGTCGCGCTCGGGTATGTGGCGATTGGCATTGCCTTCGGTGTGGTAGCCCGCACCGCGGGACTCTCAGTGCTCGAGGTGTCGCTCATGTCCCTGTTGCTCTATGCCGGGTCCGCCCAGTTTGTCACCGCCGGCCTCCTGGCAAGCGGAGCCGCCGCCTCTGCCATCATCGTCACCGTGTTTTTGGTCAATGTGCGCCACGTGCTATACAGTGCCGCGTTGGCGCCGTTAGTCAAGCACTTGCCCACCTGGCAGAACGCCCTGATCGGCACTGAACTGACCGATGAAACGTTCGCCGTCGCCTCGAGCCGTCTCGCGCACAGCCAGGAGCCCGCACGCGCGCCGTGGCTTTTTGGCCTCAACCTGACGGCGCAAGCGACGTGGATCGCGTCCACGACCGTAGGCGCACTGGTTGGACGCGCTATCCCCAATACGCGGGCACTGGGCCTCGACTTCGCGTTGGCAGCCATGTTTGCGGCTCTGCTTGTGCTCCAGGTCCGCAGCCGTCCACGGCTGCGGATAGCAGTCGCCGTGGCACTAACCGGCGCGGCCGTGGCCGTGCTGGGCGCCCAGATCGTGCCCGCTAGCTGGGCTGTCATCGTGGCTGCCCTGGTCGCGGCTACCGCCGGGGCACACCTCGAGGGGAGAACCGCATGGATGTGAGAGGCTCAGTGCTGTGCATCATCCTCGGAGCGGGGCTGGTGACGGTCGTCCCACGTGTGGTGCCGCTCGTACTGCTCAGCCGTATCAGCTTACCTGCCGCCACCGTACGCTGGCTAAGCTACGTACCAATTGCCGTGCTCTCTGCGCTCCTCGCCCAAGAGGTGCTGCTGGCGAACGGGCAGATCTACCTGTCGCCCCATAATCTCGCGCTGCTCGCCGTAATCCCCACCCTACTGGTGGCCGTGCGCACACGCAGCATGATCGGTACCGTGCTGACCGGCGTCATCGCCATGGCCCTGCTGCGGGCGATTGCAGGCTGAAAGCTGATGGGGCTGAAGCTACAGGTTGCCCTCACCTCCTAGACCCCTTATACTCATCTCTAGCTACCGGATGAACGCCGGGAAAGAGACCGCGTGAGGACGCGGCGCCGAAGGGGAAAGCCCGCGGGGCGGGCGAATCTCTCAGGCAACCAGGATCCCGGCCGGACGGAGCTCTGAACACGAATACGGGACGCCCCGGCGTGGACGGCCTGAATGAGGACAGAGCGGAGCTATGCGGGCACCGTGCCCCATAGGCTCCGCTTTTGTTTGCCGGGAACGCGGACAACGGATTCCCTGACTTTGAGGCATCGTGGACAGGAGGGAAATGAAGTGAGCGAAGACCGCGCCCCGACCCCGGACGATCGCCGGCAATCTCAGGCTGGCCAGGAAGGTATGGAGCCAAGCACGGATCGGAGCGGCGCGCCAGACCCAGCTGTGCGCGAGACGCCGCTGCACGCCCAGCACCTTGCCCTCGGCGCGCGCATGGCGCCGTTCGGTGGCTGGGACATGCCCATCGACTACGGTAGCATTGTCGAGGAGCACAGGGCTACCCGCGCGGCGGCAGGCCTGTTCGACCTTTCTCACATGGGCGAGTTCCACGTCACCGGCCCTGGCGCTCTCCAACTCATCGACCAACTCATCACCAACGATGCCAGCCCGCTCCCTCTCGGCAAGGGTCTATACTCGCCCATGTGCCGCGACGACGGCACCATCGTGGACGACGTGATCGTGTACCATCTGCCCGGCGCGGCGCACGCGCACTACTTGATCGTGGTCAACGCCGCGAACATCGACCGCGACTGGGCCTGGGTGCGAGGCGTGCAGGAGGATGCCGGCCTTAGCTTGGGCTCCGTGCTCGAAAATCGTAGCGACGAGACGGCGCTGGTCGCCATTCAGGGACCGCGAGCCGAAGCAATTCTGCAGTCCCTCACCGACGAGCCGCTCGCCAGCCTGGGCTACTTTTGTATTGTCCAGACCGTGGTTGCCGGACTCCCCGTGAGCATCGCACGTACCGGCTACACCGGCGAGGATGGCTTCGAGCTCTTCGTCAGTGCCGCGCAGGCGATAAACCTGTGGACGCCGCTCCTCACAGCCGGGGCAGAGCAGGGGCTCCGTCCCGTAGGCCTGGGCGCCCGCGACACGCTGCGCTTGGAGGCACGCCTGCCCCTCTACGGTAACGATATCTCCGACCGCACTACCCCGTTGGAGGCCGGCCTCGGGCGCTTCGTGAAGCTGGACAAACCGGACTTCCGCGGCCGGAAAGCCCTGGAACAGCAGCAGCAGGCCGGCCTGACGCGCAAGCTGACCGGCTTGGCGATGGACGACCGCAGCGTACCGCGACCACACTACCCCGTGGTGAGCACCGACGGTAGCGAGCTTGGCGAGGTCACCAGCGGCACGTTCTCGCCTACCATCGGCAGAGGTATCGCCCTCGCCTACCTGCCCGTTTCGCATACGACCCTCGGCACACCTGTGCAGGTCGTGATTCGGGGCCAGCGACATCCAGCGACCGTGGTCAAGACGCCGTTCTATCGAAGAGCTAAGTAGGGCGAGCACGATGCTCGCGCCGCACACTGTGAAGATGCCATTGTGATAAGAGCAGTTAGCAACAGCGAGGAGGATAGCCGTGAATCCCAACGACCTTCGTTACGCGAGCAGCCACGAGTGGATCGGCGCAGGCGACCCCATGACCGTGGGTATCAGCGATTTCGCGCAGGATCAGCTGGGCGATGTGGTGTTCGTGGAGCTACCCGCGGCGGGCGCCACTTTCAAAGCTGGTGAGACCCTGGGCACGGTGGAGTCGGTGAAGACCGTGTCCGATCTCTATGCCCCTATTGACCTGACCGTGGTTGAGACCAACTCCGCGCTGGTCGATACGCCGGAATTGGTCAATACCAGTCCGTTCGGCGACGGCTGGATGCTGAAGGTCACAGGTAACCCCGCGGACCTCAATAGACTGATGGACCGCACGACCTACGAAGCTACCGCCGCCCATTAATCTGCGTAGGAGTACCCGTGGTTCATCGATAGAATCGAGGCAATTCCACCTATCCGACCGACTGGCGTCGATCGGGCAGCCGGTGGCCCACAGCAAGGAAGGATTCCAGATGCCGATACCATACCTACCCCATACCCAGGCCGACCGGCAGGCTATGTTCGACACTCTTGGCGTCGCCGGGATGGAAGACCTGTTGGCTGGAATCCCAAGCGATCTGCGCTGCGGCCCACTCAATCTTCCCGTTGCCATCTCAGAGCCGGAGCTTGTGCAGGAGCTCGACGAGCTTGCCCAGCGCAACGCGGCGTACGCCGGTCCGCGCTCGTTCCTGGGTGGCGGCGCCTACAACCACTGGATCCCCGCCACGGTTAGCGCGCTGGTCGGGCGCGGCGAATTCGTCACCGCCTATACACCCTACCAGCCTGAGGTCAGCCAGGGCACGCTGCAGGTGATCTACGAGTGGCAGAGCATGATCTGCGATCTGACTGACCTCGATGTCTCGAATGCCTCGCTCTACGATGGGGCGACTGCCTGCGCCGAAGCGATGATGATGGCGGTGAATGCCACGAACCGGCAGGGCGTGGTTGCTGCCTCCACCCTGAACCCACAGTACTTGCAGGTGCTCCGTACCTACTGCTGGAGCCAGGGGCTGGTCTTGCGGGAGGTGGCCGCGACCGGCGGCCGGATTGCCGCTGGCTCTCTGCACGACGCCCTCGGCGACCAGTCTGCCGTGGTAGTCGTGCAGTCGCCCAACTACTTCGGCATCCTTGAAGACCAGGCAGAGTTGGCCGGAGTGGCTCATGCTGCCGGCGCCCTCTACGTCGCCTGCGTGAATCCACTCTCGCTGGCTCTGATCGCCACTCCCGCGCAGGTGGGTGCGGATATCGCGGTGGGCGACGCCCAGCCGCTTGGCATCTCGCTCTCCTACGGCGGCCCATACGCCGGCTACATTGCCGCCAAGGAGGCGCTGGTGCGCCGCATGCCCGGACGCATAGTCGGCGCAAGCGTCGACAGCCATGGCCGACGTGCCTACGTGATGACCCTGCGCACCCGTGAACAGGACATTCGCCGGGAGAAAGCTACCAGCAACATCTGCTCGAATCACGCGCTGTGCGCGACGACTGCCACGGTCTATCTGGCGTATATGGGGAAGCAGGGCATCCGGCACGTTGCCAACCTGTGCCTGCAGAAGGCGCACTACGCGGCAAGACAAATCGTCGCCATCGATGGTTACGACCTGGCGTTCAAGGTGCCGTTCTTCCACGAGTTTGCCGTGCGCACACCGCGTGCGGGGCACGAGATTCAGGAGTCGCTGCTCGATCGAGGTATATTGGCGGGCATTCCCATCGACGGCATGGCCGGCATCGAGCACGGGCTGCTTATCTGCTGCACCGAGCAGAATCGCAAGGAAGATATCGATGCCCTAGTTCAGGGCTTGGAGGAGGTGCGACCATGAGCCGCCCGGATAGCTCGTTGATCCTCGATCCAGTGGCAGGTCCAGCCGCTCGACAGCAGGCACACCACGCCAAGACCACGGCCGAGCGATCGACACTCGAGGCGACGCTGTTTGAGCTCTCGGCGGCAGGCCGCACCGCTTTTTCGCTGCCCGCCTGCGACGTGCCCGAGCAGCCACTCAAGGATCTGGTTCCGGCCACGTTGCAACGGGCTGAGCCTTCACACCTACCCGAGCTGAGCGAACTGCAAGTGGTGCGGCATTTCACCCGGCTCTCCCAGCTCAACTACAGCATCGACGGCGGCTTCTACCCGCTTGGCTCGTGCACCATGAAGTACAATCCCAAACTTCACGAAAAGCTAGCTGCCGATCCGCGCTGGGCCGGACTCCATCCGCAGCAGCCCGACAGCACGGTGCAAGGCGTGCTCGCCCTGCTCTACCGCCTGCACCAGTACCTATGTGAAGTGGCCGGCATGGACTCCTTTACGCTGCAGCCGGCTGCCGGCGCGCACGGCGAGCACACCGGCCTCATGATTATTCGCGCCTACCACGAGCACCACGGCCACCATCGGACCGAGGTGCTGGTGCCGGATACCGCGCACGGCACCAATCCGGCCAGCGCTGCTGCGGCCGGCTATCAGGTGGTGCAGGTGAAGTCCAATGCCACCGGCACAGTCGACGTCGAGGACTTGCACCGCCTTGCCGGCCCACAGACCGCCGCGCTCATGCTTACCAACCCCAACACCCTCGGCCTGTTCGAGCGGGACATCGTAGCCATTGCCCACATCGTGCACGACGCGGGTGGGAGGCTCTACTACGACGGGGCCAATCTCAACGCGATCATGGGCACAGCGCGGCCCGGCGACATGGGCTTCGACGTCGTCCACCTGAACCTGCATAAGACGATGACCACACCTCATGGCGGCGGTGGACCCGGCACCGGACCGGTCGGCGTGAAAGCCGAGCTGGCGCCTTATCTGCCGGTGCCGCTTATCGAGCTCAGGAAAGCCGCGGATGGTGCCGAGAGCTATCACCTTACCGAGGACAGGCCGCTCAGCATCGGGCGCGTACGCAGCTTCTTCGGGAACACCGGTCTCCTGCTGCGGGCCTACGCCTACCTGCGCAGCATGGGTCCGGAGGGGTTGGCGCAGGTGAGCCGCGATGCCGTGCTGAACGCCAACTACCTGCGAGCGCTGCTGGCCCCGGCTTTCGAGGTGCCCTACCCGGGCCACTGCATGCACGAGTTCGTGCTATCGGGCAAGCGCCAGAAGGCGCGCGGTGTCAAGACCCTGGACGTGGCCAAGCGGCTGCTCGACTATGGCTACCATCCGCCCACCATCTACTTCCCGCACGTGGTGGATGAGTGCTTGATGATCGAGCCGACTGAAACGGAAGATCGCAGTACGCTCGAAGGGTTCGCCGAGGCGCTGCTCACGATCGCCCAGGAGGTGGAAGATGGGAGCGAGGACGTGAAGCATGCCCCGCACTTCACGCCGGTCTCGCGCATTGACGAGGCGCTCGCCGCTAGGAAGCCGGACTTGCGCTGGCGTCTGAGCTGAGGTGGAGCCACGGTGCAATCCGGCGGATTGCAGCGCCGTGGCGGTGGGGTAGGTAGCCGGCGCGTCCAAGGGCGAGCACGATGCTCGCGGTCCCGAGAGCGTGCGGCTACTGGAGATCCCGTCGTGGCTTCAGCACAGTCTCTTACGGCAGTATGCTGCGCGCCACGTGCCGCACCACGCGGTCCTGGCTCAGTGTCTCCAGCGCCTGGGGCCACTCGCGAGCGAAGAGTACGAAGCGGTTGGCATCGTGCCGCGCGCGTGCGACTGCCTGCTGCACGAAGGTGCGTGGCTCTTGCGCGTTTATGTCGAACAATCTTGGCCGGTGCCTGGTCAACACCTCGATGGCGTCTGTCTCGAGGTCATCGCCGATCAATCTTCCAGGGTAGGGCTCGAGATCCTCGGCAGCCAACGCCGCGAACCCCGCGGTGTCTACCGCGACGCGCAGCTTCTCGCGCTCGTAGATGAAGCGGCGTACGTCCTGCTGAAGCTTACCGTAGTCGAAGTCCTTGTAGGAACTGCCGGGCGGCGGGAGATGGCGTATTGGCCGTAGCTTGTCGAAGTGGTAGGGCAAGCCGGCCAGTGCCGCATTGATCACGTAGTCGATGTCCTCGCCGCGCGCGATGGCCGGGTCGAAGCCGACCCGATGGATGAGATCGCGGCAAAAGGTCATGTTCCCGCCCAGAGCGAAGATGCTGCGCACCACCGCGCCCGGCTGGGCATCGATTCGCTCGAGTGCGCCATTCATGAGCGCTATCTTCCGTTCAAATGGGTTCGGGTCCGTGGCTGCTGTCGGGCCCACCTCATGCACGTGGCTGCCTTGCTCGTCAAGGTAGTAGCCGCCGGCTCCCCAGACACGATCACCGTTGGCGGCCCCCTGAACGATGGTCGCGGCGGCCCGTCGGAGGAATTGGCTATCCTCCACGACCTCGTCGTCGTCCAAGGCCACTACCAGGTCAAAGTCGAGCACGTAGGGCACGAGCAGTTGCATGTTGCGAATCTGCGGATAGCCCCGGGCATCCAGCCATTCCACCCACGAATCGTGCCCCAGCGCACGCAGGCGCCCGTGCAGGATCTGCATGTGCGCGGGCGTCCACAGGGCAATTGGCAGGTCGGGGTACCGGTCGCGCACCGTGTCGACCTGATAGGCGGCGCTGGTGGCTACGTCGGGAGCAGAGCTCGAAACGATGATGACGACCAGCTTCGGCTTGGCGGCGAGGGCCTGCAGACTCTGCAGCAGCCGGCCCATCGTACCCTGCTGGTCGACCGGAGTCGGATGGTCTTCCACGCTATCGCCCGGCCGCCGGAACCCAAACGATCGGCCCCAGTAGGTAGGAATGACGATGACCGTCCTGGCTACGAGCGCGTCTATTGCGGCCCGGCTCTGCGCCGAGCCCTCCAGCGCATTTGCTTCACTCACACATGTGTCGCGATTCTAGGCGGGCAACCGTAGGGACAGCAGCGCTGTCTCGGTCCGGTCATCGTCCATGCTTGCCGTCTTGTCAGCGTGCAGTGCGGGCGGACAGGCATGGGAATTTCCTGACCGATACAGCGCCCAGTCCCTACGTGCAGCACAGTGCACCGTGATAGTGGTTCAGATAGGTTTCTCGCCTTGCCAGAGGACCGTGTTGCCAAACGTATCCGAGAGGTACTCGGCATCGGGCAGCAGCTCTGCTGGGCTCGGATGGTCGCTCGTGTCCTGCGTGAGGATGCTCTCGGCCCAGAGCTCGACGGCAACGCCATTCTGCACGGCCGCCTCGACAATGTAGCGGTCCTCCTCGGCCTGTCCACCTGCTGGAGATGCGTGGAGGTCGTAGACATTTCCGTACCCGGACATGTAACCCAACTCGGCCCCGGTAATGTTGTAGACCAGGGTTGCACCATTAGCGATCTTCTGCTGCAGTGCGTCCACGAGTTGCTGGGGTGTGCGGCCATTCGCCGCTTCGCCCTGGATCTCAATGGTAAACTGCACGCCGCTACCGTTTTGCAGCTGCCACAGTGCGGACTGCGCATCCGTCTGTGGCGCAAGATTGGGCAGGTAGGCGACGCTAAAGCCAAGGGCGCTGCTGGTGTACGTCGGCTCGGGCTGCGCCAGCGGAGGGCCGGCCGGGGCAAGCGGCTTGGGCGGCCCGGGCGGGCACCCAAACCGGCACACCGGGGAAGATCCAGGCACGATCAGACGGGAGACGATCGCAAGGACGGCCATGGCCACGCCGAAAGTGGCGGCAATGAGCGCCCACGGCCGACCCTGACGAGTCTTGTGCGGCGTGCCACCCCACACCTGCGCCTGACTGGCACGCTGGAACGCCGGTGCGGGGATAGCCTGCGCGGTCACGCCGGCGGGCCCGGCGAACGTCAGGCCGCACGCACCGCAGAACCTGGCGCCCGGAGCATTTGCCGTGCCGCAGCGGGGGCACGCCATTGCAGCAGGCGCCGCGGCATCGCCGACCATCGGCAATGGCGTGCTGCACCGCCCGCAGAAGCGGGCGCTTGCTGCATTCTCCATGCCGCAGCTTGGGCACCGGCGCGTCGCAAGGCCGGCCGCGGCGGCGGCGCTTTGCGCGGCACCGGCGGCGCCCACCGCGGGCGTGGCAGTCGCCGGCTGCGACAGATCCTTGCCGCAGACGCCGCAGAACCGGGCAGATGGTGCATTCGGAGTGCCGCAGGAAGGGCAGGGCACGGGTGCCTGGGCCAGGGGAGCAGGCTGCCCTTCAGCGGGTTGCAGCGGTGCGCCGCATCGCCCGCAGAACCTTACGTCGCCGTCATTCGCTGCACCGCAACGGCTGCAGGTGAGCGCCGGCATTTCACACCGCTCCTTGCGCTGCTACGCGATGGGCGCGTCCGGAACCCGACTTCGGGGTGGCGCGCGTGGCAATGCCGCAGTTGGGGCAGAATGCCATCCGCGGCACGATATGGTGACAATGCGAGCACGGCATGTCGGGTCCAATCGTGACCTCGGCTGCTTCGGCCAGCAGCATGTAGTGGACGGCTACCCGCACCCACACAATGAGGACGATGGCGGCCAGCGTGTTCGCCGCCACGGCAGATAGCAGGTCGGTGAGCGTTACGGACTCCAGACCAAGCAGCACTCGGGCCACGACTGTCAGTACGATTACCGGCCCAAGCCCCACAAAGAGCCACTGGCCGGGCAAGCGCCGCGTGGGCGCCCGCGACAGCCACAAGGAGCCACACACCAATCCTGCTAGACTGGCGCTGATCACAGGAGCAAGCACGCCCCGCTGCAGCGCGTCGAGCACGCTGTCCCAGGCAGTGGCATTTGATACCAGTCCCTCACGCAGCTCGGGAATGAGGTTGACCAGCGTGCTCGCCGCCATAAAGCCCAGCGCCCCGGCCACGCCGAAGGTAAAGCCGTCCAGCGCTTCGGCGTAGCGCGACCGGAAGTACATGGCTACGCCACCAACCAGCATCAGCACTTGCGCACCGAGCGGGTAGAGGATGGCACCCTGCAGCAGGCGGCTCCCATTTACGCCCAGCGTAGCGTTCTGAAGCAACAGGTGCGTGATGTTCGAGCCGGTCAGCTCTGCCCACACCGCGCCAAGAATCGCCCCCAGCACAAGCGTGACGCCAATCACCAGGAAAGGCTCATCTTCGTACACCTCCACTTCCCACAGCTGCAGCAAGTAGACGAGCGGGATAGTGAACGATGCCAAGGCTACCGCCGGGCCGGTCCAGCGAAGCAGCGCGAGCACGATCAGTGCGATGGTCGCGATCCCCAGGGCCAGCTGGAACGGCAAGCGCCGGCGATGCGGCAAGTGTGGGAACAGCGTGGTGACGATACTAGGATGCAGCACGTGCTGCGATGGATCCGCCGCGAACGAGTGATGACGATGGACGCTGTTACCCACCTCAGTCGCCAGGTGCGCGCCGCACGCGCCACAGAAAGGCGCATCTGGAACCTGCCGTTCGCATTCAGGGCAGACAATCAGTCGATGGGACTCGGACGCAGGGGTCTCGTTCACTGGCCGCCTCCTTGCTCATACACTACAAGATCGCGCGCTAGGTTCCAGGCATCCGGTGTGCCTAAGCCGGTGGCCATATCATAGCCCGGCGTAGCGGGATAGTACAGGTTGGTCCCAATCGTTACGTCGTGGAAGGCGGTGAAAGGGCTTGGATTGGCGGCAACGTGGTAGAGCGCCGGGTTGAGAAAACCGGCGATCGGCTGGCCTTGCTGCTGCAGAAACTGATCGATCAAGGCGGTGATGCCTGCCCAGATCGGCGTAGCCTGGCTCGTGCCGCTGCCCGTAGTCCACGACGCGGCACTCCCGCCTTGCGACTCATAAATCGCCGCCCCACTCGTATCGTCGGCATCGGCCGAGACATCCGGTATAGAGCGCATGTTCTTTGGATTGAGGGTCGAATCGTCGACGCCTGGACCCTGCTGCCAGGATGGTCGCGGATAGAACGCCGAAACCCCACCACCCGTCCCGTTGGTCAGCGCTGGATCCTCCCATACCGTTTCGTCGTACCAGCCCAGGACCTTGCTGCTGGTCGGGTCGGCGGCCACACTGAGCCTCGTGCCGCCGACCGCGGTGACCCCTGGGGATGCCGCCGGCAGGCCTGTGCACAGCGCGGCAGGCGATGGAGGCGTGCCATGATCCTCGGCTTTGAGGCACTCGTACGCGCCATCATCGCCCGTGGAAGCGAAGACACTCTCGCCCAGTGCGTCCGCCTGATCGTAGATATTCTTGGAAGCGGCAGCGTAGGCCTGCCCGAAGTCCTGGTCCGGCCATGACCAGCTCTGGCTGATGATCGCTTTGGGATTATCGTTCACCATTTGGGTCTGCAGATCCAGCATTGCCTTATTCACCTGATCGTTGGTCTGCAGGTTGCTGCTGTCGAAGTTGTAGACGACCAGGTTGGCATCGGGCGCCAGCTCGTGCACGACCTCCAGATCCATGGTCGTCTCACCGTCCGGCTTCATGCTGGACTCGGGAGCACCCTTTATCGTGGGTTGCACGCTGGGCAGGCCATAGTGGGAATCAAACGTGTCGAGCTCGCTCTGGGTGAAACCATCCGATTCGAAGAAGACGACGGTCTGGCCCTTGCCGGTCATGCCTGCCTGACGCAACGGCGTCACGTCGTACGCGGCCATCAGGTCGCCGGGCGCCAGACCGCCGCTCGGCACCGCGTCGGGGCTGACCGACCAGTCGCTGTTGATGCGCCCCGCCGCCGTGACGTACGTGCGCAGCCCGTTAGGGAGCGTGGAGTCGCTTAACCCGGCATAGAAGCGCTGCCCCGCGGACGCGCGGAACCAGTGCACCTGTACGCCAAAGTCTGCCTCGACGAACCGCGCCTGCCCGCTTGCGAGCATCCAGTCGCTGCCCTGGTGCCAATCGGCGGAAAAGAGGTTGATGCTGCGCAGCGCGGCCCGCACGTGCGCGATGCTCGCGGGTGAGGGGCCATAGTGGGTAGCGAGGTCTTTGGCCGTGAGGTAGTGCCCGTACGTCTTCGAGCCCGGGGTATACATGGCGGAGACGTCCGCTGCCAGCTTCCCGGCGTTGGGATCCTTCAGCGTCAGCAGCACGCTGAGCGACGTATCCGGCGAGACCGGCCCGAGGTCGACGGTGCCGGCAACGACTCCGCTGCCTCCGGGGCTCGTGCCCACCGCGCTGGCGGTGTGAGCGGAGATAGGCGGAGCCACGCCGGCAACGAGCACGAGGGTGAGCACGGCGGTGCGTATTGGCCCGAGGCTATGCCACATCATGACACCTCTTCGCTAACTGACTTTCGTTCAAGTCCGCCTGGTTCCCGGGATCGTGAGCGCACCCTGGGACAAGATCGCCTCGAAAGGCACGGTCAGGATGAGACTGCATCATTCCTATTATGGGGCTGTCAGAGCCAAGTTCGCAACGCTGCGAATTCACACCGCACAAGTGGGACGGCGCTCCTACGATGGTGCAGACAGCTTGCCCTGGAGCGATGGGGGGGCCAGGAGAATGAAGTCCTTCAAGTTGAACGTGTAGACGCGCTCAGCGTTGCACTTCGCCGCGGCAACCAGTAGTAGGGCATCGTATATCCTGGGACCTGGCCAGCCGCCCAACTGCACGCTGCTGAGGGCAGCCAGATAGTCTTCCTTGAACAGTGCCACGACCTCAAAGTGCCCCAGAATGTTATCAGTGACGATACGCGCCGCTTCTGCAGGGTGAATGCGCGGCTGCACCGGAAGTCGTGTCAGTGTGGTGTACACCTCAGCGATGGAATGGGTGCTGATGAAGCCATGATCTTTGCTTGCGCCCACGCGCCGTAGCGCGGGCAGTGCCTGCGCGTAATGAGGGTGGTCTTGCACGAAGGCTGCCACCAGCACTGACGTGTCGAAGAAGACCTGCATTCTCAGGCCTCAAGGATCGTTCTGATGCGTTCCTCGCGCACGTCGTCCAGCACGCGGTCCCAGTCTGCGTGCTGCGGTGCAATTCCTTGATGAATCCAGAAGCCATCCACCAGCATCATGGTGGGCTGCTGCCGCACGGGTCGAAGCAGTACGCCGTCAGGCTGCTCCACAGCCTCTAGCTCCGTTTCGGGCGTTAGGCCCAGTCGTTCGCGCAGCTGCTTGGGCAGCACGATGCGCCCGGTTCTGTCGATTCTCACCATCATGCCATGAACGCTACCATGGGCCGTGGCAAATGGCAAGCGGCGTGGCGTTGGTGGCAACTGGCTTTGTTTTGGCATTTCAAGATCAGCTCGCACGATGCAACCAGAACGCAGTCCGGGCCTCCCAGTTCGTTCCGCAAATTCGCGGTGCGCACGGAAGCCCGCACTGCGTTTGGGTTCGAATTGTAATTGCCGGTGGTGGGTGAGATTGATTTCGCTCACAGCTCGCGTGCAAGCCCACTGCCGACGGGTGCACCTGCAAAATGCGATCGAAAGGGCTCGGTGTGGCATGGCGATGGCCGCTGTATGTTGCACGTCCTGAGGCGGGCGGGACGCCCGCGCCCCCGGAGACGCCGCGATCGCGGTATCCACGTCCGCCCATTGCCGGCGAACCGCCAGACCGGCCAGTGGCCACAGACGGCAACTCATCCCCATGGCGGTTCTAGAGTTCGGGCTCCGCGCCGGAAGGCTTGGCGGCCAGTTCTAGCGCCTATGTTCTACTATCTAGTGTACCGCAGAGGCTGGGCTTGTCAACGGTGGCGTGCGAATAACACGCACTTAGGATCGCTGACCCAGCGCTTAAGCGGTGCATCCGCCAACGCTGGCCTACATCTTCGCGGGAACCGGGGCGGCCTGAAGGCCACGGCTAGCCTAGCAGGTGAGGCTCCCCGCCCTAAAGAGCAGGGTCTCAGATCCGGTGCGACCTTGCCGGATGCACCACTAAGCGGAGCAGCGACGAACACGCCTAGCATCTACGGCTGGACGTGAATGACGCCCTTCACGTTCGGGTACTCCTGGCACCAGTACTGAATGTCGCCAGGGCTAGACAGGAATACTACGCTAAGCTGTGGCTGGCTGACAGCCCCGGCACCCTGGAGCTGGAGGGTGCAGTCTGGAGCGGCCATGCTCTCAAACTCCACTGTGGTGTCGCGCGAAACGGTGATGTTGCTCGGCTCAAACCCCACCTGGGACTGAGGGTCGGAGCCAACAACCATGATGGATACCGCAACCTGGCCCGTGCAATCCACCGAATTGAGCGCCGGGTACGGCCCGCCAGCACCGTCGGTAGCAGCCGGCGCGCAGTCGGCCGGCAGTCCCGGGCCGATGGCCGGGCTTGAATACATTCGAGAATTCGCCTCGTTCGGCCCAAACCCGGCGGACGCCACCGAGAGCAAGCCCGGTGCCACCATCATCAGGCATACCAGCAACGCCGTCCAGCGGAAGGCACGCTGCGATCGCATAGCGGAGGTCGCGTACGCCCCGGCGTAGCCCGGCTGGCTGCCCTGGTAGCTGGCTCTGCGAGCGCACTGCTGCTCCCAGGCGAGCGCGAAAAGCGCCTCGCCCATGTCGCTCGCCGACTGGAATCGATTCGCCGGCTCGAGCCGCAGCGCCCGCTCGACTATGCCGGCCAGCTGTAGCGATACCTGTGGATTGAGCGAGCGTACGGGGGGGAACGCGAACGGCGTGCCGTGCTCGGGGTCGTAGCCCGTGAGGAGCCGATGCAGCGTAGCGCCAAGCGCATAGACATCGCTCTGGGGCGTGGCCAGGCCCTGGTACTGTTCAGGCGGCGCGTACCCGGGTGTGCCGATCACGGTGCCTACGATATTCGGCTGGTAGTGCCGGGCAATACCGAAATCCACGACTTTGAGCGGGCACGGCTGGCCGGCAATAGGAACCGGATCGCACAGGACAATGTTGGAGGGTTTGAGATCGCGGAACAGCACCGGCTCGTCCAGGCCGTGCAGGTAACTCAGCAGGCCACACAACGAGACCGCCCAATCCAGCACGAGGTCCTCGGCCAGGGGCCCACGCGCTTTGACCACGTCGTTGAGGTTCTCTCCGGCGACGTACTCCTGCACGATGTAGCTCGTGCCGCCTTCGGTAAACGAGCTGAAGAACTCGGGAATCAGCTCGTTGTTCAGGCTACTCAGGATGTACGCCTCGCGGGCGAACCACGCTTGCGCCTCGCGGCGCTCCTCTTCGCTCGACGCTTGCGGCAGTCTCAACTCCTTGACGACCACCTGCCGCCGGCCCAAGACGGTGTCTTCGGCCAGGTAGATGACGCTCATGCCGCCGCGGTGCACCGTACGCAAGATGCGGTAGCGGCTAGCCAGGAGGAAGCCAGGCGCCAACTCGTCGGGCAGGCCCACGACGACCAGCGTCTGCGCAATACACGGCGTATGCTGTGGATGGAAAAGGCCGCATTGCGAGCATGTCTTGGTCATCGGATCACCCCTTTAGAGCCTGAACCTACCGGGCCTTGGCAGCGCTCGCGGACTATCTCCGCGGAGACGCCACCGCACATCCAGCTACTTGATTCTACACCAACGTGCACCACCGGGTGCATACCATCTACCTTACATATACCACACCGTTCTGCCCCGGGTGAACCTGACAATTGTACTGGTACTTTCCAGGCTTGCCGAATGTCTTGTAGAAGATGTAGCCGGTATCCTCGATATCGTCATGGAAGGGATGCAGGTTGTGGTTCGACGACTTCCAGACAAACTTGACCGTCGTGCCGGCTGAGACAGTAATGTTGCTTGGCGAGAATCCGCCGGTAGTGTTGGGATCGTCGACGACATCCACCTCCACGAGCGCGCGATGCGTGCAGTCGGCCGAGACAGAGGCAGGATAGGGGCCGCCACTACCATCGGTTGTGGCCGGAACGCAGTCCCCAGATGGCGCGACGGTTGCCTGAAGTGTGCCGGTTGCGGTAGCGGCGGTTGTGCCGGAGCCCTTGGCACTGTCACCGCTACCGCAACCCGTAAGTAGTATAGTCGCAATGATGGTCAAAGCGGAAAGGAAGCGCGTGAGACCATCGCCGCTAGGCCGATCTCGATAGGCGATGACGCGCAGGCCCGCGGTACGTGCCGCCCGCAGCAGGCGAGCCGCGGGACCAAGGAGCCGGCCGGCACGGTTGAGCTCACCGGCCACGGCCGCGTCGTCGGCCGTACTGCCGGATCGCTGCAGCGCCGCGCGCACCACGCTGCTGAAGCGCTGTGCGAACGCGGCGTCATCCACGACCACGTCCAGCAGCTCGCGAATATCGTCGCGCAAGGTGCTTCCATCCGCCAACGAGGCCGGGTCGCTACTGCCGGTGAGCAGCTCGAGGGTGCGGCCCACCGCTGCTTCCGGTGCGTGCCAGAGCCCGTAGGTCAGATAGCGAACGAGATCCTCACGCAGCTGGACTGCCTCCTCGGGCCCGATGGCAGGCCAGTGGCGGAGGCGCAGCGTCGCAAGGTCCGGGGGATCGCCGCCGCGCAGATGGAACAGGCTGGCGTCGCCGTAGCCTTCCTGCACCAACGCCTCGAGCCGGGCCACGATAGTTTCGCGCGCGTAGAGGTCGGCCTTTTCGGTCAAGCCCGGCCGCACCTTCGCCACGTCCCACAGGCCGCCGCTCTCGAGCAAGGTCCAGAGCCGGCGCACCGGCAGCGATTCGGCGTGCTGCACCGTGGCGTCGTCGTAGGCGCGCAGGACAAGGTCCTGATCGTTTGTTGCCATGCGCTCATGTTACCTTGGTTGCCGCCGCTCGCGCCATGCGCGGCACGGCTTCGCTGGGCGGTGGCCGGCCCGGGAGCGCGGGGCGCCTCAATGTGCTTCTTCAGGTGGCTTCCAGCTGCGGCAGGATGGCACGGTCAACGGGGGCTGCGGCCGGTTGTGGCCCAAGGGCACAAGAGGATGTGGATTGAAGGGGCACTAGCCCCGGCCGGCGACCGGCTCGCCGCGTGCCGCGAGGGGCAGGTGGGGCGCCTGCGCTCGCAAATCGGCGGTCGGCTGCGAGAACCAAATCACCCTGGGTTCGCGCTGTCTCGTATCCGGTTGGACCCTAAAAGCGCATCCGAGTGGACCTTACTGGCAACGGCCCCACCGACGTACGATTGTACATAGCGCACGGTTGAGCGCGTTTGTCGCCCAACGCCGCGCGGCCCCGACTACCCGTCCCTCGTATCCCATCCATAGTGGCGTCGCGCGGCGACGAGCACCCTGCCCGCTGTGGGGGCAGGCGTGGTGCCTATGTCTGGAGGATATCGATGCGCGACCCAGCGGCCCGGCCCTTCGTGCTCTCCCGATGCGTTCGTCACCTCGCACGGCATCCCTTCAGCCGGCTCGCCTTGGCGGTGACGCTGGTCGGCAGCACGCTGCTCAACGCCTCGCTGCAACCGGCGAACTCCGTGGCGAGATCGGCCCTTGCGGCGCCGCCGGCAGTGACCGGCGCGAGCCTGCCCGCGAGCACGCCCCTGAGCGCACTGCTGCCACCGAACCAGTCGCAGCCGGTGGTCGGAGCGGCGCCGCTGGCTACGCCGGTGCCTGCGGGCGCGGGCGGGCTGGCCAGCTTCGCCCAGCTGCCTGTGCGCTTCGAGCCCAACATGGGGCAAGCCGACCCCGCGGCACGGTTCATTGCGCACGGTCGGGGATACACAGCTTTCTTCACGACCAGTGAAGCGGTCATTGCCATGGCGCCCACGCAGCCGCTGAGCGGCACGCAGGTCCCGCGGCCGGGCGGTGCGCCCGGTGCAGCCGGGCTGGGCAGCGGCGACGCGGCTGCAGCCGGCCAGCCTGGCACGAGCTCCGCGGCGGCGTCGTCGTCGAGCACGGCCACGCCGAGCGCCACGTCTGTTGTGATCACCCTGGCCCTGGCCGGCGCGGCGAGTGCCGCCACGCCCACGGCGAGTGTGAGCGACCTAGCGCCGGGCTTCAGCAACTACCTGATCGGTAACAACCCCGCGGGGTGGCACGTGGACGTCCCTGGATTCAAGCAGTTGACGTACCCGGCCGTCTACCCCGGCGTGGACTTGCGCTACCACGCCACCCAGGGGCGGCTGGAGTACGACTTCGACGTGGCGCCGCACGCGGACGCCAGCGCCATTCGCCTGCGGCTGCAGGGTCCGAGCGCGGGCAGCCTGGACGGCGCGGGGAACGTGCAGCTGGGCGGCACGGGCGCGATCAGCGTGACGCTGGCGGCACCGGTGGCCTACCAG
>Ga0187876_1000863_pt1 | contig 28695 bp, 20 predicted proteins | sample June2016WEW_17_4_FD_133000 | JGI IMG/M metagenome (GOLD analysis project Ga0187876, IMG submission 133000) | Peatland microbial communities from SPRUCE experiment site at the Marcell Experimental Forest, Minnesota, USA - June2016WEW_17_40 | ecosystem: Environmental > Terrestrial > Soil >...
TGCAACGCGTTATGTCGCCCAAACGGAAGCTTCGAATGCGCCGTCGATCGCCGGGTCGTGGGAGATTCCTCTCGACAATCCCAACGCGAAGGGCGAGAAAACCCAGCGTTTGATCGTCGAACAGAAAGGGGCCGAGGTTTCGGCTTCGATCCTGCGCGTCGACGGCGACACCGGGGCTCTGAACGGAACCTATAAGGACGGTAAGTGGGTGCTGGGCCACTACGACGGGTCGCGCCCGGCCGTGATGGAACTCTCTCTGGCCAAAGACGGCACGCTTGAGCTGAAACAAGAGAACGGTCGCGCCGGCAACAAGCTGATCGCGTACCGCACGGAAGTTGCCCGCGCGAAGGGCCTTGCGGAGCCGGAAGACTACACCACCAACACGACAATGCGGGATCCCAATGAAGTTTTCACTTATAAATTCCCCGACTTGAATGGCAAGCTCACGTCCAACGAAGATCCAAAGTTCAAGAACAAGGTGGTGCTCTATATTGTGACGGGAACCTGGTGCCCGAACTGCCACGACGAGGCGCAATATCTCGTCCAGCTCTACGCCAAATATCACGACAAAGGGCTTGAGATTGTGGCGCTCGATTTCGAGGAACCCGAGCAGCAGGACGAGCTGACCCGAGTACATGCTTTCATCAAGCAGTATCATGTTCCGTACACGTACCTGATCGCCGGTGCGCCTGCGGAAATGTGGGAAAAAATTCCCCAGCCGGTCAACCTGAATACGTGGCCTGCAACGCTTTTCGTGGGCCGCGACGGCAGGGTGAAACACATTCACACCGGGTTTGCGTCTCCCGCGAGCGGTGTGTTCAACGCCGAACTCAAGCAGGAATTCACCTCGACCATCGAGCAGTTGCTTAAGGAGAAGGTGGAAGTCACCTCCGCCAGTCTCCAGTAGCTTTGACCTGAAGACTTGTCCGCCACGCGCATCGGCTCTGTCTGATGGGCGTGGCGGGCGGCCGGTTCTGAACATGATTGACTGCGGAGCGATGGACGCGCGGGGCTGGGAAGAGCGAAATCCGATTCCTGTGCTGGTCCCGGGATGGCATGGCTCGGAAGCCGCTCATTGGCAGGCGATCTGGCGTGCCAGACACGCAGACTGGTTGTGGGTGGAACAGAGCGATTGGGAGTCGCCGAATTGCGGGCAATGGATGAACAAGCTCGACGGAGTAGTTGAAGATTGCCCGGGCACCGTCATTATCGTTGCGCACAGTCTCGGCCGTCTGGCATTCGCCCACTGGGCGAGTTTTGCGCGCGAGCGAGTGCGGCGAAAAGTTGAAGGCGCGTTTCTGGTCGCGCCCCCCGATGCAGAGCGGGAGGATAGCCCGCCGGAGATTCGTGGATTCTCACCCGCCCCGAAGCGCCGATTGCCCGTCCCAACCATGTTGGTAGCCAGCGAAAACGATCCCTGCATGCCTTTTCCCCAAGCCAGGAGACTGGCCGTTCTGTGGGGGAGCGTTCTGGTGAACGCCGGTCTCGCAGGACACATCAATGTGGCTTCCGGGCACGGTCCCTGGCCAGTAGGCCAGTACCTGCTCGACGGGTTTATTCGGGACCTTGCGGCTCCGGTGGTCGAAACAAGCCGGAAACTCTGCTGAACCAGCTCAAACGATAGGCTTGCTGCTGCTGAGCCGCCTCAGCGCCATGACCAGGCTGTCGATTTCAGCGCAGGTGTTGTACAACGCGAGCGATGCCCGAACCGTGCTTTCGACACCGAAGCGGCGGAGCACCGGCTGGGCGCAATGGTGCCCCGCGCGGACCGCAATCCCCTCGCGGTTGAGCGCCGCCCCAATATCCTCGGTCTTGTGACCGCTCAGAACGAAGGAAATGACGCCGGCCTTCTCGGGCGCGGTCCCGATCAGCCGCAGTCCCGGAATGTCCTTCAGCAGCCGCGTTGCATAGTTCAGCAGTTGGTGTTCGTACTGACCGATCGGTTCGAGGCCGATCTTACTCAGATAGTCAATTGCCGCGCCCAGCCCTACGGCATCCGCGATGTTACCTGTCCCCGCTTCAAAGCGCGCCGGAGCGTTCTGATACAGAGTGTGCTCGAAGGTCACGTCTTTGATCATGTTGCCGCCGCCCTGCCAGGGCGTCATCTCGTTCAACAGTGCCTCCTTGCCGTGAAGCACTCCGATCCCGGTCGGCCCGAACACCTTGTGGCCTGAGAAGACGTACCAATCGCCGTCCAGCGCCTGAACGTCCGTCCGCATATGCGAGACCGATTGTGCACCGTCGACCAGAACTTTGGCGCCGGCGCTGTGGGCCATCTCGACCATTCTTTTCGCAGGTGTAACGGTTCCCAGTGCGTTCGAGACCTGCGGGAGAGCCACGAGTCTGGTCTTCGGACCAAGTAGCTTGCCAAATTCCTCCAGAACTACCTGGCCGGAATCATCCACGGGAGCGACGCGCAGGCGCGCGCCTTTCTCCGCAACCAATTGCTGCCACGGCACGATGTTCGCATGGTGCTCAAGCCAGGTCACAACGATTTCGTCGTCTTTGCCGACGTTCTGGCGGCCCCAGCTCTGTGCGACGAGGTTAATGGCTTCCGTCGCACCTCGCACAAACACGACTTCGTTAACAGATGACGCATTCAGGAAACCGCGGACTTTCTCGCGAGCTCCCTCATAGGCATCGGTTGCGCGCGCGGCGAGCTCATGCGCGGCGCGATGGATGTTGGAGTTCTCGTGTTCATAAAAATACCTCAGCCGGTCGATGACGACCTGTGGCTTCTGCGTCGTCGCCGCATTATCCAGCCAGACCAGGGGCCGTCCGTTCACCCTCTCAGCCAGAACAGGAAAGTCCCGGCGGATCAGGTTCACGTCGAAGGGTACACTGGCGGCTTCCGATCCACGGGTGACTCGCTCGGCCGTGAGTACTGAAGGAATGGATTCCAACGATTCCAACGACGCGAGCAACGCGCGTAATTCACCCTCGCCGGGAAGTCCGATGGCTCCGGGCGCAACGCTGGCCGCGGGTCGACCGAACGTTCCGGTCGCATAGCGCTCAAAGCCGGTAGCTTGCGGAGGCGATGGTGGAAGCGAGGTCGCCGGCGATTGCGCACCCGCGCCGGGCCATGCCGAGAAGTACTGGTTGGCGAGCCGGGCAAGCGCGTCTACATCAAGGGGTCCGGCGGTTGAATCTGCCGGCCGCGGACCTCCGAAGTGGTCAATTGTACTCATGGTATCGGCCCGTTTCGACACCTTCGAGAACCGCCAGCGCATCTTCCGTCAGCACAGCCAGTGAGCAATAAAGCGAGACCAGGTAGGAGGCGATGGCCTTCGGGTTGATGCCCATGAAACGAACCGCCAGGCCGGGGCTTTGTTCTCCCGGCAGATTCGGTTGATAGAGCCCTACTACACCCTGGCGGCGCTCGCCGGTACGAATCAGGATGATGCTCGTCGAACCGTTTTCGATTGTGAGCTTGTCCGTCGGTATCAGGGGAACGCCCCGCCACGTCAGGAACTGCGAGCCAAATAGCGAAACTGTCGGCGGAGGCACGCCGCGGCGCGTACACTCCCGCCCGAATGCCGCGATCGCCGTGGGATGCGCGAGAAAGAACCCCGGTTCCTTCCATACCTTGGTTAGCAGCTCATCAAGATCATCCGGCGTCGGCGCGCCTTTTCTCGGCTTGATTTTCTGGTGCGGAGCGATGTTGTGCAATAACCCGTATTCCTTGTTATTGATCAGTTCGCTCTCCTGCCGCTCCTTGATTGTTTCAATCGTCAGCCGCAACTGTTCGGTGATCTGGTTATAGGGGGCACTGTAGAGGTCCGACACACGCGTATGAACGTCGAGCACGGTATTTACGGCGCTCAGCATATATTCGCGCGGGTGTTCTTCATAATCGACGAAGGTCTGCGGCAGGACACGTTCGTCGCGCACCGAGCAGTCGACCTCGACTGACGTCCCCTCCTTGACCCGGTTCAGCCGGTATATACCCGCTTCGACAGGGACCCACTGCAGCAGATGTGTGAGCCATCGCGGGGAGATGCTCGACATCTGCGGTACGGTCTTCGTTGCGTTGGCAAGTTGCCGGGCGGCTACGTCGCCCAGTGCAGTCTGCCGCTCTAATGGCTCGGCCATTCATTCTCCTTTTTGGTCAAGAAGCTGATTGAAGCTGAACAAAATCACTCGGATCGTCTCGGACGTGCGTGCCCGGGGCTAGCCGAAGGGACTTCTTCATTCGATTAACTATACTATTTCCATCTAGTATAGTATTTTTAGCTGGTATCCTGTGTCGGAAATGAGATTTTTCTAGATTTTTGTTGCTGCGGGTATTCTGACGATCTTCCCGCCCACGCCCATCATTCATTGGCGCAAAAGTCGTCCACTGCTGCCGGTCCGGCTAAAACCGCAAAAACAGGCCGTGATGATTGACAATTTTGTAATCACCTTATACTATATCTATTTAGTAGTATTTTAAGCCAACCTTAAATCAATCTGTAGTCTCGCCCCGTTCGCGAACTCAAGTCGAAGGAGACTGCATGAAACTTGTTATTTCCACTATTCTGTTTTCCACTCTGGCCTTCGGGCAATCGTTTACGGGTACGTTGCGCGGCCGGGTGCTGGATCCAAACGGAGCCGGAACGCCGGCAGCAAGGCTCACCCTTACCGATGAAGCCACATCCGTTCCGCGAACGACTATCAGCGATCAACAGGGCGAATACGATTTCGCCGCCGTGACCCCCGCTACCTATACCGTAACGGTCGAGGCTCCAGGTTTCAAAAAGCTGGAACACAAGGGTGTGGTGATCGCGACCCAGATCAACGCGACTTTGGATCTCACGCTCGAAATAGGCCAGGTCACGGAGGAGGTTAATGTAACCGCCGAGGCGCCACCGCTGGATACAGCCGACGGATCCACGGGCCAACTGATCGATAACAAGCTGATTACCGACCTTCCCATTCTCGGGCGTAACCCTTTCTTCGAGGCTGAACTGGCGCAGGGTGTCGTGTATGCCGCCAACCCTGAGTTTCACCGGATGCAGGACCAGAACGGGAACTCGCAGGTCTCGATCTCCGGCGGCCCGCTCAGAACCAACAATTACCTGATCGACGGCATTTCCATCACGGACTCGAACAACCGCGCGGTGATTGTCCCCTCGCCTGAAGCCGTCCAGGAGCTGAATCTGCAAACCAGCGCCTACGATGCCGAGGTGACCCGGACCGGTGGCGGGACGTTCAATACCTTGATTAACTCCGGCACGAACGATCTGCACGGCAGCGCGGTCGGCCACATTCGCGAGACGGCCTGGTTGGCAAACACCTTCTTCGCCAATCGTTCCGGGCAGCCTATCGCTAACCAGCCCTTCAAGGATTTTGCTTTTTCCCTCGGAGGTCCCGTCATTATCCCGAAGGTATACAACGGCCGCAACAAGACGTTCTTTTTCGCCAGCGATGAGGCCTACCGCGAGACGGATGGTTCCACCACCTCATTCTCGGTGCCGACGGCGCTCGAACGCTCGGGTGACTTCTCGCAGACTTTCAACAAGAAGGGATCGCAGCAGCTTATCTACGAGCCCGGTCCGTCGACCAGCGCGCGTACTCCGTTCCCCAATAACGCGATCCCCCTGAGCATGCAGAACCCCGTGGGGCAGGCGCTCGCTTCCTACTATCCCAATCCTAACGGACCAACGCCATATTACCAGGCGATAAATTACACCTTCACGGGCAGCTATCCGAATCGCGGCGACCAGAGACTTTTTAAAGTGGATGAATTATTTACGCCCTGGTTCCGGGCATCGGCTTCCTACATTCACCAGAAGACTTTTGAGGTCGATTACCCTGTTGAGTTGTTTGGCAATGCAGGGAGCCCGGACCAGGGCTTTTGCTGCGACCGGAAAATCGACGCCACCTCAGCCAATGCCACGGTAACGCCCGACGCCACTACCGTGATTACAGCCCGCTGGGGTTTCAATCGTTTCTACAGCAGAAGCACGCAGGAGAGCGCCGGCTTCAACCTGGCTTCTCTGGGGTTACCCGCATCTCTCGTGGGCATTATCCCGAACCCCGCCTTTCCGGCGATCATCATGGGCGGAGCCGTGCCTTCACCCTCGTCGAATAATCCTTGCTCATACAGCGTCAACACCGCCGGCAGCGACTATACTGATTTCGGCAGCGGCTGCGCCAACCAGGACGTCTATTATTCGCGCAGTTTCAATGTGACTGCATCCAGATTCTTGGGCAAGCATACGGTCAAGGCCGGTTTTGACTTCCGCACACTCCATGACGCTGGTATCCCCGCGGCCGGGCCGCCAATCCTGGGATTTACGAGCGTTTTCACGCAAGCCAATCCCAATGTCTCCGATGGACTTTCCGGCAGCAGCCTCGCGACGCTGTTGCTCGGATACCCCACCAGCGGCAACTTTAACGTGATCTCCCGTTTCGACGACTTCATCAGATACTACGGGGGATTCGTCCAGGACGATTACCGCATGACGCCTAAACTAACTCTGAACTTCGGAATCCGCTTCGAATTCGAGTCCGGCGTGCAGGAGGAGAGCAACAAGATCATCACCCGGTTTAGCACCACCGTTGCCAGTCCGCTGTCGCAGCCGGGCTTCCCGGTCGTGGGTGGTGTTGAGTACGCGGGCGTCGGGGGCAATCCAACGCAAACCGGAAGCCCTCTCTCGGTCAAGCCTGGCCCGCGGATCGGGTTCGCTTATTCGCCCGACAGCAAGACAGTCATTCGCGGAGGCTATGGCATCTTCTGGGTTCCCACGTTTTTCAGCTTCCAGAACGCGACAGGATATTCGCAGGTCACGTCCATCGTCGCGTCGACCAATGGCAACTATACTCCCGCAGTCTCTCTCTCCAATCCCTATCCGAGTGGAGTTCTCCAACCCACCGGAAATACACTCGGCCTGGCTTCGGGAGTCGGGCAGCCGATCACCATCTTCTCTCCCTCCTCCAGTTCCGCCGGCTATTCGCAACATTACTCGCTCGAAGTGCAAAGGGAGGTCCCCGGAAATTTCGTGATTTCCGTCGGCACGCTCGATTCCCACAACCCTCACCTGCTGCAGAACGGCGTAAATATCGACCAGCTCAACCCGTCGTACTTCAGCCAGGGTTCAGCCCTGACGCAGAGCGTCGCCAATCCCTTCTACGGCAACGGCGGCGTGGGGACTGTCGGCACCGCAACCGTGAACCGCCTCCAATTGCTCCTGCCGTACCCGCAGTACACTTCCGTGTCGGTGTCCAATGCGAACACGGCGGCGAGCATCTACTACTCCTTCTACCTCCGTGCTCAACGCCGCTTCTCCAATGGGTTGACGCTGCTCGCTTCCTACACCTGGTCGCGCAGCGATGACAACATAACCGGGTTGAACGGTGCGGGCGCCAGCGCGATCACCGCCGTAGCCGGCCCGCAGAACGCGTACAACCTGAACAATGAGTGGAGCCTTTCCGCGCAGGATGTGCCAAACCGGTTCACGACGGCTCTCACTTACCAGTTGCCTTTCGGACAAGGGAAGCAATTTCTCCACAACAGCCGCGCGCTCGATTGGGTAGTCGGCGGATGGTCGCTGAATACGTTCGGCATCGTTCAAAGCGGATTCCCGCTGGCGATCACGCAACCGAACAATAACAGTGTGTTGGGCACGAGTTATCAGCGGCCCAATGGAACGGGTCTTTCGGCGGCGACATCCGGCTCTACCGACAGCCGCCTCAGTAACTGGCTGAACGCGGCAGCGTTCAGTGATGCGCCCGAGTTCACGTTTGGCGACGTCAGCCGGTTCATCAATGTCCGCACCCCTGGCCTGTTCAGCTGGGACGTGTCCGTAAACAAGGCGTTCACCATCCGGGAGCGAATCAAAGCCCAGTTCCGGGCCGAAGCGCTCAATGCGACTAATACGGTGTTGTTCGGCAATCCTGGCACGACGCTCACCACTTCCACCTTCGGCGTAATCAGCAGCCAGCTCAATTACCCGCGGTTGGTCCAGTTGGGGCTGAGAGTTACGTTTTAGCGCGCTTCAAGACAAGGCGATCCACGCGGGGCGATTGAATCGGCCCCGCGCGTGAAGCTCGGTTCAAGTTATCCACATCCCAATAGCGGATTCGGCGCGCACGATATCTCAATACCCTGGCTGAATCGGCATCTCGAATTTCCGCGACTTCTGGTAACTCATCCCGCCCTGGATAAATGACAGTGGAGACGCGATGTAAGTCGCGTTTGCGATCGATAAGATTATCCTCCGTTAACATCATCCTTGTTGCTTATCAGCCCAAATCGATTCAGGTACTCCTGACCTTTACTAAAAGTCTATTCTGCCGCACTATCGGTTCATGGCTTTCGGAGTGAACAAACCCAACAGACAGATCGTCGCCTCACCAGTCAAAAATCTTGCCGACCGCGTCATTCGACTGGCGTCGCAATGCCTCTTGTTATCTTCCGTTACTATTGTTGCGGCCCTGGGTGGCACTGTGTCGCCGCAGCTCACCGCCATGAACCCGAACCAGCAGGTTCAGGTTATTATTCAATACGCTACCTCTCCGCTCGGCTCTTTGTTGTCTGCCGTGTGTGGATTGACAAGCCTTATCCAACTGTTGCCGACCGGCGAATTGTGTTCGATGACAGTATCTGCCGCTCTGGGTCTGGCGAACAATCCGGCCGTAGCACATATCTCAGTCAACAATACGCTGCAAGGGACAGGAACGGCGCTCCCCGTCTACGACTACATGCCGCAGACGATCCAGCCGCTGTCGCCCGGCGCGGGATCAGTCAACACCAAACAGGGCCAGAACATCGGCGTCGCAATCATCGACAGCGGTATTCACGTAAACCAGGATCTCACCGGGACCGGCACGGGCTTCCTGGGCCTGGCGAATTCATTTCCGAGCGTATCCTATGCCGAGAGCTTTGTCTCGGGCGAGGGCGTTGATGACTATTACGGCCATGGAACTCACATCGCGGGCAGCATCGCGGGCAACGGTTCGAACTCTTCCGGAGCCGCTTACTTTCACGACATTCACGGCGTGGCACCGGGCGCTCATCTGATCAATCTCAAGGTTCTCGATAAAAACGGTGAGTCGGACGACGCAACAGTCATTCGGGCAATCGATCGCGCCATCCAGCTGAAGGATGTCTATAACATCAAGGTCATCAACCTTTCGCTCGGCCGCGCAATCTACGAGAGCTACAAAACGGATCCTCTTTGCAAGGAAGTTGAGAAGGCATGGTTGTCCGGGATAACCGTCGTTGTCGCTGCGGGTAATGAGGGCCGCAATAACTCGGCGAATACCAACGGCTATGGAACCATCGCGGCGCCAGGCAACGACCCGTTGGTGATTACTGTCGGCGCAATGAATACGGAGAGCACTCCGCAACGCAGCGACGACCTGATGACGACTTACAGCTCCAAAGGTCCGAGTTCCGTCGATCACGTTGTGAAACCCGATCTGGTTGCCCCCGGAAACAAGATCTTTTCCATACTCGACCCGGGCGCGACGCTCGAAACCCAGGAATCTTCGAACATCGTTCCTCTCGCTTCGTATATGAGCCATCCGGCTGCCGGTCAGGTCTCGAACTACTTCATTCTGAATGGCACCAGCATGGCGACGGGCGTTGCCAGCGGCGCCGCCGCGGCGCTGCTCGGCAATCAGAACCTGACTCCCGATCAGGTGAAAGCGCGGCTGATGAAGACGGCCACCAAGAACTTCCCGAAGAGTTCCGTTATTACCGACCCGACAACGGGACAGACGTTTACGATTCAATACGACATTTTCACGGTGGGCGCGGGGTACCTTGACCTGGATGCGGCGCTTGCCGGCACCGATACGATTCCCGCGAACAAAAACGCTGCGTCACCGATAGCGGTTCTGGCGTCGAATGCGCCGAATGCCCAATCTCCGGTGTACGTCGCGAACGATTCCTCTCAGACCGCGGTATGGGGTTCCACCGCCGTCTGGGGATCCACGGCTGTTTGGGGTTCCACCGCCGTGTGGGGATCGTCGGTCTGGAGTGGCGACTCCGCCTCTACTGCGGTGTGGGGTTCTACTGCAGTGTGGGGTTCTACAGCGGTGTGGGGTTCCACCGCCGTCTGGGGCTCGAATTCCGATTCCGGCTACACCGCGGTCTGGGGCAGCACAGCGGTCTGGGGATCGAGTTCCGATTCTGGTTCCACCGCTGTTTGGGGTTCCACGGCAGTCTGGGGCTCCAGCGCTCAGAGCAGTGATCCGGATCAGGGCGTGAATTGAGGCTTGCATGACCACAATCACCGAGATGTCGCCCACCGCGAGAGCTTACTGGTTTTGCGTAATTGCGAGCGGCTGCTGCTGTTTCCTGTTTTCGATGTTCTCCTGGCCCGCGCCGCAGGATTCCGCCGTCCGCCTTTCGATTTACCTGATCGCGGCAATACTGACGTCCGGACTCAAGATTCGCCTGCCGGGTATCTTCGGCACGCTTTCGATGAACTACATCGTCATCATCGCGGCATTGTTGAATATCAATCTGGCCGCCGCGATGATCGTAGCCGTCATCAGCACGCTGGGCCAATGCATCATTCATGCCGTCGACAAACCGCGTTGGTTCCAGGTCCTCTTCAGTACGGCCGGTGTACCCGTGCCCGTTCTTGCAGCCTGGTTCGTTTTACGGCTGAGTGTGTTTTCGCAGTATGACTCGACAGGATGTATCGCCTTGCTCGTGGCCTCTCTGGTGTATTTCGCAGTTAACACCACCATCGTGGCCGGGATCATCGGTCTCACCAATGGAAAAAGCGTCTTTGCGATCTGGCAAAGCTCCTATCTATGGACGTCTCTTCACTATCTTGTGGGCGGTTGTATAGCGGAAGGCGTACACCTCATGGATCTGCACCTGGGTTCATCGGCGTTGGCCATCGCCATCCCCCCGCTCTACCTGTTGTATCGGTCGTACAGCGTCTACCTCCGGCGGATCGAAGAGCAGCAGCAACACACCTCTCAGATGGCGGAACTGCATCTTCGAACTGTCGAAACGCTGGCTCTGGCGATTGACGCGAAGGATGACACCACGGCAGCCCATCTCAGGCGCGTCCGGATTTATGCCACCGAAGTGGGCAAAGATCTCAACCTTTCACCGCTGGAAATGCAGGCGCTTGAGGCCGCGGCCCTCCTTCACGATGTGGGCAAGCTCGCGGTCCCCGAATACATCATTTCCAAGCCGGGAAAACTCACCCCCGACGAGTTCGAGAAGATGAAGGTCCATCCTGTGGTCGGTGCGGAGATTCTCGAGAGAGTCGGCTTCCCCTACCCGGTCGTGCCGATCGTGCGTTCGCATCATGAGAAATTCGATGGAACCGGTTACCCCGATGGCCTTGTCGGCGAACAGATTCCCATCGGCGCTCGCATTCTGTCCGCCATCGACTGCCTGGACGCCCTGGCTTCCGACCGGCAGTATCGAAAGGCTTTGCCTTTGGAAGAGGCGATGCAGTACGTTGCAAACCAATCGGGCAAGAGCTTCGATCCCCAGGTCGTCTCGATCCTCCAACGAAGGTTTCGCGAACTGGAAGAGAAAGCCAGGGCCGCAACTGGCGACTGCGTCAAGCTCTCTTCAAACGTAAAAGTGGAACGCGGCCTGGCCCCGGCGGCCGGATTCGCGGAATCGCCCGAGCCGGTTTCGCTCAAGAAACCCGCTGCCTTTAACATGGCAATTTCCGCGGCGCGCCGTGAATTTCAGTCGCTGCTCGACACCACTACGGACCTCGGCGCTTCGTTCAGCCTCGATGACACACTCGCTCTTCTCGCAACGCGGCTCAACAAGATGATCGAGCACGATGCGATTGCGATCTATCTGATCCAGAACAACGCCCTGGTGCCTCGATTCGTGAAAGGCGAGAGTTTCCGGCTGTTCTCCTCTCTCGAGATTCCGATGGGCCACGGCCTGTCCGGATGGGTAGCGGAGAACAATTCGCCCATCGTCAACGGGAATCCGGCCGTGGAACCGGGGTATCTGAACGATCCGGCGAAAGTGACGGCGCTTCGATCGGCGATTGCCGTGCCTCTCCACTCGCAAGACGGGATTATCGGCGTGCTCACTCTATACCAGTTGCGAGCCGAGGCGTTTACCACGGACGACCTTCGCCTGCTGATTGCGATCGCTCCGAAAGCCGGTCTCGCAATCCAGAATGCCGCGCGTTTCGAATCTGCGGCCGCCATCGCGGAAACTGACGATCTCACTGGTTTGCCCAATTCGCACTTTCTTTTTTCATACCTGCAGAAAGAGGTCGGGAACACCCGGCAGCGTGGAGGCTCTTTGGGAATCGTGGTGATTGGCGTCGACGGTTTCAAGACGGCAAACGACCGGTATGGCCATTTAGCCGGAGACCGCATCCTGCATGGTGTTGCGGCTGGTCTCCGCAGGCACTGCCGCCCGGGTGATGTGATTGCCAGATCGGGTGCTGACGAGTTTATCCTTGTGACGCCCGTATGCGGGCCAGAGCTCCAAAACATGATTGACAGGATTGACCGCGACCTGGCCGATGAGGAGTTCGAAACGCACGTCAGCGTCAGCGCGGGTGTGTCGAGTTACCCGGAAGACGGTTCGGATGCTGAAACCTTGCTTGAGAAGGCCGACGACCGGATGAGCGAAGCCAAACGCCGCAAAAGGTTCCTGCACGCTGCCTAACCTGTCAGCAGGTAACTTTTTCAGGAACCGAGGACGGTTTTTACGATCAGGAACAAAGTGCCGAGTATGACGATCGGCGCGAATGCCACTCCGATCACCATTCCGAACAGCGAAAACGAAGCAGGTATGTGTATCGAGACCATGTTTCGAGTCTCCTTCCATACCTGATACAGCACCTGAGTAACCGAAAGCGCGTTACGAGACCGGGGCGTTTCGCAAAACGAACCCAATTCCCGTTGGAAGCCAACCAAAATGGGCGCCTTACCTGCTTCGCGCTACGCTTGTTTTCGGCTTCGCGTCCTGGGAGCCGACTATGCCGCGCCACGAGAGTTGCCCCCCGATGTAAACCAGCCATACGCATAACGCCAGCCGCATTTTGCGTGGCGACAAAACCGAAACCAACTGCGTCCCGATGAGAACCGCTGGTATTCCTCCGGCCAGCAGCTTCAGCAGAATTGCCCAAGGCACGCCGCTCATACTGGCGTGGATTCCCCCCGCGAAAATCGATAACAGGAGACCGAACGCCAGATCCGTTCCCACAACTTCCGCGGGGTTGAGAGCTGTGTAACGCATCAGCACGATGGTTCCGAGCGCGCCCGCTCCAGCCGACGAAAACCCGACCTCAAAGCCGATCGGCGCCACGATCCACGGCATCCACTTTAATGCGACCGGGCTTGCCGCGATTTTCGGAGCCAAGCTGCGCCACAGCGTTGCGGTCGCCGTCAGCAGGACCGTCAATCCGACAATCAGCAGCACGGGGCGGCTCATGGATTTCTGATCGAGAGAGTTGAGGAGCAGGCTTCCCATCAATACCGCCGGGAGCCCACCGAGGGCCATGAATTTGAGGACGCGAAAGTTCACGTGGCCGCGCGCAAGGTAGATCGGCGTAGCGATCAATTTGACGACCGTCCCGAAAACAAGCGCGGTCGTCACGGCGTCCGTGGCAGACTGACGGAAAAACAGGATCAGGATCGGTGCGGTGATACTGCCGGCACCTACACCGGTTACGCCGATGGCGAGCGCGATGAGGAAGCCGGCGAGTATCTCCACGAGAGCGAGGTCCGAGGGTTAGTATACCCCACTCTCTCTATCGAATTACTGGGTGAATCAAATGAAGTTGATCTGGAAGCGGGCGAGGATCACCCGCTCCGCCGCGCGATCCGCATTGACGGCGCCACCGAGGAAGTTCGTATGGCCGTAGTCCATCGAAATTCTGAATATGCGGTTCAGATACCAGTTCACTCCGGCCACCCATTCACGGGCGAAGCTGGGTGACGTTGACAAACTCGCAAAGCCAGCCGCGAATAGTCCCTGGTCAACTCTGAAGTCTCCGGTGCGCGCCGCTATTTCCCACGCTCCCCAGCCATGATCGAACGGCGCAAACGGGTGCCTCGGAACCGGACTTCCGAAGCTTTTCTTCTCGCCGGTCAGGATATAGGATGCCTGGACCTGCCAGGAGCGAAACGCAACGTCTCTGCGCGTGGTGGCCTTCTGGAATTCCTCTTCCGTTACCGTGTCCTCTGCCAACAGGCCGAATGGCCCCAGGTAATAGAACGCTTGCGGCGCGACCGTCGTTCTGTGGCCCGCCGACGTGACGCCCGACGCAAAGTTGAAGAAGGTGTTCTGGCCGACGGTCTTATACGCCGGCAGCGCAACTCCGTCCACGCTGCCGCCCTGCGCCGCGATGCCGAATCCGAGGCCCCTCAACACATTTTCGTTCGGCTGGAAAGGCGCGGCGAAGACCCGAGCCACATAATCGCGGCCGTTGCTGGGCGAAGTGTCGCTCAAACTGTTATCGGGCACGGGATTGAACACGCCGAGCTGGTAGCCCAAACGATGGTTCACGATATCGCCGGCGATCTGGAAGCCGATGGCGCGGCTGGGTACCAGCAATGTGGGTAATCCGCGCTCGATGAAGCTCGTATCGTCATCGGACTGCAGACGCTCCAGACCTACTGGCGGCTTGAACTTTCCTACGCGGATCGCAAAATGTGGAATGTAATTGAGCTGGGCATAGACGTCATAGATAACCACCGAGCCCTGGCCAAAGTCGGGCCGGACGAAGTAATCGATGTATTTGTATACGGTTCCGGAAAAGGTGGGCCGCACGCGGCGTAGCAGGATCTGATCCAACAAAGCCGAGCTGCCCGTACCCGTAAAGGTGCGAAGGTCGGTTTGCACATCGGCGCCGATCTTGAGGAGGAAGTTGCCGTCCCCCGACTGGATCCCGAAACCGCCGGGGCCGACAGTGACCAGACCCACGCTATTCGTCTCCGCAGCGGGAATGGTACCGGCGGCGACCCCCGCATTGGTGGGACGCTGCGAGCCAGTCTGGCTCGCTGGTGCAGACTGAGCCACCGGCGCAGGCGCTAATACCGGGGGAGCTGCTGCCTCGACAGCCTTCGGGGCCGGAGCACCTTCTGTCCTGGCTTCGGCAGCTTGCAAGCGGCGGTCCAGTTCCTCTACCTTTTGTTCCAGTTCCTGAATCTTCTGCTGCTCGGGGGTCAGCTGTTGCGCCCACGCGGCGGTTGATTGAAATCCAACCATCAGGGCCAGCGCGAGCCATGACTTTCTGTAACTCATCGTTAAAATTCGCTCCTAAACTACTATGTAGATAGGGTTAGTGTACATTTCGTTACGCAGATTGTCAATAATCTCTATCTAGATTGTGGTGTTTGATTAAATCTGATAGTCGGGGGAGACAAATACCCGTGCGTCCCGCACTTTGACGAACACGGTTTCACCGGTTGTGAGAGCGAGAGCCCGGTATTGATCGTGGGTCAACTCGACATTGATCGGGGCGCTGACCGGGTCTTCTGAATCGGTAGTCGAATCGAGCCGCGATAACTCGACACGAACAATAGATCCTGCCGACTGGATTCGGACAACGTTCGCCGCAACTGCATTCCCATTCCGCGGCTGACGTTCGATTTCGAGCTCGTGAGGGCGAACAAAAACACGCGCAGGCTTGCCGTCGGCACCGTGTCCAGCGCCATTCGCCGACACGGCGAGGTCCCCGAAAACAGCCCTCCCGGAGTCGACGCGCCCGTGAAACAGGTTGACGTTGCCGAGAAAAGTGACGACGAACTCGGACGCCGGATGGTGGAAGACTTCGTCCGGCGTGCCGGACTGCTCGATACGGCCCTGATTCATGATTACGATCCGGTCGGCCACTTCGAGGGCCTCTTCCTGGTCGTGCGTGACGAGAACGCTGGTCACCGGAATCCTGCTGTGCAAGGTTCTCAGCCAGCGGCGAAGCTCCTGGCGAACCTTCGCATCCAGCGCGCCGAAGGGTTCGTCGAGCAGCAACACGCTCGGCTCGATGGCGAGTGCGCGCGCCAGAGCCACCCGCTGTCGCTGTCCGCCGGAAAGCTGGGAAGGATAGTGGCTCGACCACCGGACGAGCTGAATCAGTTCGAGCAGTTCATTGACCTTGCGGCGCAGTGCCGGCTCGGCCAGCCGCAGTTTCCGCGGACGCACCCGAAGCCCGAACGCGACATTCTCAAATACCGTCATGTGGCGGAAGAGAGCGTAGTGCTGGAAAACAAATCCGACCTTCCGCTGGCTGATGGGCTGCCGGGAAATATCGTCGCCATCCACGAGTACGTCTGTTTCCGGATTTGAATCCGGCGAATCGAGCCCGGCAATGATTCGCAACAGGGTCGTTTTGCCGGAGCCGGAAGGGCCAAGCAGCGCGATCAGTTCGCCATCGTCGACGCGCAAGCTGACGTCGCGGAGCGCCTGGTAATTCGCAAATGTCTTGTTGACGTGGCGGGCGTCGATGGCCATTATGCCTCCTCCGCTGTAATGGCCGGCCGTTCCTCGACCCTGATCTTCCATTCGAGCGCCGCCTTCGCGACGAGCGTGACCAGGGCAAGAAGCGTCAGCAGACTCGCGACGGCGAATGCGGCCGAAAAGTTGTACTCGTTGTAAAGGATCTCGACGTGCAGTGGCAGCGTGTTCGTTCTGCCGCGTATGTGCCCCGATACCACCGAAACGGCGCCAAATTCACCCATGGCGCGCGCATTGGCCAGGATCACACCATAGACCAGCGCCCAGCGGATGTTGGGCAGCGTCACGTGCCAGAACGTCTGCCAACCGTTGGCCCCCAGCAGGACGGCAGCCTCTTCTTCTTCCGAGCCTTGCTCCTGCATGAGGGGGATCAGTTCCCGCGCGATAAACGGAAAGGTTACGAAGATGGTGGCGAGAACGACTCCGGGTGTGGCGAAGACAATCTGAATGTTGTGACTCGCGAGCGAGTCCCCAAACCACCCCTGCGCCCCGAAGACGAGGATGAAGATCAACCCGGAGATTACCGGGGAGACAGCGAATGGAATATCGATTAACGAAAGCAGCAGATTCTTGCCAGGAAAGCTGAACTTCGCGATCAGCCAGGAAGCCGCGAGGCCGAATATCAGGTTCGCCGTTATGGTGATGGCGGCGGTGAGCAGCGTGAGTCGAAGAGCCGCGAGCGCAAGCGGATCGGTAATGCTCGATATGTAGAACGCCAGACCTTTACGAAGGGCTTCGGTAAAGACGGCGATCACAGGCAGCAGGATCAGCACGCCGACGAACCCGACTGCGGTGAGGATCAGCGCGACCTGGAGCCCGGGCGGTTCGGTATGCCGGTATTTTGGAGCGGTGCTCATGCCTCTCGCGTCATGCCTCTCTTTGCTGGGCGCGCGTTGACCACCATTGCCCGAAGTTCACCAGGAACAGAAGCACAAACGAACTCAGGAGCATCAGGAGCGCGATCGCGGACGCACCCGCGTAATCGAACTGTTCAAGCTTGGTCACGATCAGCAGCGAAGCTATCTCGGTTTTCATCGGCATATTGCCGGAAATGAAGATGACGGAGCCGTACTCGCCCAGACAACGCGCGAACGCCGTTACGAATCCCGCCACCAGCGCGGGCCGGATCGCCGGTAGAATCACGCGGCGCAGCGTGGTCAGCCGCGGCGCGCCCAGCAATGCGGCCGCTTCTTCAACCGCCGGATCGAGGTCCTCGATCGTCGGCTGCACGGTCCGGACAATGAACGGCAGCCCGATGAAGGTCAGTGCGATCACGATTCCGAGCGGCGAAAAAGCTGCCTTGATTCCGAGCGGCTGCAACCAGTGGCCGATCCAGCCGTTTTGTGCGTAGATCGCGGTGAGCGCGATGCCTGAAACGGCCGTCGGCAGCGCAAACGGGACATCGATCAGCGCGTCGAGAATCCGTCGCCCGGGGAATTCGTACCGCACCAAAACCCATGCAACGATCAATCCGAAGAACGCGTTGATGACCGATGCAATGAACGCGGTCCCGAACGTCAGGCGCCAGGCGATGAGCGTGCGCGGATCGAAAACCGCCTCTTTGAAATTGGCCCACGGCTGATTCGTCCCGCGAACGACCAGGGCGGCAAGTGGAACCAGAACGATCAGGCTGAGGTACGAAACCGTATAGCCGAGCGTCAGGCCGAACCCTGGAACCACACTGTGCGGGCGTTTTAATGCCATTTCTAGCTCTGCGGTTTATAGAGCTGATCGAAGACCCCGTGATCGGCAAAATGCTTCGGCTGGACATCTTTCCACGCGCCGGCGACATCCGTGATCGAGAATAACTTAATGTCGGGGAACTGTTTTTTATACTTCGCGAGCACCGCTTGCGACCGGGGGCGATAGAAGTTTTTAGCCGCAATCTCCTGGCCCGCATCGGTGTAAAGGTATTTGAGGTAAGCCTCTGCGACTTTCCGCGTACCGTGGCGATCGACGTTCACGTCCACCACGGCGACGGGCGGCTCGGCCAGGATGCTGCTGGAAGGATTCACGATCTCGAATTTATCCGCGCCGAATTCCTTGATGGAAAGATACGCCTCGTTTTCCCATGAAAGAAGCACATCGCCGAGGCCGCGCTGGACGAACGTGGTGGTCGCGCCGCGCGCGCCCGAATCGAGGACCGGCACGTTGGCGTAAAGCGCGGCGATGAATTCGCGCGTCTTCTTCTCATCGTGCCCGTACTTGTTCCATGCGTATCCCCAGGCCGCAAGGTAATTCCAGCGCGCGCCGCCGGAAGTCTTCGGGTTCGGGGTGATCACCGTGACGCCTTTTCTGACGACATCCGGCCAGTCGTGAATGCCCTTCGGATTGCCCTTGCGCACCAGGAAGACGATGGTTGACGTGTAAGGTGTGCTGTTATCGCCCAGCCGCTTTTCCCATCCCGGGTTGATCAAGTGAGCCTTGTCGACGATGGCATCGATGTCGTAGGCGAGGGCGAGAGTCACCACATCGGCCTGCAGGCCATCGATGACGGCACGGGCCTGCGTTCCCGAGCCTCCGTGCGATTGATCGATCTCGACCGATTGTCCGGTCTTCTGCTTCCAGTCCGCGGCGAAAGCTTTGTTGAACTCCTGATACAGCTCTCGTGTGGGATCGTACGAGACGTTCAACAGGTGTATCTGGGCGGATGCCTGCGGCATTGACCAGATCTGGAAGAGGCTGGCGGCGAAGATGGCGATGGCGGTGCGATATGGTTGTGTCATTTGCAATGGCCCTAAACTAGATAGAGAAAGTATAATATAAAAAAGCTGTCGCAGGCCGAATTTTTTAAAAAAAATCTTCCGTTGGCGGGCTTTTGGGATAAACTGTACCCCATGCGCCCACTACTCTTTGTATTCGCGATTTTTTCATTGGTCCTGTTTGCGCAGGAGCCCGGCGGCGGCGGCGGGAAGAAAAAAGGCGGTCCACCCAAAAACCTGAAGGTTCTTACGCCGGCTGATATGCAGGCAGGCGCCATGCGGAATGCCGCTCAGGGCTTGGGTGTGATGTGCGATTATTGCCACGTCGATGACAGATCCAGCGATGAGAAGCCGACAAAGCTGGTCGCCCGCAACATGTTCCAGCTGGTGAATGACATCAACGCCAAGTTCCCGGACGGGAAGGTTCACGTCACCTGCTACACCTGCCATCGCGGCGCAGAAATGCCGCTGACAGCCGCTCCTGCTCAGTAGTCAGTTTTTTGTCCGGCGTCGGGCCGTTGCAAGTCCGACGCCGGAAGTGTGTTTGGTGTCCGGAATATCTGCCTGCGTTGTCTCCCTGCGATAATACTGCCGCCTTTGCGGCGAATGCTGCCCCAGTGCCTGGTTACCATAGAATCCTGTACACGTCGGTGTGGTCGTCTGTCCATGCGCGGAGACCGGCAATCGGCGTGATTTTCTCGGCCGTTCGTTTCAATTCGGCCTGCTCGAAAAAATCAGGCCTGGAACTGACCAGCACCCAATCCGAGGCCGCTTCTTCATCCATATCTGAACCGTCGTAACTGACCTTCAACGCGCGCTTGCCGCTCTCGGCCGCTCCCATCGCGACCACTGGGGCAAGGTTCAGATAACCGTTCGAAACATGCACCGCCAGGACCCCGTCCGGGTTCAGGTGACGCCAGTAGAGCGCCCACGCCTCGCGGGTCAGCAAGTGGACCGGAATCGCATCGCCTGAGAACGCATCGACCACCAGCAAATCAAAATGCTGCCGGGGCTGGCGCTCGAGCACCAGGCGCGCATCGCCCAACACGACATCGTGCCGGGCCGCGCAATCACGCAGAAAACTAAACTCCGTCGTGGCGACTCTCAGAACCAGAGGATTGATTTCGTAGTAGCGGTAAGTATCCCCGGGACGCCCGTAGGCAGCGATGGTTCCGGCCCCGAGTCCGACAATTCCAACGCGCATCGGCCCCTGACGCTGCAGCGCGTGAATCGCAAGCCCGACGCCGGAATTCCCCGTAAAGTAAGTCGTCGGACGAGGGCGGTTCCGCTCCCACAGAAACTGCTTGCCATGATCGATCGTGCCGTGCCGCAGAATTCGCACCGGCCCCTGCGTGCCACTGCTCGGCCAGTCGTACACCTGCAGCGAGCCATAGAAGTTTCGCGCCACCACTCGGGAACGGTTCATGGACAGCCAGGTATTCTTCGCCAGATAAGTCCCGATCCCGAGCGAAAGGCCGGCTGCGATCGTGAACCTCAAGAAGCGTACATCGAGAAACCCATCGCCGCTCCGCGAGCTGCTCCCGAACCACGCGAAGTACGCCGCAATCATACCCGTCAAGCCGAACAAAAAGGGTGGATCGTAGGTGCCTGCCAGGAGGCGGGGAGATCCAGGCCCCGCCGATGACACGATACGAAGAATCGCATAACCCACCAACAATGTGATCCACAACGCAAGCGCGACCCTCGCCCCGATCCCTGTTACCGGGACCGAGGCATCGGCGTATTTATCCCGCGCAGTCCACAACAGATATACGAACAGAAGGCTGGTAAGCGTGACAATTACCTGCAGTTCGTACACAGCATTGAACACGTAAGGCGCGGCGAAACCAATCAGCAATCCACCAATCGCGCCACCAAGCGAAACCATCAAATAAAAAGACGTCAAATAAGCCGGAGAGGGCCGTCTGCCTGCAAGTTCCCCATGGCAAACCATGAACAACACAAAGATCGCCGCACAGAAAAAGCCAACCTCCACCTTCAGATTCCAAAAGTTGGTCCGATTGACGATCGCAAACGCCATCGCTGGAAGAGTCAGCGCCGCAAGAGTCGCAAAGAGCAACCGGCGATACCAGCGATCGCTGTCGAAACATAGTATGAAACTCAACAGATACAAGCTCAGAGGCAACACCCAAAGAAACGGAATCGGCGCGATGTTCTGCGTCACGTGGTTGGTCACGGCGAGCAGGAGCGCGGAAGGGCAGGCTGCCAGGCCCATCCAGAGCAGCTTTTCTTTTAGTAGCGGAGGCACTCCCGGGTCGCTAGCCTGCCGTTCGACCTTCTCCACCCGATTCCCGCGAGACCGGAATGCAACCGTTCCGCAGATCATCGCGAAGGCCGCATAAGCTGTCGACCACATCCATGCCTGCGCCCGATTCGTCAGATACGGTTCCACGACAATTGGATAAGTGAGCAGCCCCGCCATCGATCCGACATTCGAAAGAGCAAACAACCGGTACGGTATCGCGCCTCCATTCGACCGCGAGTACCAGGATTGCAGCAGTGGACTGGTCGACGAAAGCAGGAAGTAAGGCAGCCCCACCGTGGCGGCAAGCAGTCCGAGAATCCGCAGCAGCGGATCGTCCGTCCCCTGTGGCTTCCACCACGCCGACGGCAGAATCGGCAGACACAGCAGACTCGCCGCAAGGAGTCCGAGATGGATGATGGTCTGGCGCCGCTCCGTTTGATCATTCAGCCAGTGAGCGTATGCATACCCGCCCAACAGAGCCATCTGAAAGAACAGCATGCAGCTAGTCCACACCGCGGCCGATCCACCGAACCAGGGCAGAATCAGTTTGGCTATCAGCGGCTGTACCTGAAACAACAGGAACGCGCTTAACAGAATCGTAGCGGCGAAGAACAGCCTGGGTGTAGCCCTGTGCACGACGCGTGAAACCATGTTGACTTTTTCAGCGGCATGCATTTAGACGTTCCCGACAAGCCTTAGCCCGCTTTGCGCAATTTGCACAAAAACGGCTACCGCGCATAGCCGAGCGGCACTTTTCATGTTCTCTCCCGTTTGCGAGTTTATAACACCTTCTTCGTTTTACCGGGCTCCATAAAAAGGGACTGATCCGCCGTCTGGCAGCGTGCCTCCGGGCGGGTCCGCAACGCGTTGCGAACGCTCCCCGACGGGAAAGTGCACGTCACCTGACCGCCGCTCCCGCTGCTCGGTAATTGATTCTTGTGCGGCGACGGATGAATTCCCCGCGCTGCCCCTGCGATAATACTGCTTCCGTATGAAGCGCTCGCTCGGTATCGGTTCAGATATCCTGACCATTGAAAAACGCGTGACCCCGGAGGCGTAGAAACGGCCCTTGTGACTGCTGTCGAAGTTCGGAATCTCTCAAAGAACTATCCCCTGTCCGGCTCCCAGCTGACGCGCTTAAGGCACGTGTTCGCGCCTGGCAAAGCCCATTTCGACGAAGGTTTGTGGGCCTTACGCGACGTGACGTTCTCTGTGGAGCGGGGCGAAGCGTTCGGTATCATCGGCGCAAACGGGTCGGGCAAAAGCACGCTGCTCCAGATGATTGCCGGTATCCTCAGGCCCACGTCCGGATCGGTCCAGGTCGAAGGCCGCCTGTCTGCCCTGCTGGAACTTGGATCGGGGTTCTCGCCCGAATTCACGGGCCGCGACAACGTTTACCTGAACGCATCGCTTCTCGGTTTGTCGCGTTCGGAAGTCGACGCCCGCTTCGACCGCATCGAACGCTTTGCCGAGATCGGGGCTTTTATCGATCAGCCGATCAAGACCTATTCGACAGGTATGGTGCTGCGCCTGGCTTTCGCGGTGGTCGCTCACGTCGACCCGGATATCCTGATCGTGGATGAAGCTCTGGCGGTGGGCGATATTTCCTTTCGCCAGCGGTGCATGCGCAAGATACACGATCTTCGTTCGCATGGGGCCACGCTCCTTTTCGTTTCCCATGAAACGAGCGACGTAAAAGCGCTGTGCGAGCGCTGCCTTTGGCTGCAAAACGGCGTAGTTCAGGAGCTGGGCGCCGCCGACGATGTAGTTGCGAAGTATCTGAACGCAACGCTACAGAGGGAAATCAAACAACGAGAGACGTCGCGCGGCCAAGTGCCGGGGGCGAAGCGAACGGACGCCGTACCGAAGAACACTTCCGAGCCGGACGCGAATTTCGCAACGCCCTTCGGAGCCGGTTTTCAAGGCCGCCGCTTCGGGGACGGCCGCGCGACGATTCTGGATGGCGTTTTGACAGGGGCTTCGGGCCAGCCCGTGCGCCAGCTTACGCCTCTGGAGCCGGTAGTGGTGAGGATCCGTTTCCGGGCAAACGCGCCGGTCGATTCGGCCATTGCAGGTTTCCTGTTTCGCAGCGGCAAGGGCGAAAATATTTTTGGCTCGAATAACGCGCGCGAAAATTATCCGCTTCCCCCCATGCAGGCCGGCGAAATCAGTACTGTCGATTTTCATTGGGAGACGCCCGATCTGGCGCCCGGCGCTTATTCGATTTCACTGGGCATCGCCGACGGCGATCTCGAGCAAAATGCGATGTGCGATTACATCGAGGACGCAATCGCGGTGACGGTTGGCGCGGAATCCGGTGTTCGCGGCGCACGAGGATATTTCCAGCTCCGTTGCTCCGCGATCTCGATTCACCGGGTGGCGACGCAATGACCGCGCGAAAGCTCGTGGTAGTTTCAAAAAAGGAGTGCACGAGGTTATGGTTTCGGCGGCTACTGGCGCTACGACAAAGCTGTTGAGTGAAGCAACCCTTGCGGCGGAGGCTGAATTTTTCTGGCGCAATGGCTATCTGATTGTGAGAAACGCCTTCTCTCCGGAGGAGATGGATATTGCCAAGACTGCGATCCAGACAAACCGGGACATGCAAGACCGGCTTGCAACTGTCAGGGCAAATACTCAGAGCGGTAAACATAACGCTTTCGAGACGATCTTTGTCTGGAATGACGTGGCGGGCGACGATTTGTTTGCAAAGCTGACCCGAAACTATCAGATCTTCGAGCGACTGGAAGCGTTCTTCGAAGACCGAATCTATGTTTATCACAACAAGGTGACGTTGAAATATCCGTCGGTGCCTGGTTTTCGATATCACCAGGACTACTATTACTGGTACTCGAACGGATGCTTGTTTCCGGACATGGCGACCACCAGCATTGCCCTGGATCCCTCGACGCGTGCTAATGGATGCCTTAGAGTTTTAGCCGGATCTCATAAACTTGGCCGTATCGACCATGATTTCGACGTAGAACTTGAAGATAAGGGCGTGGAAGAGGAACGGCTCGCGATCATCAAAACTCGTTTTGAAGAGGTCTTCATCGAACTTGGCGTAGGAGACCTGGTCATATTCCATTGCAATACGCTTCACGGTTCGGACGACAATACGTCGGATATGTCTCGCCTCGCCTTGCTGGGCTGCTACAACACCAAACATAACGATCCCTATGTGACGACGGATTACGGGCATCCCTTTTTCCATGAACAATCCATACTCACGGAGAAGGTCACGCGCGCGGATCTTTCCAGGATGCCGGATTTTAATTTTGTTGTACGTCCGAAATAGACCCAGCTCTCTAAGTTCTCTGAAACCATCCACCTGGAAAGTAAGTTACGTTCTCGGTAAGCGGGCTGTCATTACAAAGCCACTTGGGTTGGGCGTGCACGAACTCGGGATGGTGCATGGCAAATTCCCGCGCCGCCTCGAAGGGATTGTCAGTCTTGAATTCCGGGAGAGCCCGAGGTACATCCGAGATGTCCTTCATGTACCCGTCGGCAACGACAAGCCAGGAGCCCTTCGTTATCAGGGGCGCATACAACTCCAGCTCTGCGGCCACATGCCTTTTGGTGTGGTCCGAATCCAATATTACGAGCACTGGAGCGGCAGGCCCAATGGCTCGCTTTACCCGCTCAAGGGTCGAAGTTTCCACGGAACTGCCTTCAATGAGGGAAATGCGCGCGCTTAGCGGGTGAGTTTCAATGTTATGGCGCACCCAGGAAGGAATTTCCAAATCGATCCCGATCACCTGACCCTGACCCAGGGCCTCCAACAACGAGGCATAGAACAGCAGGGAGCCACCTTGAAACACGCCTGTCTCAATAATCACCTGCGGCTTTACGTGATAGATCAACTCCTGCATTCTTACCAGATCTTCGGGTAATTGCAGGATCGGAAGGCCAAACCACGAGAAGGTGTGGTAATACGCAACACTATAGCCGATGCGTATCCATTCCAGCGAAATCGCCTCAAAGGCCTCTTTCGTAAACAGACCTACAGTGGTTTCCGATACTTCGTCCTGGCGGGTTAGTGTTCTCGCGACGGTATCGATTACGAGTTTCATTCCCCTGCAGTATAGCGCCCGGTCAAAAGCCCTGGCCGGGCCGCTCCTGCCATAACGTCGTATGTTCCTCGCGGCCGGCACCGGGTTCTTCCGGCCGTCCATTGCTGAAGTAGTACAGGGCGATGGATTTCCGCCAAAGCCCGGCGGGGCCGACGATCGGCTCCGGCTGCCCATGAAAGGAATGGCTTGTGGTGGAAAGCAGAACCATCCGGTTAAACACCGGAAGAATGCGTTTTTCGCATTTTTTCATCTCATGATCCCAAAGCTCAAGGCAGCCCCCATTCGTCTCCAACCAACCTTCGTTCAGGTAAATCAGAAGATTGAGGCGCCGATCGAGTTTCGTGACAGGGTGTTTGTTGTAATCGGCGTGGACGGCAAGTTTGCCGCCCGCCGCCGTCGCATGGAGGCCGCCGCCGAAAAAGTAGGGATCAGGCAGAAGCCCGGATAATCCAGTCACTTTCTGCAGCACGATCAGAAACGCCGGGTGGGAAAGCTCCTGCAAGTAGGAATTAGTGGCGAAACCGAGTTTTGTTTTCCAGGTTGTGCCGAACTTTCTTCTGACGAAGGTTCCGTCATTATGCAATTCACTATCGCCGGTACTCATTTCGGGCCATTCCCGCAGTACGGCACGCAGGGCCTCGGGATTAAAAACGTCATCGAGAACCAGATGCGGATAGGGCTCCGCTGTCCCATAACCCTGGTAATTCCCAAAACGGGCAAGCCCGTCCGGCGTAAAAAGACTGGCCGGCTGATCGGCCAGGACGTCCGGGGTTGGCGAGGGTTTAAGAAAACGGCTGAGCATGCTCACCTTCATGGAATTCATGTTACTGCAGGGTCAACTGACGACAAAGGCAGTTAATCGCCTTGCACCGTGTGGCGTTTGATAGTAAGGGCCTTACCGGTCTTATCGTCCACATCAACGATCACCGAGTGCAATTCCACAGATCCCTTCGCAGGCTCCATACGCACGGGCATGGCGGTAAGGAATTTGTGCAGTACGGTTTCTTTCTCAACGCCGATGACGGAATCGTATGGGCCTGTCATGCCGCAATCGGTCTGGTAGGCGGTTCCGCCCGGCAGAATGCGAGTGTCCGCAGTCGGGATATGGGTGTGGGTGCCTACGAGGGCGGAGACGCGGCCATCCACGTACCAGCCCATCGCCATTTTTTCGCTGGTGACCTCAGCATGGAAGTCCATGAACCGTACCTTTACGTCCGCGGGTAACGCGGCGAGCAGTTCATCGGCTTTGCGAAAAGGACAATCGATGTCCGCCATGTAGACCCGGCCCTGTAGATTCATGACGGCGCAACGCCCACCTGTTTTTGTCTCGTGAATGTAAATTCCCGTGCCGGGACAACCTTCCGGATAGTTCGCCGGCCGCAGCAGACGGGGATTTCGGCTGAAGTATTCGTAGATGTCGCGCTTGTCCCAGATGTGGTTTCCGGAAGTCATCACGTCGATGCCGCAGCGGAACAACTCGTCGGCGACAGCGGGAGTGATACCAAATCCGGCAGCCGAGTTTTCGACGTTCGCGATCACCACGTCGATAGCATGCGTAGCGCGGATGTCCGCGAGATGATCGGCGACAATCCCACGGCCGACGTGGCCGAAGATATCGCCGATGAAAAGAAGCTTCACGCCTGAGAAGTTACCGCGCCTTCCGACGCGGACCCGACCAAGGCCACATACTTCGCGAATACGCCGGTCTTGTAGCGGGGAGCGGGAGCTTTCCAGGTCGAGAGGCGGCGCGCGATCTCGTCCGCGGCCACGTTCAGGTTCAATGCGCCCGCATCCACGTCGATGGTGATTGTGTCGCCTTCATGCACTGCGGCGATCGGGCCGCCGACGTAAGCCTCGGGCGTTATGTGCGCGGCCATGAACCCATGGGTGGCGCCGCTGAAACGGCCATCGGTAAGAAGGGCAACGGTGTCGCCCAGTCCTGCGCCGATTACCGCGGCTGTGACGAGAAGCATTTCGCGCATCCCAGGCCCGCCGCGTGGACCTTCATAGCGGATGACCATCACGTCATTCGGCTTGATTTTTCCGGCGTTCACGGCAGCCAGAGCATCTTCCTCGCGCTCAAACACGCGCGCGGGGCCCACGTGCTTGCGTTTGTTGTGTCCGGAGAGCTTGATTACGCAGGAATCCGGGGCAAGGGTACCGCGCAGGATGGCGAGGCCGCCGGTCGGCTTCAGAGGTTTATCGAGCGGCAGGATGACCTGCTGGCCAGGCGTCTCGACAGCCTCAGCAGCCTCTTCGCCGAACGTTCGGCCGGTGCAGGTGAGCGCTGAGGGATCGATGTAATTGCCTTCGGCAAGACGTTTCGCGATCACCCCAATGCCGCCCGAACGGTCGACGTCCACGGCGTTATACTTCCCGCCAGGCTTGAGGTCGACGAAGAGAGGCGTCCGTTCGCTGATGGTCTGGAAGTCTTCGATATTGAGCTCGACCTCCGCCTCGCGCGCCATGGCGAGGAGATGCAGCACGGCGTTGGTGGAACCGCCCGAAGCCGCGACGCCGGCGATCGCGTTCTCGAAGGCTTTACGGGTCGCGATGTCGCGCGGGCGGATGTTCTTGTGCACGCAGTTGAGTATTACCTCGCCGCAGCGGCGCGCCACGTCTTCCTTGCGAACATCGACCTGCGGAACAGAGGCAGTGCCCATGGGTGAGAGCCCGATCAGTTCCATGACGGTGGCCATCGTATTCGCGGTGAACTGGCCGCCGCAGGCACCCGCGCCCGGACAGGCGTGGTTCTCGATCTCGAGAAGTTCGTCGTCGGAGATCTTGCCTGCCGCGTTCGCGCCCATGGCTTCGAAGACGTCAAGGATCGTGATGTCCTTGTTACGCCAGCGCCCGGGAAGGATCGAGCCGCCGTAAAGAATGACGCCGGGAACATTGAGCCGCAGCAGCGCCATGCCCGCCCCGGGAATGGTCTTGTCGCATGCGACCAGCGCCACGATGCCGTCAAACATATGGCCGCGGGCCATGAGTTCGATCGAATCGGCGATGACTTCGCGGCTCACCAGTGAGGTCTTCATGCCTTCGGTTCCCATCGTGATCCCGTCGCTGATGGCGATGGTGTTGAACTCCATTGGGGTGCCACCAGCGGCGCGGATGCCTTCTTTCACATAGACGGCGAGATCGCGAAGTTTGTAATTGCAGTTCATGGTCTCGGTCCATGTGTTGGCGACGCCGATGATCGGCTTCTTCAAATCGGCGTCGTTGAATCCGATGGCCTTGAGGTAACTGCGAGCGGCA